>ENA-OPXX01001196-OPXX01001196.1-human-gut-metagenome-genome-assembly--contig:-NODE-1196-length-19175-cov-8.332270_pt1 | contig 19175 bp, 13 predicted proteins | sample MGYA00241771_ERZ502046 | MGnify/ENA primary metagenome ERZ502046 (study PRJEB25962, sample SAMEA2042006) | human gut metagenome | biome: human gut; feature: human-associated habitat; material: faeces...
GATCTTCGGATCAACACCCGGAAGTTCTGTAGGAACAACAAAGTCGAAGTAAGGCATAACCTTAGTAGGAGCTTTGTCGATAGAACCGTCAAGGATAGCGTCGATGATACCACGAGTATCTTTGATAGAGATACGTTTGCCAGTACCATTCCAACCAGTGTTAACCAAGTATGCCTTAGCACCAGTTTTTTCCATCTTCTTCACCAGTTCTTCACCGTATTTAGTTGGGTGCAGTGACAAGAAAGCAGCACCGAAACAAGCCGAGAATGTCGGAGTCGGTTCAGTGATACCACGTTCCGTACCAGCCAATTTAGCTGTAAATCCAGACAAGAAGTAGTATTGAGCCTGTTCCGGGTTCAGGATAGATACTGGAGGCAATACACCGAACGCATCAGCCGACAAGAAGATAACTTGTTTTGCGTGAGGACCTTTAGAAACCGGTTTAACGATGTTTTCGATGTGATAGATAGGATAAGAAACACGAGTGTTTTCAGTCACGCTCTTGTCAGTGAAATCAATCTTACCGTTAGCGTCAACAGTTACGTTTTCAAGTAAAGCGTCACGTTTGATAGCATTGTAGATATCTGGTTCGCTTTCTTTATCCAAGTTGATAACCTTAGCGTAGCAACCACCTTCGTAGTTGAATACACCTTCGTTATCCCATCCGTGTTCGTCGTCACCGATCAATTTACGTTTCGGGTCAGTAGACAAAGTAGTCTTACCTGTACCAGACAATCCGAAGAAGATAGCAGAGCTAGTTCCTTCCATATCAGTGTTAGCAGAGCAGTGCATAGAAGCGATACCACGAAGCGGGTTCATGTAGTTCATGATAGAGAACATACCTTTCTTCATTTCACCACCGTACCAAGTATTCAGGATTACTTGTTCTTTAGTCTTCAGGTTGAATACTGTAGCAGTTTCAGAGTTCAAGCCCAGTTCTTTGTAGTTGTCAACTTTTGCTTTAGAAGCGTTGAAACATACGAAATCAGGTTCTCCGTAGTTAGCAAGTTCTTCAGCAGTCGGGCGAATGAACATGTTAGTTACGAAATGAGCCTGCCAAGCTACTTCCATGATGAAACGTACTTTCATACGAGTAGCTTCGTTAGCACCACAGAAAGTATCAACAACGAACAAACGTTTGCCGGAAAGTTGTTTTACAGCTTTAGCTTTCAAGTCAGCCCAAGCTTCTTCAGTACATGGTTTGTTATCGTTTTTATATTCTTCGGAAGTCCACCATACAGAATCAGCAGAAGCTTCATTCTTAACGAAGAATTTATCTTTAGGAGAACGACCGGTGTAGATACCTGTCATTACATTCACAGCGCCTAATTCAGTAACTTGACCTTTTTCAAAGCCTTCCAGACTCGGTTTTGTTTCCTCAGCGAACAAAACATCATAAGACGGATTGTGCAAAATCTCAGTCACACCTGTGATGCCGTACTTGCTTAAATCTAAATTTGCCATTTTCTTTGAATTAATTAAAATTGGTATTTTGTTTTCTATCTCTTTTCACCTTAACATGGGGAGCTTTGGATACCCCCTTGTAAATCCGGCTACAAAAGTAATACTTTCTTTGGAAAGGAAGAAGGTATTAGAGAAATTTTTCCCTAATTGAAACTCTTTTATAAATTCCTAACAATATCTGCAAACTGAATATTGCAATTTGAAAGATTATCGTTTACTTTGCAAGCCAGTATGTTATCAATACTATGAAAATGAGATTAAAATTTGATTAAAATATAATATGAAAGTAATTGATTTTGGCCAAACTAATTCGATTCTAAACCAGTACATATCCGAAATTAGAAATGTAGAAGTTCAGAACGACCGCCTGCGTTTCCGCCGTAACATCGAACGGATCGGAGAAATCATGGCTTATGAAATGAGTAAAGAGTTTAAATACTCGGTAAAGAACATCCAGACACCACTGGGAATCGCTCCGGTCAGTACACCGGACAACAATTTAGTAATCAGTACGATCCTGCGTGCTGGTCTGCCTTTCCATCAAGGTTTCCTTAGCTATTTCGACAGGGCGGAGAATGCGTTTGTTTCCGCTTATCGTAAATATAAAGATACGCTAAAATTCGATATACACATAGAATATATCGCTTCTCCCCGCATTGATGACAAAACGCTGATTATCACCGATCCTATGCTGGCAACTGGGGGGAGTATGGAACTTAGTTACCAGGCAATGCTGACGAAAGGACACCCTGCTGAAATTCATGTTGCTTCGATTATCGCCAGCCAAAAGGCTATCGATCATATAAAGAATGTATTTCCGAAAGACAAGACAACAATCTGGTGCGCAGCCATCGATCCCGAACTCAACGAACATTCTTACATTGTTCCGGGACTGGGCGATGCGGGCGATCTTGCCTACGGCGAAAAAGAATAAACGTTTAAAGATTCTTCCGATATTGCTGCGGTGAAACCCCAACCTGCTTCTTAAAGAACGTACCGAAATAAGAAGCATTGGGGAAGCCGAAGGCATTTGAAATCTCCTGAATATCTTTCTGCGTATTTTTAAGCAATGAGATGCTCTTACGAATGATAGCTTTGAATACAAGTTCCTGCACGGTATATCCGCAGATACTTTTAGAAACGGCAGAAAGATATTTAGGAGACAAGCACAATTTATCCGCATAAAACTCAACACCCCGTTCCTGCATATAATATTTTTCGATTAACTGGATCAAGTGAATAAAGACTTCATTTTTGCGTCCTCCCACTTCCCGCCCGTCATTGACAAGTTTGCGATTATAAATAGAACAAATCCTGTACGTCAATGCAAGTAGAAGTAATTTCTGCTCATAAAGTTTAAATGAATTTTCTTCCGACTGTAACACATTGTCCAATAAGGACATATACTTTACGATCTCTTCTTCCTCACCAGTAGACCAGACACAAGAAGGTTCTTCGGGAGTAAGGCGGGAATACATATACATGGAAACAACCAGATTCCCCATAATATCCCGGATCGGTTCTATCTGATAAATCAAAATCCGTACCTCCATGTCTTCCGACTCTTGCAAAACCTGAAACTCGCCGTCTTCGGGAATAAACAAACTTTCGCCTGCTCCTGCGAAATGCTTTTTCTGATTAAGCGAAAACTGGAAATTACCCTGGCGGCAAATAATCAGCCCCAGCCCTTTCATTTGGAAAGGTTTCTTCAGTGAGGGTGGAAAATTTACAAATATCCCTTCAGAGCTACATATATTTTTCCCACTTAATAAATCGCGATCAAACTGCAATAAACGATCTTGTCCGCTATCCATCATACCAATATATTAACAGATCATTATCAAAAACGACGCTAAGTTAGCAATTTTCGTTTAGGATAAGGAACAACGAGCACAAATATCATACAAATTAACCCACCATAAATTGTCCATCCCGCCATCTCTTTGAGTGCAGAGAGCGTGGCCTGCACCTGAATACGCCCTTTGGTAGATATAGCAGCCATGTTACGGGCTTCCGTCTCACTCTTTCCCTGATATTTCATACCTTGTACCGTACCAAGGAAGGAAGTGGAAGCATCCGGATTAAGCAAGTCCACATTTTGCGCATAACGGGTTATATAGTGTTGTTGCCGCTCCTGCAAAACATTTGTATAAATTGCTCCGCCGATACTCGGTCCCACAACCATACGCACAGTAAGCATAATACAGATCCAGGTGGAAAGATATTTAAAAGGCATACGTTGATTGGCATAAGCAGCCGTCAGCGCATACAGAATCATCATGCCTGTGGCACGGATGATAACTGCATATTTCAGACGCTCGTAAACTCCTGCTGTCTGTACCTCGAAATACATGAAAACAGCTGATAAAGACAGGAAGAAGAATCCCATCGCAAACAGATACTTAAAATGTAATCCTTTACCTCCCAACACCATAGCAATCACGGCGCCAATAGCATAACCTACCATACACCAATTACCTAATGAAGCATTTTGCAGATTATCGAGATGCATCCCCACTCCTGCAAACACATTGACAAACATAGCACTGGAGTTTATCACCATCAATAATAAGTAAAGTAATGCTCCCATACGTATAGTACGCAGTTTGAACGCATCCAGCAAAACATAAGGCGATCGGCGCGTTACGTCCATATATAGAAAAATTCCCGCAAAAAGAATACTTACAGCTGTCGCCCAACGGATAGATTCGTCATCATACCAGTCGAGTACTTTTCCATAAACCAGCACATACGTGAGACAAGTCAGCGAGATGCAAAATGCAGTGACATTACCGAACTTACGGAAATTAATAGGAAACCTTCCGGGAAACTTATAATTCGGCATGGTAATAAACAAGAGCAAAATAGAGATTAGGAGAATCCCCATCATAAAGTAATACACATATTTCCACTCATATTCAAAGGACAGCCAAGCCGTCAATGCTGTGCCCGACTGTCCTAGAATCATAAAAAACAGATAAACAGCCGGCTGACTCACACATCTTTCAATGTCCAATTTATTCCAACCGGCAGTATCTTTCGGCTCCAACCCCGGAGTAATATTGCGGGTAGCTTCCATTCCACCCGCATACCAAATGAGTGTGAACAGATTGACCATCATCAGTACCATACGCAAGAAACCCGTCAGAAGACTACAAAGCGCCAACAGAAAAACGCTGTCTGTCTTTGCACAGATATAACTGAATATATACATGAACGCAAACCCGACAATACACATCATCTTCTCCCGCCGCACACACACCAACTGATATAGGAAAGGAGCAAAGGCTGCCATACCAATAGAAGTAACAAAGTTGGCAAACTGGATATGCTCGGATATAATGCCAAGCCCGCTCATCATTTCGGTGCTATTCACCGAATAAACCCCGCCTACCGTAAGAATCGGCAGAAAGAAAAATAACAGAATGATAATACCCAACGGTTTGGGCATCCAGCTATAGAAAGGATAATTTTTAGGATAAGAGGGCATTAATCTTTGATTTATGAATTATGATTTATGAATTATAGGTGCGCGGTGGTTAGAGTTTGGCTTTCACTACTACCATCATGCCTGCTGCTAATCGTTCGTTGTCTTCTTTCGATAAATCGGTGAAGTCGATGCGTACGGGGATGCGCTGTTGGATCTTCACAAAGTTGCCTGCGGAGTTATCGGTCGGCACTAATGAATATTTGGAGCCGGTAGCTCCTGATATAGAGGTGACTTTGCCTTTAAACTCTTTATCGCTAATGGCATCTACTGTGACAAATACTTCCTGTCCGATATGCAGGTTCTCGATTTGTGTCTCCTTATAATTGGCAACGATCCATTTCTGGGTATCAGGAAGAATATAGGTGATGGTCTGCCCTGCCGAAATAAACTGTCCTTCCTCTAATGAGCGACGGCCGAGTTTTCCGTCACAAGGAGCTATTACAACCGTATAGGAAAGATTCAACCGGGCCATTTCGAGCGCAGCTGTTGCTCTTTGAATAGCCGCTTCGGTATTCATGCGACGGTAGGATACTTCATCTACACCGGAAAGGGCTGCTTTTTTCTGCCTTTTCGTAGCTTCCAGCTTCTTACGCGTAGCTTCATAATCAGTGACAATCTGTTCAAGTTGGATAGGAGTAGCCGCATTTCGTTTCACGAGGTTCTCATACCGTTTCCGGTCTTTTTCCAGTTTCGCCAACCGTACTTCAATTTCGGCAATAGACGCATCGTAAACAGATGCTGTTGTCTGCGTGGTATTGAGTGTAGCATTGATGACGGTCGCACCGGCTTGCGCATCTTTCAAGGCAGCTTCAGCCTCCATTACGCGAATTTTATATTCACGATCATCCAGTACCAGTAAAGTATCTCCTTTATGTACCTCCTGATGTTCTGTAAAGTAGATTTTGTCAATGTAACCTGAAGCACGTAGATTGATAGGAGACACATATTGTTCTATTTGTGCATCGTTACTAGTCTCCGTCTGGCTATAATTCAAAAAAAGGCAGATCACTTCAATCACTCCCCAAACAATAATAGCCACTCCGAGAAGGCTGATAGCAATCTGCCAGCGACGAAGTTTCTTCATTTTTTTTGCTTTCTCCTGATGAGTAGCGGAAGGAAGGTTATTTTCCATTGTTTCCATATTTATGATTGTTATTTGCGTATTATTTGACTAATGATTCTATTTGTCCGGTCAGTTTAAGCAGCATCAGGTTAGTCACCCGATAGTTATAATGTGCGCTGATATAGTTGTTTTGAGCTTCACTCATCTGCATTTCATCTTGCAGCACTTCCGTCATGGAAGCAATGCCTTCCCGGTAACGGTCGGAAGTGACTGCGTACACATCTTCGGCAAGCAAGTAGTTATCCTTCTGTTTCTTAAAGTTACGCTGATTGTTCATCAGGTCGTTCACAGCATTCAGATATTGAGTTTGCAAATTCTTCCGGGCATCTTCCCATGCCAGTCTTTTGTTCTCTATATCGATCATCGCCTTCTTTATTTTATAGGTTTTATCCAGTCCGTCGAAAATCGGAATACGCAAGGTTAGCCCCACTCCATAGGAACGAAACCATTGATTGGACGGACCGGAGTGGAACCAATGATAACCTTTATCCGTATATGCAGCATATCGCCAGCTGCCTGTCAGACTAAGAGAAGGGATATATCCATTAGTAATGATCTTCTTTTGCCGTTCCGCCAGTTGCACTTGCGATTGTGAGAGTTGAAGTTCATAGATATTTTCCGACAAGCCGGTCAGGGCTACCGTAGTAATGCTATCGGTATTTACCGGTGTCAACGCGATTTCCTTTTCAGCCGGATAATCCATAATGTATTTCAGCATATTCAATTGCTGTTTCATCATTGCTTGTGCATTGTCATATTGCACCTTCAGATTTTCCAAATTGATATTGACTCTTTTCAGATCGACTTCCATAGACATTCCATTATCGAAGAAAGCCTGTGTAATATCTCTCAATTCTTCCAGACGGGTGATATTTGCTTTTATCAGCATGATTTGTTCGGCCGTGACCTGTCCGAGATAATACATCTTACTGATTTGAAGAATAACATCTTCCCTGGCTTTTCCATAAGACAGACGACTGATTTCTTCCATCACTTTAGCTATGGACATAGAAGTATAAAGAGTCTGATTGAAAAGCGGCATCTGCATTTCCAGTCCTGCATTAGCAGAATGTTGCAATGTTTTCGTTATATTATAGGGAACTCCGTAAGATGAACCGTCTGTGACTGACACCGGAGGATCAAAATTGTTATTATAACCGGCTATCGCATTAATTTGCGGCAGCAGCTTCGAACGGTTTTCAGATACGCCATATTTACTTTTTTGTATTTCTTTACGTTTCCCTTCTAACGATAAGTTATTGTCAATGCCAATGCGGAGACAATCCTCTAATGTCAGAATCTCTACCTCCTGTGTGTTCCCACGTAACACGAACAAGAAAAAAAAGGAAAAAATGAATAGTAGTTTTTTCATAATATATGCTCTATTATTGGCTACAAATTTAGCAGCTTATAGCATAATGAGACTATCCACAAACTATTTGTTTATATTCATATTTTCCTTTTTCAATGGGTAAATGAATGGACAGTCACTCTCATAGATAAAAACAAGAATCCTCTTTCAACCTATCACCTATATTATCAAACCCTTTATTCATCGTATTTTCAGAATGGTAATAGGTTACTGTTGTAGTTTCAAGGTAGGGAACCTTCCTCCACCCCAAAGCATAATAGCATAAACCCATCGGACGAAGAAAAGTCAGGCATTTGATAGACAAATCTCCACCCTTAGTCGATTTTATTTTTATCTGCTCCAGTATCTACTTAGCTTTGAGATATTAAAACAAATAAAAGCAGTAAGAGAAATGAGAAAAAACATGAAATTGATAGGATTGGCAGTCAGCTTAACATGCTGTGCAGGTTTTATAGATGCACAAGAAGCCAATGAGCCGCAAGAAAGGCAGCAACAAGAAAAGCATCTTCCACGCGAAGTTCTGAATCCAGAGAAGGTAGCAACCCAGATGACAGAGCAAATGAATAAGTTGCTCCAACTGACAGATAAACAATATAAGAAAATATATAAGCTGAACCTGAAAGAGCAAAAAGCATTTTTCAAGGCTATGCAAAATTCGGATGACTATCGCCCACCAATGGGAGAAGGTCCCGGTATGCGGGGAGGACGTCCGCCAATGGGTGGAGGACAACCGCCAATGATGGGAAAAGATGGTTTCCCGGGCAGAATGGGAGGTGGTCCGATGATGAGCAGAGATACCAATTCTGCCGACTCACAAAAGAAAGCCGCAGAAACCAAAGAAAAGAAAATAAAAAAGATTCTGACAAAAGAACAGTATGAGAAATGGCAGGCTGAACAAAATTCCGCACGTAAAAAAGCTTCTCAAAGAAGAATGCACAAAGATAATCATCCTGACAAGGGTCCGGACTTTGAACAAAAAAATCTCTAAAACATCACACTTAATATGTTTCTATGAACAGCGTTTGTTTTTCATAATTTTTTAGTGAATGTAAAGTAGCGGCTCTCTTCGTGAGGAAGAGAGCCGCCCTTATTTGATATGAGTTTGAAAAGTCCCTAAAAAGAAAATCACCTTTGCTGCAACATATCGTGCAGTAAAGGTGATTTTTATAAGATCAAGGCTTTTGAACGACCTCTATTACATTTCGCTTAAGACTTCTTCGCAATCTTGTTTCGCTGCGTCCACGCAAGAACCATAACTCCGATCAGCAACAAAGCCAGTGCTGCATAAGCAATACTTTCTGTAACCTGTATGCTTTGTGGATCAAACCACATTTCGATGGTATGTTCCCCTGCCGGTACATTTATCGCACGCAAGATATAGTCTGCACGGGCAATATCCACCGGCTGGCCATCAATAGTCACCTGCCATCCCGGATAATATATTTCAGAGAAAACAACAACTCCGTCTTTAGGAGTGGAGGCCTTATAAACCAAACGATTTGGCTCGTAACTGGTTAACTGGATGGTAGATAGTGAATCTTTATATCCTTCTGTCACATCTTTCAGCTGTTCTTTAAACTTCACATCCACTACGGCTGTTTCCGTTGGAAGAATATCGTTCAAAGCATCTATTTCTTCATTTGCATTATTTACATACTGCACCTTATCTACGAACCATGCATTACCGTATGCATAAGGATTCATGACAGGAACAGCCTGTCCTTGCTCACCGGCAGGGAAAATGAAGTATTTTGTATTCAGCATATTCAGTACACGGAATTTGGAAGCGTCTACACTGTCCATCTGTCCGCCGGCAGTAGCCACCGCCTGATAGGTTTCCTGCATTTCGGGCATGATATGATGATCTATCATTTCCTGATAGCGACGGAGCTTCGCTGCATGATAGCCACCGACACTTTTATGCCAGTATGCTGTATTGTTTTCATTAAACGTATTACCGGGGAAGCCTATAAAGTTCAACACACGATAATTTAAAGTAGTATCCTGAAGGATCATCTCATCCGCCTGTGTTTTAACAAACGCTTCCGTCTGCTTGGATTTCGGCACAAACTGTTCGTCATTCAAATAGCGTTTATTGACGCTCCACATATCTACCAAACACAAAAGCGCAATGCCAGCCAGTGTGAAAGAAGCTTTCAACTTCCGCTGTTGATATAAGAATAAAAACAGGCAACCAATCACGATAATAAAGAAACTGCGCCATGCATCTGAAGCAACAATAGCTTTACGCATTTCGGTCAGATTGGCTACAATCGGCGCAAGATGTTGAGCACGAGATTCGGCAGGAAGCACCTGCTCCAAAGTAGCTATTTCTTGTGCTGTAACAAAGCTGGAGGAGGAGACTCCCGGAGCAACCGCCAGAATCAACGCAACACCGGCAGTCAATACCAGAGTAGCAATCACGCCTCCGCGATTCTCTTTCAATTTCAACGTATCCGGCTTGTTCAAAATCTCTTTCAAGGCAAAAATCGCTAGCAAAGGAATGGTAAATTCAGCAATCACCAGAATGGAAGAAACAGCGCGGAACTTGTTGTACATCGGAACGTAATCGATAAAGAAGTCCGTCAATCCCATGAAATTCTTTCCCCATGAAAGCAGAATCGAAAAGATAGTAGCTCCCAGCAATGCCCATTTGAGAGGACCTTTCACAATGAAACAACCTAATACGAACAGGAACATCACAAATGCCCCCACATATACCGGACCGGCTGTCCATGGCTGTTCACCGAAGTATTGTCGTGGAAACTGTGAGTAAATACCGTTATACATTGGATTGGCCTTTGCCATAGCAGCTTCGCTCTGTGACATCGTAGATCCTGATCCTCCCCCCTTTACATTCGGAACCAGCAACGTCAACGTTTCACCGATACCATAACTCCAGTTGGTTATATAATCACGATCCAATCCGCTACTAGTCTGACTGGCAGCAGCTCCCTCCTGCTTCAATTCGCTCTTGCCACGCATCGTCTCCTTACTATATTCATACGTATGATACAGATTGGAAATATTGATGCAGACTCCTACCACGGCAGCCAGTGCTAAAACCCCGCTAGCCTTGAAGAAATGAGGCAATTCTTTCTTTTTGTAAGCATCTTCAAAGTAAGCTCCTACAAAAAACAGAATCACAAACATGAAATAATAGCTCATCTGAATGTGATTCGACTGAATCTGAAGGGCGATGAACAGGGCCGTAACGATTCCGCCCAACAGGTATTTCTTCCGGTAAGCCAGAACGACACCTGCAATCGTAGGTGGTATATAAGCCAATGTCACAAACTTCCAAATATGCCCTGCCGGTATCAGAATGAAGAAATAGGAAGAGAATGCCCATATCACTCCGCCTAATCCTGCCAGCCAGGCCGATATTCCAAACGCCCGCAAGAGGATATAGAATCCCAGCATCATGATAAAAGTCAGCACTACATAATCCGGGAGAAAGAGGCGATAAACCTTCTCCACCCCTTTCAGGGACGTTGTCGAGTCGTAACTCGGAGACATCTGATAAGTAGGCATACCTCCAAAAATCGAGTTTGTCCAGCGCGTACGTTCTCCGGTACGCTCGAGATACTCTTTCGATTCTTGTCCTGCACCGACTCCGGCAGCCGTGTCATGCTGAAACAAGATACGACCTTCGATATCAGCCGGAAAAAAATAGGCGAAAGAAAGAATGATAAAAGCCAGAATGGCTATTAAGTCAGGAAGAAACTTTTTCATTTACGATGACACGATTTACTATTTACGATTGAAGTTTGAATATAAAAATAAATACGACCGGACAATCTAACATTTACAATTGATAACAGTGGAATATCGATCTCCCTTATTTATCAATCGTAAATGGTAAATCGTCTAATCGTAAATCAAATTAGTATCTATAATGATCTGCTTTATAAGGTCCGTCCACCGATACACCAATATAAGCGGCCTGTTCGGGAGTCAGCTTAGTCAGTTTCACACCGATCTTTTCAAGATGCAGGCGAGCCACTTCCTCGTCCAGATGCTTCGGCAAGCGATATACATTGATATCATATTTCTTGTTGAACAGTTCTATCTGCGCCAATGTCTGATTGGTAAATGAATTACTCATCACGAATGACGGGTGTCCTGTTGCACATCCCAGATTTACCAGACGACCGTCGGCCAACAAGATAATGCTATGTCCATCCGGGAAATAATAACGGTCTACCTGCGGTTTGATATTCACACATTTGATGCCCGGATAATGTTTCAAAGCATCTACCTGAATTTCATTATCGAAATGGCCGATGTTGCAAACGATAGCCTGGTCTTTCATTTTCTCCATGTGGTCGATACGGATAATATCGATATTACCTGTCGTAGTCACGAAGATGTTACCTTCCAGACAAGCCTCTTCCATCGTCACTACTTCGAAACCTTCCATTGCAGCCTGCAGTGCACAGATCGGGTCTACCTCCGTCACGAGCACCCGCGCTCCATAAGAACGCATGGAGTGAGAACAGCCTTTACCCACATCACCATAACCGCATACCACTACTACTTTTCCGGCAATCATCACATCTGTTGCACGCTTGATTCCGTCGGCCAACGATTCGCGGCAACCGTACAGATTATCAAACTTAGATTTCGTTACCGAGTCGTTTACATTGAATGCCGGGAACAGCAATTTGCCTTCTTCCTGCATCTGATACAAACGGTGTACGCCTGTCGTAGTCTCTTCAGATACGCCACGCACTTCTTCCGCTACGCGATGCCAGCGAGTACTGTCTTCTGCCAACACTTTCTTCAAGATAGCATTCAGTTCTATTTCATCCTCCGCGTGTACTTCCTTATCCAATACGGCAGCATTATTTTCAGCATCATAACCCACGTGGATCATCATTGTTGCGTCACCGCCATCATCTACAATCACATTCGGTCCCTTACCGCCGTCAAAGCTCAATGCCTGCAACGTGCACCACCAATAATCGGCAAGAGTCTCGCCCTTCCATGCAAATACCGGTACACCGGCAGCAGCTATCGCAGCAGCAGCATGATCCTGCGTTGAATATATATTACAAGAGCACCAACGTACTTCAGCTCCTAAAGCCACTAATGTTTCAATCAGCACAGCCGTTTGAATGGTCATGTGCAACGACCCCATAATGCGGGCACCTTTTAACGGTTTGGATTCTCCATACTTTTCGCGAAGAGCCATCAGGCCGGGCATTTCTTTTTCTGCCAAATCGATTTCCTTGCGTCCGAAATCAGCAAGTGTAATATCTGCCACCTTATAGGGCAGAGTAGAGAATAATTCTGTAGACATATTGTAAATCATTTATATATAATGGATGCAAAGATAGAACATTCTGATTAGTAGGGCAAAAGCTATCCGTTTTTTTTATATTATAATAACTAGGGAGGCTGTCAGCATCTCGGAATATTGTTTTATATTTGCAACAGATAAAACAACTTCTACAACATTCTAATGAATAATAACGAATCTTCTATGAGAAATTACGAAAACAAAACAAAGGAAGATCTTTTGGAAATAATCGAACAATTAGAGAAGAAAATAGATTTTCTTTCCTCTCATTCTTCTTCTGATTCTTCCTCTCCTTCCAAAGAACGTTTTCGTGATAAATATAGTACCCGGATACTGGATGCTCTTCCTGACATGCTCACCGTCTTCGACCATGACGCCAATATCATAGAGCTTGCTTCTTCTCCGGCAACTAATCACGTAGAAGGTATCAGCCCCAACAATATCACTACCACTAACGTAAAAGACATTCTGCCCAAAGAGGCTTATGAAAGTGTCCGCAAGAATATGGATAAGGTGATTCTCACAGGAGAAAGCTCCACAGCCAGGCATGAATTAATGCTAGACGGTGTTTTACATCACTACGAAAACCGTATCTTTCCTTTGGATAAAAAGTATCTGTTGTGTATGTGCCGTGATATATCCCAACAATGGGAGGCGGAACAGACGAATGCCCAACAACAGAAAGAACTAAAGGCTGCCAGAATCAAAGCGGAAGAGTCGGACCGATTGAAATCTGCTTTTCTGGCAAACATGAGTCATGAAATACGTACCCCGCTCAATGCCATTGTAGGATTCTCCAAACTAATCACTTACGCAACATCTGCGGAAGAGAAGAATCAATATTCGGAAATCATCGAACGAAATTCGGAAATGCTGCTGAATCTATTTAATGATATTCTGGATCTGGCATCGCTTGAAGCTGATTCTCTAAAATTCAATATCCGCCCGATCAAATTAATAGATATCTGCCTGCAGCTGGAACAACAATTCTGGCATAAGACGCAAAACGGTGTCAAACTTATTTTGGACGACGTAGATACGGACATGTATACTTCGGGAGACTGGAATCGCATCATACAAATTATAAGTAACTTGCTTAGTAACGCTACGAAGTTTACCCCGAAAGGAGAAATTCATTTCGGATATCGGGAAAAGGAGGATTTTGTAGAGTTCTACGTTAAAGATAGCGGCATCGGCATTCCGGCAGCAAGAATTGCCACAATTTTCCGGCGCTTTGGAAAGGTCGACGATTTTGTTCAGGGAACAGGATTGGGATTAACTCTTTGCAGAATGTTAGTAGAGAAGATGGGTGGACGTATCTGGTTGCGCTCTCAGGAAGGCCAGGGAAGCAGATTCTATTTTACCCTGCCTTTGGTTCGTCAATAAAGATCGATTAAGGACACAAATATCAGTGTCCGGGCATGACCTTACAGGACTTTTACAATTAAATATAGATATACAGAAAACGCGGCTTGTTGGTAACAAAACCGCGTTTTCCGCATATATCTATGTTTGAAATATATTTATTCCTTAGCAGCCGGAGCACTAAGCATTTCTTTATATTTCACCGGATCATTCAGAATTTTCATCGCTTCCTTCAAACCATCATCATCCTTCAACTGCTGGATGATATTACCACGTTGGTAATAGTAACGCTTGATAATTTCAGTAGCAATCATCTTCTTTATATCAGATGAGAAATAATCCAAGTCGCGATCAAGATCATGGTTCAACTTCTTTTCAAGTGCTTTGAACTCCTCTGAAGCATCATCCATATACCCTTCAAACTCGGCAGCTTCTTTCAACGTTTTCAGAATTTTCTCGCTTTGCTGGTCATATTTGAAGTCGGCTTTCTTCACCAACGCTTTAAAATCATTATAATCAGCATCTGTCACCTCAAACTTCTCCGGAGCAACGATGGTAGGATGTTTCAAACAATACTGAGTTGCATAATCAAAAATCAGATTATCACGTACCAAATAGAAGAGGATATTCGGTAATTTCTCCTGTTTGATAACAATATCCGGCATTACACCACCTCCATCGCGTACTTCACGTCCGGCAGCCGTATGGAATACCTTAGTCAAACTGTCAGGAATGGTTCCTACACTTCCATCTTCATTACGATGCTTGTAGTCAATAGCCTGTACACAACGTCCACTTGGAATATAATATTTGGAGGTAGTCACTTTCATCGTTCCGCCATAAGGCAAAGAGCGGGGAACCTGTACCAGTCCTTTTCCGAAGGTACGGTTACCAACGATAACGGCACGGTCGAGATCCTGCAGAGAACCTGATAAGATTTCGGAAGCAGAAGCGGTTCCACTATTTACCAATACCGCAATCGGAATATCCAAGTCCAACGGCTCGCGCAATGTCTTATAAGTGTTACTAGCTTGTTTGATTTTCCCTTTGGTCGTTACAATCACCTTTCCACGCGGCAAGAAATAATTCGCAATTTCTACTGCTTTATCCAGCAATCCACCGCCATTACTACGGAGGTCTATCACCAACGAAGTAGCTCCCTGTTTCTTCAAATCCAGAAATGCTTTCTTAAACTCTTTGGAAGGGTTGCCGGAAAAAGTGCTAAGGCTAATGTAACCTACATTATTATCCAATACGGCAGTATAAGGAATCGCCGGATTCTGAATAGACTCACGTACAATCGTGAACTCCATCGGCGTACGTCCACCTTTCTCATTCGGGCGCTCAATCTTTAGCTTAAAACTGGTACCTGCCTGTCCGCGTAACATCTGGCTGACTTCCGCATTATTCTTACCGGCAAGATCCTGTCCGTCAATCTCCATCAGTATATCTCCCGCTTTCAGACCGGCTTTTGCAGCAGGCGTTCCCTCAAAAGGTTCAGAAATCATCGAACGTTTTAGTTTCGTATTATAAGCAATGTAAGAACCCATCCCACCAAATGATCCTTTAATCATCTGCTCCAGTTCACTCTGATCTTCTTCCGGGAAATATTCCGTATAAGGATCCAGCGTATAAAGCATATTATCGATTCCTTCCCGAATCGTTTTATTCGGATCAATGGTATCTACATAGAACATATCCAGTTCTTTCACAATCGCATTAAATATATCCAGATTCTTTGCAATCTGGAAATTACGGTCGTCTCCACTCTTGAAACTAAAGAAAGCAACTGTTGCTATCACCGCTACTGCAACAATAGCTATCTGCCTGTTCAGCAATTTTTTCATACCTCTTTCAATCTAAATGAGTCGTAAAAGTAGCTCAATCCTTTGTTATTCCGCCAGAATCCTGTTAATATTTAACTTAATTTCATCCCAGCGTTCCTGTGGTATCGTTGTTCCGATTACCTGAATAACATTTCCCGAGAGAATAGAACCTATTTTTGCACATTTATCCAACGAATATCCGCAAGTCAATCCGTATAAGAATCCGGAAGCAAAATAATCACCGGCACCGGTAGTATCCACCACTTTTTGAACCGAAATGGCCAAAACCTTTATTTCTTCTGTCCCTTTGCGGATATAAGAACCGTTTGCCCCGACTTTTACGATAGCAATACTGCATTTCTTGGCAATCACTCTCAAAGCTTCCTCCGGCTCCTTGCCGGTAAAGGCTTTCGCTTCCTCTTCGTTTGCAAAGACAATGTCGACATATTTGTTTATTAACAAGGTGAAGAATTCCAGATCATTAGCCACAATGTTATAACTAGCCATATCGAGACAAATCTGCAAACCGGCTTCTTTAGCCAGTTCAATGGCGTGAAGAATCATTTCGTGGTCCTGAACAAGATAGCCTTCTATAAATAGGTACGCGTAACCTTTAAACATATCCAAGGTCAGTTCCTCTGCTCTCAAAGAAGCCGCTGCTCCCAGATAGGTTCCGAAAGTGCGCTCTCCATCCGGTGAAATAAAAGTGGATGCCACACCGGAAGGCAGTCGATCCGAGGTCAATAATTTGTCTTCAATCTTATTTTTCTGCAGATTTTCACGAAAAAATTCTCCATAATTATCATTTCCCACTTTTCCGATAAACCCTGTTCCAGCACCCAAACAAGCCAGTCCGAGGATGGCATTTCCTGCTGATCCGCCTGTTGCCAAGTGAGTTTTCATCTGTGAAAATTTTGTGTTAATCTGCTGTAACTTAGCGTCATCGATGAGCTGCATGCTTCCTTTGGGTAAACCCATTTCATCCAAAAGAGTATCATCCTTCAGGGTTGCGAGTACGTCTACCAGGGCGTTGCCCAATCCTATTATTTTGTCCATTCCTAATATTTTTTTTGCAAAGATATTGCATATTTCAAAAAAACCTAGTACTTTTGCATCGCAATTGAGAAAAACATTCTTCCTTAGCTCAGTCGGTTAGAGCATCTGACTGTTAATCAGAGGGTCCTTGGTTCAAGTCCAAGAGGAAGAGCAAAGTTGAAAATCTTGATTGCAAACATTCTTCCTTAGCTCAGTCGGTTAGAGCATCTGACTGTTAATCAGAGGGTCCTTGGTTCAAGTCCAAGAGGAAGAGCAAAAGTCACCTTTTCGGGTGACTTTTTTGTGATATTCCATTCAATCCGCCATCGCCAAAGTCAACACACTAGTCCGTGTTCCTTCGACCTCCGCCAGCCGTGAAGCACACGCGATAGTCGTGGCTCCTGTAGTCAATACATCGTCCACAATCAAAATATGTTTTCCGGTCAGAGAATCCGCATGATTCAGTTCAAAAATTCCATCTACATTCTCCCAACGTTCGAATACGGATTTGCGTGTCTGTGTCTCCGTATTCTTTCGGCGAACCACCGATTCCACACATACGGTAATACCCGTCACAGCCGCAATCCCCCGTGCTATACATTCGCTTTGATTATAGCCACGAATCTGTTGCTTCTTTTTATGCAACGGTATGGGAATTATCATGTCAATTCCTTCGAAGAAACCCGAGTCCAATAGCTCGGCAGCCATATATCTTCCCATGATTATTCCAACCTCTTTCTTTCCCCCATACTTCAACTGATGAAGAATCTGTCGGAAATCGCTCCCTTTCCGGTAGAAGAAGAAAGAAGTGGCTCGTTCTAGAGGAATTTGTCCCCAGAAAAGTCGCTCTACCGGATTATCCTTCCGGAAATGATAGTTCGTACGCGGGAGATTGATATTGCACATGATACAAAGACATTCTTCACCTTTTGCCAGCGGTCTGCCGCAAACTACGCAACAATGAGGAAACAATAAAGATAAGAATGAATTGAGCCAGTCTTTTATAAAAAATGTGTGTTTCATAATAGTAGCAAGGGGTTAATAAGCAGACCGTTTCTCCTACATATCTAACGGAGGGACCTCCGCCAATAGCTTCTGAAATAAAGGATGAAGGTATCCGTTCGTTGCAATGATATGATGTCCTTCTATAAAGTGGTCCTCACCATAGAAATTAGTAACTTTTCCTCCTGCTTCCTGCACAATCAAAGCTGCCGCCGAATAATCCCACTTTCCAATAAAAGCTTCCGCCCAAGCATCAAAACGCCCCATAGCCACATAACAAATGGCTGCGGCGGCCGAACCATTCATTCGAATACCACCTACTACCCCATAAAGCCGATCTATCAAATGGAGAGCCGTTTGTTTATATTGCAGATGGTTATAAGGCAACTCGGTAATGACGAACGCATCTTTTACATCCCGAATATCCGATACATGGATTTCCTTACCATTCATAAAGGCCTTTCCACCTTTCCACGCATAAAAACATTCATCCCGACAAACTTCATAAACGACTCCTAATAAAAGCTCGGTACGATTGCGCAAAGCGATGCATACACAATAAGGAGCCTCATCATGGATATAATTCGTAGTGCCGTCCAACGGGTCAATCACCCAAAAATAAGGTTCATCCTGGTAAGTGACCGACCCTTCTTCCGTTATAAATCCAGCTTCGGGTAGTAAAGCGGAAAGAGCTCTCACTACACGTACTTCCGACTCCTTATCTACATAAGAGACATAATCATGCGCATGTTTCTCTTCAACACGTTCACGACGGAAATTCTTACGTTCTTCTTTCAAAAAATGTCCAGCTTCAGTTGCAATACGACACACATCTGCTGTAAGTTGCTTTAAATCTAACATTCCAATATCTATATTAAAAGTGCCTCGAAGGTATAGCTTTTCTCACGAAAAACCATTGAAAGGAATTGCTATTTTCATAAGAGTAGCAAACTTTAAACATTCATAGTAAGAAAACAAAAATCCCAGCATACTAGAACGTTTTTTTATTTTTCACCTCTCATATCTCTCATAAATTACAGTTAACACATACACTATCAATAGAATAGCAAATGAGAGATGATCCTACCAGCCTGTATCTCTCATACTTTTCCCATCATCTCTCAGCAAGCGTCTCGGTGATGCCATATTTTCTATCTTAATTTTTCCTTTTAGCTTTGCGTCATAATAAAAAA
>ENA-OPXX01001199-OPXX01001199.1-human-gut-metagenome-genome-assembly--contig:-NODE-1199-length-19141-cov-1.870691_pt1 | contig 19141 bp, 25 predicted proteins | sample MGYA00241771_ERZ502046 | MGnify/ENA primary metagenome ERZ502046 (study PRJEB25962, sample SAMEA2042006) | human gut metagenome | biome: human gut; feature: human-associated habitat; material: faeces...
GCTAAAAACTTTGCAAGCTTAGCAGATGTATTTGTAAATGATGCATTTGGTACAGCTCATAGAGCACATGCTTCTACAGCAGGAATTGCAGATTATATACCAGCAGTAAGCGGATTTTTAATTGAAAAAGAATTAAAATTTTTAGGAGATGCAATAAATAATCCCAAAAGACCATTTGTAGCTATTTTAGGAGGAAAGAAAGTTTCTGATAAAATAGGAGTAATTGACAGTTTATTAGAAAAAGTAGATACATTATTAATTGGTGGAGCTATGGCATATACATTCTTCAGATCAATGGGATATACAGTAGGAAATTCTATTTGTGAAGAAGATAAATTAGATTTAGCACAAAACCTATTAAAGAAAGCAGAAGAAAAAGGTGTTAAATTAATGCTTCCAGTAGACACAAAAGTAGGAAAAGAATTTAAAGAAGATACAGAAAGCAAAGTAGTAAGCTACAAAGAAATTCCAGATGGATGGGAAGGATTCGACATTGGTACAGAGACAATAAAAATGTATACAGAAGAGCTAAAAAATGCAGCAACTGTATTATGGAATGGACCAGTAGGATTATTCGAATTTGACCAATTTGCTATAGGAACAAATGCAATAGCAAATACTTTAGCAGAAATTGATGCTGTTACAGTAATCGGTGGTGGAGATTCAGCAGCAGCTATAAAGAAAGCTGGACTTTCAGACAAAATGACACATATGTCTACAGGTGGAGGAGCTTCACTAGAATTTATAGAAGGAAAGAAATTACCAGGAATAGAATGCCTAATGGATAAATAAATTTATAAAAAAGTTAATTGTTAAATATATTAACAGAATTAAAATTTATAAATTGAAAGGAGAAAAAATTATGCGTAAAAAAGTAATTGCTGGTAACTGGAAAATGAATATGCTTCCAAACGAAGCAATATCATGTATAGATGAATTATCAAAATTAGTAAAAGATACAAATAACGAAGTTGTTTTATGTGTTCCATATACAGATTTATTTTATGCACTACTTACAGCGCAAAATACAAATATAAAAATAGGAGCACAAAATATGCACTTTGAAGAGAATGGTGCATACACAGGAGAAATTTCTGGACCAATGCTTAAATCAATTGGTGTAGAATATGTTATTATAGGTCATTCAGAAAGAAGACAATATTTTGCCGAAACAGATGAAACAGTAAATAAAAAAGTAAAATCAGCACATAAATATGGTTTAAAACCAATAGTATGTGTAGGGGAAACTCTAGAACAAAAAGAAGCAGGAGAAACAACTAAAGTAATTACAGATCAAACAAGATTAGCTTTAGAAGGCCTTTCAAACGAGCAAGTAGAAGGAACAATAATAGCATACGAGCCAATTTGGGCAATAGGAACAGGAAAAACTGCAACATCAGAAGATGCTAACAACTCTATAAAAGAAATTAGAAAAGAGATAGAAAAAAATTATGGACAAGAAGTGTCAGATAGGGTTATAATACAATATGGTGGAAGCGTTAAGTCAAGCAATGCAAAAGAACTATTTACAACATCTGACATAGATGGAGGTTTAGTTGGAGGAGCTAGCTTAAAGGCTGACGAATTTGCTAAAATAGTAAATTTTGATAAGTAAGGATGGTAACAAGATATGAAAGATAAGCTAACAATGCTAATGATATTAGATGGGTTTGGTGAAAACAACCATAAAGAAGGAAATGCTGTTGAACTTGCAAACACGCCTAATATAGATAGACTAATGAAAATTTGGCCAACAACAAATATTCATGCAAGTGAATTAAGTGTAGGACTTCCAGAAGGTCAAATGGGAAATTCTGAAGTAGGTCACACAAACATAGGAGCTGGTAGAATAGTTTATCAAGAATTAACTAAAATTACTAAATCAATAGAAGATGGTGACTTTTTTGCAATTCCAGAATTAGTAGAAGCAATAGAAAATTGCAAAAAGAATAATTCTAAATTGCACATATTAGGACTTGTTTCAGATGGAGGAGTTCACAGTCACATTCGTCATTTATTTGCAATTTTAGAATTAGCAAAAAGAAAAGATTTCGAAAATGTATATGTTCATTGCTTTACAGATGGAAGGGATACAGCACCAACTTCTGGAGAAAGTTATATAACAATGCTAGAAGAAAAAATGAAAGAAAAAGGTGTAGGAAAAATTGCTACTATTTCTGGAAGATTTTATGCAATGGACAGAGATAAAAGATGGAACAGAGTTCAAAAAGCATATGATGCAATGGTAAATGGTGAGGGAATAAAAGCAACAAGTGCAATAAATGCAATAGAAAGTTCTTACCAAAAAGAAGTTTTTGATGAATTTATAGAACCAACAGTTATCTGTAATGGGGATACACCTATTGCTAAAATAGAAGAAAATGATTCTGTAATATTCTTTAACTTTAGACCAGATAGAGCAAGAGAAATAACTAGAACATTAGTAGATCCAGAATTTAATGAATTCAAAACAAAGAAGATGAATTTAAATTATGTATGTTTCACACAATATGATGAAACAATGCCAAATGTAAAGGTTGCATTTAAACCAAAAAGATTAGAAAATACATTTGGAGAATATATAAGTAAAAATTCATTAAATCAATTAAGAATTGCAGAAACAGAGAAATATGCTCATGTTACATTCTTCTTTAATGGTGGAGAAGAAAAACAATATCCAGGAGAAGATAGAATATTAGTACCTTCACCAAAAGTAGAAACATACGATATGAAGCCAGAAATGAGTGCTTTAGAAGTTACAGAAAAAGTAGTAGAAGCAATAAATTCTAAAAAATATGATACTATTATTTTAAACTATGCAAATCCAGATATGGTAGGACATACAGGTAATTTAGAAGCAGCCATAAAAGCAATAGAAACAATAGATAGTTGTGTAAAAAGAGTAGTAGATGCAGTAGAAGAGCAAGAAGGAGTAATTCTTATTACTGCAGACCATGGAAATGCAGAGCAAATGATAGACTATAAAACAGGAGAGCCACATACAGCTCATACTACAAACTTAGTTCCATTAGTATTAGTGGGAATGAAAGATGTAAAATTAAAAGAAGGAAAATTAGCAGATTTAGCACCAACAATGTTAGAAATTATGGGATTAGAAAAGCCAACAGAAATGACTGGAGAAAGCCTAATAATAAAAGAATAAAAAATATACTTATGGGGGGAAATATAGTGTCGACTTCTGCAAGGATGAGGGAGTTATATAAAGAAATACAAAATAGTTTATTTGACATGATACCAGAAAAATGGAATAAAATATTTTTATATGCATCTGTAATAGATGGAGTTAATAGTTTAGAAACAGGAGAAATGTATTTTTATTATATTCCAAAAGGAATACTAAAAAGAGAGCCAGTTAATGTGTACGAAGTACCAAATAAATTTAATTTAGAGGAATCTTCTTATTTTAAAATGGCAGATAATTTGTATGGAATTATAAAAAAACTAAGAAAAGAATACATTGCAACAAATGGAAGTTTATGGACTAATATAACAATTTCAATAGCAGATTGTACATTTAAGGTTGAATATGGTTTTGAAAACCTAGCCACCTCCCCATATAGCAATTATGATAGACATTTAGTTTTTAGATATAAATATTTAAAAACAGGACTAAATACTTATAGTAAACGTGAAAAGCAAATGGTTATAGATTATATAGAAAGAGAAGAAAATTCGAATAAAAGAATAGATATATATGAAGAATCAATTTATACAGCGCCAACTAAGAATTTAGTTAACTTTGAAAAAGATGCGCCAACAAAATCTAGAAAAGAAGAGCGAATGGAAGAAATATATGAGCTTGAAAAAGATAGTGAGTTTTGGCCACATGACAAAAAATATATAATTTTAGAAAGTAAACCAAAAAGTAAAAACCAAATTATAAATACTAATAAAAGGTGAAAGGAGAAATAGAAATGATATATTCAAAAGAATTAGAAGAAATGTGCACAGTTGCAAAAGGAGTAAACCATGGACCAGCACCAATACCAGAAGAAGGTAAATGGGTTAAAGCAAAAGAAATAAAAGACATATCTGGTTTAACACATGGTATTGGATGGTGTGCACCACAACAAGGAGCTTGTAAATTAACATTAAATGTAAAAGATGGTATTATACAAGAAGCTTTAATAGAAACAATAGGATGTTCAGGAATGACACATTCAGCAGCTATGGCAGGAGAAATTTTAACAGGAAAAACATTATTAGAAGCATTAAATACAGATTTAGTATGTGATGCCATAAATACAGCTATGAGAGAATTATTCTTACAAATAGTATATGGAAGAACACAAACAGCTTTCTCAGAAGGAGGACTTCCTGTAGGAGCTGGACTTGAAGACTTAGGAAAAGGACATACATCACAAGTCGGAACAATTTATTCAAGTACATTAAAAGGTCCAAGATATTTACAATTAACAGAAGGATACATAGTAGAATTAGGCTTAGACAAAGACGACCAAATTATTGGTTACAAATATGTTCATATGGGAAAAATGATGGAAAATATTAAAAAAGGAATAGACCCAATGGAAGCAATAGAAAAAGCTTCTGGAACATATGGAAGATTTGATGAAGCTGTTAAGAAAATAGACCCAAGAAAACAATAATAAGAGGTATAAGATATGAATATTTATTTTTCAGGTTCAATATATGGTGGAAGGCAAAAATTAGAAGCATATAAAAAGTTAGTAAAAGAGTTAACAAAGTTTGGTAATGTCTTAGATGAAGAAGTAGCGGATGATAATGTATTAATTCGTGAAGAGAGCATTTCAGATAAAGATGTTTTCGAAAGTTTAGTAGACAGACTAAAACGAGCAGATCTAGTTTTTGCAGAAGTAACAGTTCCATCATTAGGTGTTGGATATGAAATTGGATATGCAGATAAGACTAATAAAAGAATAATTTGTGTTTATGATAAAACTGTAACACCTAAGCTTACAACTATGCTTAGAGGAAACAATAGACTAAAAATTATTCCATATACAAATATAAATGAAATTATAAACAATTTGGAGAATATATTAAAGGAGGAAAATTAAATGGCAGTAACATTTGAAAGTTATGAAAGAAGAATAGACCAAATTAAACCAGTAATGGAAAAATACGGAATAAAAGATTTTGAAGATGCATTAAAGATATGTACAGATAAAGGATTTAATCCATATGAAATAGTAAAAGGAGTACAACCAATTTGTTTTGAAAATGCTGCTTGGGCATATACATTAGGAGCAGCAATAGCAGTAAAAAAAGGATGTACTAAAGCAGCAGATGCAGCAAAAGCAATAGGTGAAGGTTTACAATCATTCTGTATACCAGGTTCAGTTGCAGATGACAGAAAAGTTGGACTAGGACATGGAAATTTAGCATCTATGTTACTTTCAGAAGATACAAAATGTTTTGCATTTTTAGCTGGACACGAAAGCTTTGCAGCAGCAGAAGGAGCTATTGGTATAGCGAAATCTGCAAACAAAGTTAGAAAAGAACCATTAAGAGTTATTTTAAATGGTTTAGGAAAAGATGCAGCACAAGTAATCTCTAGAATTAATGGATTTACATATGTAAAAACAGAATTTGATTTCTTTACAGGAAAAGTAAATGTTATAGAGGAAATTCCATATTCAGATGGAGAAAGATCAAAAGTTAAATGTTATGGTGCAAACGATGTTAGAGAAGGTGTAGCTATAATGTGGATGGAAGATGTTGACGTATCTATTACAGGAAACTCAACAAACCCTACAAGATTCCAACATCCAGTTGCAGGAACATATAAAAAAGAAAGAATAGAAGCAGGTAAAAAATACTTCTCTGTAGCTTCTGGTGGAGGAACAGGAAGAACATTACACCCAGACAATATGGCAGCAGGACCAGCTTCATATGGTATGACAGATACAATGGGAAGAATGCATTCAGATGCACAATTTGCAGGAAGTTCATCAGTTCCAGCTCACGTAGAAATGATGGGATTAATAGGAATGGGTAACAACCCAATGGTTGGAGCTTCAGTAGCAGTAGCAGTAGCAGTAGAAGAAGCAATGAAATAATTAAATCGAGATTATGGGACGATTCTTAAAATCCCGATTCAAAAAAGCAGTATTTAGTACTGCTTTTTTGCTAGATAATTATTGTGCGCTTAAGAATTTTAGTAAGTACGCTTTTGGATATTGAAAAATAGACTTAAATGTAGTATAGTAATATAACAAAAAAGTTGAAAGGAGTATACCATATGAAAGAGTTTAGAATTAAACGGTGCAATGAGTATAATGAATATTTCCTTACAGCAGAAGGATATATTCCAAAAGAGCTAGAGGAAGATTTAGAGGAACTATTAGAAGACTTTGCTTGTGACGAAGAAATTATGATTGAAGAAGCTTTCGAAAAAATAAAAGGACTCAGAAGATTCTATAAAAAGCGTAATGGAATTGTAATGAGATTCTGGCTAGATTATGATTATAACACTTATGAGAACCATTCTGTTAGAGTGTTGACAATAGGAATACATTCAAGAAGAAGATTTTTTCAAGCTTGCAAGGAGATCCTTTTAAGCTAAAAAGGGAGTGGATATTTAGGTATCCACTTCTTTTTTATTGACTGTAAAGTCCATATAATAAGAGAAAAGATTTTTTAATACATTTGTTATATAAAAGGATATATTTTCAAATAATTGGTAATAATAATTTTAATGGAGGGATAATATGAAAGATTATTTGAAAATAGAACATATTGAAGCACTAGAAGTGCTAGATTCTAGGGGAAATCCAACAGTACAAGTAGAAGTAATAACAGAAGGAGGATTTTGTGGAGTAGCAAAAGTACCATCTGGAGCTTCAACAGGAAGTTTTGAAGCAGTAGAACTTAGGGACAATGATGAAGAAAGATATTTAGGAAAAGGTGTAAAAAGAGCAGTAGAAAATGTAAACAGAGTAATTGCTAAAAAGATAATGGGAATGAATGTGTATGATCAAATAAAAGTAGATAAAAGACTAATTGATATAGATGGAACAGAAAATAAAGAAAAATTAGGAGCAAATGCTATTTTAGGTGTATCCATTGCAGTAGCAAAAGCAGCAGCAAATTCACTAGGAATGACTTTATATAATTATATAGGTGGAGTTAATGCAAAAAAATTACCTATTCCGATGATGAATATTTTAAATGGAGGTAAACATTCAGATAATAATATTAGTATTCAAGAATTTATGATAATGCCAAAATCTGGAAGAGATTTTGCAGAGAATTTAAAAATGGGAGTAGAAACATATCATAGTCTGAAAAAAGTATTAAAAAATAAAGGATATTCGGTTGCTGTAGGTGATGAGGGTGGTTTTGCACCAAATTTAGCCAGTGAAGAAGAAGCTTTAGACGTAATAATTGAAGCAATAGAAAAAGCTGGATATATTCCAGGAAAAGATATATTCATAGCATTAGATGTAGCAAGTACAGAAATGCACGAAGAAGCTAAGAAAATAGGGAAAAATGGATATTTATTTTGGAAAACAGGAATGTTTAAGACTAGTGATGAGATGATAGAATATTTAGAAGAATTAACAGAAAGATATCCAATTATTTCTATAGAAGATGGTTTAGCAGAAGAAGATTGGAATTCATGGAAAAAACTAACACAAAATTTAGGAAATAAAATTCAATTAGTTGGAGATGATTTATTTGTAACAAATACTAATAGATTAATAAAAGGGATAAAAAATAAAATAGCAAACAGTATATTAATAAAACCAAACCAAATAGGAACACTAACAGAAACATTAGATGCAATAGATATGGCAAACAAAGCAGGTTATACTGCTGTAATATCACACAGATCAGGAGAAACAGAAGATACAACTATAGCAGATATTTCTGTAGCTACTAATGTTGGGCAAATAAAAACAGGAGCACCATGTAGGACGGATAGAGTTGCAAAATATAATAGATTGCTAAATATAGAAAATGAACTAAAATAAGTATTGGCAAATAAAGCGAAAGGATAGCAAAAAGACTTAGCGTAAATAGTATAAGTAAAAAAATATATAGAATAATAAATATTAAAATTGCTAAATGATATATTTTATGTTATTATAAATAGTGAACCAATTGTTTGTTTAGCAGAAGAGAAGGGAGAACATTATTATGGATTGTTCAATGGTTATGGAAAAAAATCGGATCAAGAGAGTAGAGATTTCTGATTGTGCACACAAGTATGGTTTCAGAATAATCGCAAGGGGAACCATACCAAAGAAAAAGACAAATGATTTGTCACTTCTTCTAAAAGATTTATTAGATAAAGACCGTATTCCAATTGAAAACGAACTGGTCGAATTTAAGAAAAAATGGAGAAAAGAAGGTTTGTGGGTATTCGAACATCGATATTATAATATCGAATACTTAGCACAGTTAAATGCACAGCTTGGCATAGGTGAAGTTTATGCCATGACCATAGAAATGCATGTAATAAGAACCCCGAAGTGGTGGTTTATGAAACATTAAACTATTAGGATATTAGCCAGATACTGTAACTGAAGTACCTGGCTAATATTTTTTAGTTATTATTGCGATAAAAGAAAAAGAATGATATAAATAATTAAGTAAGGAGGTAAAAAATGATAGAAAAATATAGTGATAATAATTGTACACAGAATAAAAATGATACTTTAAAATTAAAACTAATATTAGCATCAGGTTCGAAACAAAGACAAGATATTTTTAAAAATATAGGATTAAAATATGAAGTTATTAAAAGTGTAGTTGAAGAAAAAAGTGATAGCACAGAACCAAGTGAATACGTAAAAGACTTATCTAAAGATAAGGCAAAGTCCGTTGCATCTCAAATAAATGAAAAAGCAATAATTATAGCTGCAGATTCGATAATATATATGAATGGAAAAATTTATGAAAAACCTAAGAGCAAAGAAGAAGCATATCAAAACTTAAAAGAAATGTCAGGAAAAGTTACTTATGCTGTAACTGGTGTTACAATAAAAGATTTATATAAAAACAAAGAAATTTGCTTTGCAGATATAGCAGAAGTACATCTTAAAGAAATAGATGATGAGGATATTAAATGGTATGTAGAAAATGAAAAGGATATATTTAATAGGTGTGCTTATGCAATACTAGGAAAAGCATCAATTTTTTTAGATAAAGTGAATGGAGATTATAATACTTTATTTGGAATTTCACCAAGCAAAGTATATGAGAAATTGAAAGAGCTAGGATATAAAATATCGGATTTTGAACTAGAAAAATAGATTAGATAAATTAAAATATAAATTTTGATTACTAAAATGTAAGGGAGATATAGCAAGTGGAACATATTCATTCTATTATAATTATAAAAAAAGGTAATAAATATTTAAATTACTATGATGAACGTTGGGGAATGTATTTATTTCCTAACATAAAGGGAAATGATATAGAGAAAATAAAAAGTAAGTACAATACTAATAATGTTAGATTAGCATTTGATAAAATTCATGAAAAATATTCTGTATCTCATGACGAATTGAGAACATATCATCACTATTTTTATGAAGTAAATATAGATATTGATGGTGAATATTTTTCAATAGATGAATTATTAGCAGATGAGAAAGTAAAAAAATATAATGAGGATATTATTACATATATTAGTGAATTTTATGGGGGATAAATTTTAATGAATAATATTACAATAACTTGTAACATAAAGGATACTATAATATGAAATAAAAAAATAAACATATAGATTAATATTAATAAAAAATATTGACAATACAGGTAAATATATTATAAAGTAAATTTTTTATATATAGGTGATGGATTGGCATTTGTAAATTAGTAGAGAGGTATAAAATATGAATAGAAAGATTATTAGACGGTGTTTTGCAGCACTGTTAACAGTACTTATATTTACAGGAAGTGTAATAACTACATTTGCAGCTGAGTCAGAGCAAACAACGATACAAGAAACAAGAGGATATGGAAGTGCAGAATTTCCGAGCCAAAGATCTATACTTATTTCAGGGTCTGCAACGAAAGTTTCATATACGGCTGTTTGTACAGGAAAACCAGGTGCAGTAATTCTAAGATTTAGAAATAGGACAACTGGTGAAGTGAGAACGCATACATTTACTTGTGATAATGTGTACCATAGTAATTCAAAATTAGGTATAAATCCTTTTTCAGAAGGCTGGTGGGACATTGAATATGTTATGAGTACTTGTGATAACTTCATAACGATTTTTATGAATTTTAGTTAATAAGATTATTATTTATCAATTGTAACTTTGTCAATATGAATTTATAAGTTTATTTCAAATGCCAATTCTAGCTAAAGTGAATGTAATACATTCACTTTAGGCAATATATAATTCAAATAATAAAAGGAGTGAGTCTATTATGAAAAAAGGTATAAAAATTTTTCTTATATCAATAATTATAATAGTTGCAATTATAATCATTGCAATATTAAGTAATGTTATTAGAAACAATTGTATTTTACAAAAGCTATATGAAAGTAGTAAGAATATCAAAGATTCTGTAAAAAATTATTATTATGAAAAAACTTCGGAGCTATTAGAAGGAGAAACCAGAACAACAACATATAAAATATATAATTATGATAATAAATATTTAATAAAAGAATACTACAATGATGAAGGTGTTGTTACAACAGAATGGGTTGATAAAAATATACCAGAACAAATTTCTATAGATGAGCGATCAAAAGAAGAAAGTCAAGAAATTAAAATGAAGGAATTTGATAAAGAATATGAAGAAGCATTATTTGCTTCAACAATAGAAGATATAGGGTATAGCAATGTTTTGACATCAAATATTTTTAAACCAATAAGTGTAGAAAATAATTGTTATGTTATTCATGTAAAAGATACAACAATGTATGTTAATATGAATACAGGAATTATATCTAAAGTTTTTTATGGAGATGGAAATATCACTTGTACATATAAATTAAAAAATAATGCTGTTACTGAAAGTGAAGTTATAAAACCAAAGTAAAAAGCGACTTAAGATTTTTAACAAGTAAAATTTAAGCTATTCAATAATTTCTTAATATATAGAGAGAAAGAGTAAATATTGTTATTTGCTCTTTTTTGTGTTAAAGTATAAAAGATAAACCAGAGATTGAGCTAATAGAATTTGCAGATTTAAAACATCATATGAGTGTAGAAGGAATAAATTTAATTACAACAAAATTAATAGAAAAATTAAGATTATAAATAAAATATATTAACAAAGAAGAAAGGAAAAAACTAATGGATAATATACAAAAATTTTATCAAAACACCGAGAATAGTTTACCACACCCAATGGTTAAAAGATTTATAAATATGAATATAAAAGCAGGAGATGCTATTGACTTAGGATGTGGAGCAGGTAGAGATACAATATATTTAATAAGAAATGGTTGGAAAGTATTAGCAATAGATAGAGAGAATACCAATGAGATGATATCTAGCAAATTGAATGATGAAGAATTAAAAAGACTTAGCTTTAGGTGTCAAAAATTTGAAAATATAGAGTTAGATAAAAATAATTTATTAGTAGCTAATTTTAGTATTCCATTTTGTCCCAAAGATAAATTTTATAAATTTTGGAATGAAATAGTACATAGCATTTTGAAAGAGCGGATATTTTGTTGGAAATTTTTTTGGACTAAGAGATTCGTGGGCTAATGACAAAAAAGAAATGGTATTTTTGTCAAAAGAACAAGTACTAAAATTATTTGAAAATTCGTTTAGAATAATAGAATTTAACGAAGTTGAAAAAGATGGAAAAACTGGTGTTGGAAAAATGAAACATTGGCATATATATAATGTTATAGCAAAGAAAAAATAAGAAAGAATTCTTATGCTAAAGATAAGATTAGTACCTTCTAAATGCGCTATTTACTTTTGTAGAAAAATAGTATATTATAGCAAAAGGAGGGGGATTTTATGAAGAATAAAAAAATATTAATTGGAATAATTATAATTGCTATTATAATTATAGCTATCATAACTTTTTTTGTAATAAATAAGACAGAAAAACCTGAACAAGTATTACAAGATTATTTTACAAAGATAAGTGAGGAAAAGTATGAAGAAGCATATGAAATGCTAAGTGAATCAGCAAAAAATAAAATTGCTAAAGATACATTTGTAAAAAAGAATGATTCAATATATAAGGGAATTGATATGACAGATTTAAAAACAGAAATTACAAATGTAGAGAATAACGAAAAAATTACATATAACCAAAAGATGAATACATCAGCAGGAGAAATTAGTTTTACTAATGAAGCTTCTGTAATAAAAGAAGATAAAAAATATAAAATTAATTGGAAAAACAGCTTGATTTATCCATATTTAAATGAAAATGACAAAATAAGAGTAAAAACTTTAAAATCAGAACGTGGAAACATTTATGACAGAAATAACATATTATTAGCAGGAAAAGGAAATATTTCTTCAATAGGCTTAGTACCAGGTAAAATGAGTGAAAACAAAGAAGAAGATATTCAAAAATTATCAACTATTTTGGGTGTTTCAGTAGAATCTATAAATAATAAACTTGGAATGTCTTATGTAAAAGATGATACATTTGTACCAATAAAAAATGTTGCAAAAACAGAGACACAATTAAAAGAACGAGCACTAAGTATTTCTGGCGTAAAAATTACAACAGAGAGTTCTAGAGTGTATACATTAGGAAAAGAAGCTTCTCAACTTATAGGATATGTACAATCTATAAGTGCAGAGGAATTAGAAGAGAATAAAGGAAAAGGCTATAATAGTAATAGTGTAATTGGCAAAGCCGGAATAGAAAAAGTTTATGAAGAAATATTAAGAGGGAAAGACGGTAAAGAGATTTATATAGAAGATGAAAATGGAAAGAAAGTAAAAACAGTAGCAAAACAAGAAGTAGAAAATGGTAAAGATGTAAAGCTAACAATAGATGCTAATAAACAAAAACAAGTTTATGAAAGTTTAGAAGAAAATAAAGGTTCATATGTTGCAATGGATTCAAAAACAGGTGAGATTATGGCATTAGTAAGTACTCCATCATATGATTCGAATGACTTTGTTTTGGGCATGAGTACAGATGAATGGAAATCTTTAAATGAAGATGAAAAAAATCCATTGCTAAATAGGTTTACTAAAGCATGGTCACCAGGCTCAACTTTTAAGCCAGTAACAGGTGCAATTGCAATAACAGAAGGTAAAATAAATCCTAAAGAAGATTTTGGTAGAAGTGGACTTAGTTGGCAGAAAGACTCTAGTTGGGGAAGCTATATGGTAACAACACTTACACCATATAATGAGCCTGCAAATATGCAAAATGCATTAATACGTTCAGATAATATATATTTTGCAAAAGTAGCTTTAAAACTAGGATATAATAAATTCATGGAAGGTCTTAACAAATTAGGCTTTAACGAAGACATTAATTTTGAAATTGGAACAACAAAATCAACATATGATACAGATGGAAAAATAACAGATGAAGTACAACTTGCAGATAGTGGGTATGGACAAGGACAAATTTTGGTAAATCCAATTCATATGGCTTCAATATATTCTGCTTTTGTAAATAATGGAAATATGATAAAACCTACAATAATATATGAAGAAGATAAAAAAGTAGAGTATTTAAAGGAAAATGCTATATCACAAGAAGCAGCAAATACTATAAAAGAAGACTTAATACAAGTCGTAGAAAGCCCAAATGGTACTGCACATGATGCAAAAATAGAAGGAGTAAAAATAGGGGCAAAAACAGGTACAGCAGAATTAAAAGCTAGCAAAGATGAAAAAGGTGAGGTTTTAGGATGGTTTAATGCATTTACAGCAGATGAATCTAGCGAAAATCAATTAGTTGTAGTAAGTATGATTGAAGATGCAAATTCGGTAGGCGGAAGTCATTATTTATTTCCTAAAGTAACACAATTATTTAAATAAAATTTATAAAAGCGAGATACTTTAATGTATAAAATAATGAAAAAGTTAGTAAAAATAGTTTGCTGTAATATTATTTATAGAGTTAAATATATAGGAATAGAAAAAATAGACAATAATAAAAAATATGTTATATGTCCAAATCATTCTAATATATTGGATCCAACATTTATATTTCCGATAGTAGATAACTTATCTATAATGGCAAAGTCAGAGATATTTAAAAATAAATTAGTTGCTAAAATATTAAAAAGATATAGAGTATTTCCTGTAAATAGAAAAGAAAGAGATGTGAAGAGTACTTTACATGCAATAGAATGTTTAAATTTAGAAAATAATTCGAAGCTTTTAATATTTCCAGAAGGAGGAATAATAAAAGATAGTAAAGAGATAAGAAAAAAAGTAAAGAATGGAGCAGTATATATTTCAGCAGAAAGTGGGGTAGAAATATTACCAATATTTATTACAAGAAGACCACATATTTTTCAAAAAGTTTATGTAATAATAGGGAATAGTATAAATATACCTAAAGAAATAAAACATGATAAAGAAAAAATAAAAGAGTATTCTACAAAGGTGATAAATAACATTTATGATTTAGAAAAAATAAAATAAAGGTTGAAAAAAAGCTAGATATATATTATTATATATCTAGCTTTTCTATATTCGGGTATGGCCAAGTGGTAAGGCAGTAGGCTCTGACCCTATGATCGTTAGTTCGAATCTAACTACCCGAACCAAAAAATTCCTTTATAGTAACCTAAAAAACGGAAAACATGAAGGAATAATTTTTTTTACAAAAAACCGAACAAAATTTCGAAAAAAGTATTGACAAAAAGAATATAAAAATATAAAATACAATCATAAAAACAAACAAAAGTTCGAAAAATATAAGGGGGTTTATTATGAAAAAAATAAGAGAAAATATAATATCATATACAATAGATAAAGCTATATTTGGTAATTTTTCTATATTAGTAGATAATGGGGAAGTAATAGTAAAAGCTCCTTGGTATTTCAAAACAAAGAATACAAGAAGCTATAAAAGAAAACAAAAGGTGGATATTAAAAAAATTAAGCGAAATGGAAGAAGTAACTTTATATAATACTACAAAAATTTTAGGAGTTAATTATGCAATAAAAGTTATATATACTAATGTAAAAACACCGGGTCTAAATTTAAATAATAATTATATAGAAATAAAATTACCAATTAAATTAAAAGGAAAAAATAATAACAAAATAATAGAAATAATTTTAAATAAAATGTATATAAAATTAGCAGAAAAACATTTAGAAAATATTTTTGAAGAAATTAGAATAGAAACAGGTTTAGCACCAGAAGACTATAGTATAGATTATAATATAAAAGAAATGGCTAAATTAGATTTTGAAAAGAAAGAAATTTATATAAATTCTAAAATAATGGAATTAGAAGAAAGCTGTATAAAATATATAGTAATACACGAATTATGTCATTTAAAGTATAAAACACATGCAAAAAGTTTTTATAATTTAGTAAAAAAATATTTTCCTAAATATGAAAAATATGATGAGATTTTAAATGGATACAAATTTTAAATTGAATAGCTACATATTATGTGCTAAAATGAAAATTGTAACATTGTTTTAAAACCAATAAGTAAAAACTTGGAGGTTTTAAACCTCCAAGAAAATTTAAGGAGGTAGAAAAATGAGAAATGTATCAATTCCATTAGTATCAGAAGAGGAACTAAATAGGCGGTATCAAAGTATAAGGCCAGTTATTACATTGCATAATAAGTTATATAATCTTAGAAATTAATAATATAAGTTATTTTTTCAGTATTTGTATAAACACAGAATTATCTTTAAAATTGCTTGATGTAACTTTATAGTAAGGATTATCATCTTCATTATAAGATATACCATAATCACTATTAAATATGATATCACCAGTGTAGTCTATACCATTACAAGTAAATTTGTAATTAATAGTTTGCTCCCAACTGGATGTTTCAGAAGAGTGTTGCTGAGGAAGTAATATTTTATTTGTTACTTCGAAAATATCGTTAGTATTATCTATTGTATATTTAGTTAAAGGTGATATCCACACTTCGGTATTTAATTGAATGTTATTTATTTTACTATTATTGTAACTTTTAATAATTACGATAGCCACAATAGTCAGTATAATTATAGCTAAAGTAGTAATAACTATAAGAACTTTATTTTTTTCATAAGATGCCTCCAATATTTAAAATAATTATAAACTAATTAATATTAAAAAGCAATAAAATATATAATTCAGAATTAATAGTAGATAATGTAAAAAATGAAAAAAATGGCAACTGATTATTCATCAATTACCAATTTTTTCGAAATGCAATATCGATTTTATATCTTCTAGATTAAGATTTTTATAGTTGTCTATCATTATCCAATATAAGTAATTATTATTTATGGGTGTAGTAAACATTACTGTTGAAGAATTTAAGTTATAATAATATTTTTTTTCATCATATATAAAATAATTTAATGTATTGTACTCTGTACTAATTTTAGGTTCACTAAAGTTAGATAAATTATTCATTTCTGTTATTATGTCCTCATTCGCATTTGCAGTAGGAATTACTTGTATTGTAATACAACCTTTATCAGGTGAAGTACTAGATCCTATAAATAAAAATAAAGAATGAGATGTTTTATCAGATTGAACTAAATTAGGTTCCATTAGATTAGTTGTTGGATAAACTGAAACTCTACAATTCCCATAACTAGCATATGTTTCATTAGTTCTTTCTAAATCATATCTTGTATTATTAATCTTATTTAATTTATTGTTTAATTGTTTTGCTGGTCTAAAATTTAACCATAATATAAAATTCACTACTATTATACTAACTAATACTAAAAATATTATAGTTATTGATTTTCTTTTTTTCAACGTTTTATTACCTCCTTTGTATAATCATAGTAATTTAAAAAAATATTTATTCAAACAATTATAACATAATTTTATATAAAAATAGCTCAAGACTCAAAAAGTTTTTTGAGCATTACTTGGAATTATATTACGAATTTATTTAAGATTATAAAAAATCAAAAACGGTTTTTTCATAAGTATAATATCCTGTAATTGTATTATTAATTAGTATAAAACAAAACAATAATATAGCTATTGTTAAACATATTGAAGTAATATATACTATTTTTTTATTTTTCTTTTTAATGCTAATCATACTAACAACAAACATTATAATAATGTAAATGACATATAGAACTATTGTGAAAATCTTGGCGATTATTGCTCTTGTATCTAGAAGAGATGCCATAGGATTAGAATCAATAGCAAAGAACAAGATTGTTTTGACCAAGTATATAGAAATTAAACTTAATGCAACATTTGTTCCAAAGAATATTTTTCGTAATATTTGGATAGAATTATCATTTTCATTAGATTGTTTTTTATTTTGTGTAATTCTAAATGTTACTAGAACTAACCCTAGTACTATGAATAGAGTTAATAATATAGAAATAAATTCTTTTAATGGTGATCCCATAATGTCATTCAATTTCATTAATTTTTCGTTACTACTATATGGATGAAATTGTTGACCAGGTATTATCACATCAGCATATACTATTGATATTTCAGAAATTATTAAAATTATTAAAGCTAGTGTAGAAAAAACTTTTTTTTTCATAAAATTACCTCCCTTATATAATTAATAAAATTAGTCCAATACCAAATGAAAAAAAATTATTATAAATTGACAATCGTATAGGGCTTATGTTTGCTTTTAAATATTTTTTAAACAGTAATGCTTCGATAATTATTGTACCTGTCTCTAATATAAAAATTGAAAAATAATATACTAATATATTATTTACTAAGTATACCATATTAGATAAAAATACTACAACTGGATTTGTATATACATTAACAAACATTATTGTTTTTAATCCTTTTATGTTTCTAATTCTTAACATATATGAAAATATAGTTTCTAAGATAATAGTCAATATTAAAGATGTAATTAGACTTTCAATCATATTTTTTCTCCATCAATTCATTATATCCTTTCAATCCTATAAACAAAATAATTGCTGATATTATTGTAATAGTAAATAAGCCTATAGGATTAAACAATACCTCAGTATATCCCAAAAATACAGGTATGACACCTGAAAATAGGGCAAATGTTAATAGTCCAAATGCCAAACCTTTATTATTGTTAAAAATATTTGCTAAACTCGTTAAAGTAATTGGCATTGTCATATTAAATAATAAAACAGCTAAGATTCCGCAAATACTACTATAAAATGATCCAGTAAATAATATAGCAGATAATATTAACGAAAATACTGAAATTTTTATAAATCCAAATTTATCTCCTAATATGCCACCAAACATTTTTCCTAATATAACACCAAAAACAAATAACAAAGCTAAAATATAATTAGATTTCCAATTGAAAGATAATATTGATCCTACATAACTTCTTATATAAACAGTTAATGTTAAGCAAAATATTACAATAAATTCTTTCTTATTTATGTTAGGAACTGATGCTACTTTATTATTCAATTTATTGTTTATTTGAGTATATAGCCAAATCAAAGCAATAGTAGATAATAATAAAATGATTATTGTAAAATAATTAATATTAAAATCTATATTAGTAATGTTACTACCTAAAAAAATACCTAGAGCCCCAGTTGATACAAATATTCCAGATAATGTAGCTTTTTGATTACTAATATTAAGTACATCAATACCTCCACCAATATGAAACATAGCATTTCCAATTCCAGCTATTAAACAAGCTATTATACTAAATTTTGAAATTCCAAATGCTAATATTACTAAAATACAGCCTAAAGCAGAGCATAAAGCATTTTTATTAATTTTGTCTGCTAGAATTCCAATTGGCAATTGTATTGCAAAAGCAAAAAAGTTATATATAACTATTGCTAAAAATAGTGAAAATGAATCTGTTGATTGAGGAATTACTATATTAGTTACGAATATAGCACAAGAAAAATCAACGATAAAATGAATGGTACTATATACTAGCATTATTTTCTTATTCATCATTTTCCTCCAAATTTTTAGTATAAATCTAAGGAATTTACAATTAATTGCAAATTCTATAATTAATATATTTATACCATAAGTTAATGAAAAAACAAATACTTATCTTATA
>ENA-OPXX01001225-OPXX01001225.1-human-gut-metagenome-genome-assembly--contig:-NODE-1225-length-18768-cov-8.551381_pt1 | contig 18768 bp, 16 predicted proteins | sample MGYA00241771_ERZ502046 | MGnify/ENA primary metagenome ERZ502046 (study PRJEB25962, sample SAMEA2042006) | human gut metagenome | biome: human gut; feature: human-associated habitat; material: faeces...
GGAAAGATGTCTCTTAGGTACTGCCATATTTTTGCACCTCCTTGATGGGTTTATCTGTTCAGCAGTGATTTAAGGATCGCGAGCCTAGTGTCTACGGGGGCATCGGTCTGCTCTGCCGGTGGGCAGGTGCATTCCGCCTTTTTCTTACCGCACTGCGGGCAAAGCCCGGCGCAGTCGGGGCTGCAAAGTAGCACCGTGGGGATCTGGAACATAAACTCCTGATTGAGCCATTCGTCCACGTCCAAGTGTCCTTTTTCATCCAGCGGAAGATCGAAATCCGGGTCATCCAGATCCCGCTCCTTGACGATCCACTCCGTATCGACTGTCTCTTCCCGGGTGACCGGGTCCAAACAGCGGGCGCACTCTCCGTGCACCAATGCCTTTGCCCGCAATGTTATCTGGACCTCGTCGCCATCGGTCTGCGCGTCAAAGACGGCTGTGACCGGCTGCGGGATCCTTGCACCGGCATAATCGTACGCAGATAAATCACACTGAAACTCTGCATGGTACGGTTTTGCGCCGGCGGTGATAAACTTTCTCAGGTCAAATTGCATAGTACACCTCTGAAAAGGCTGCTTTGTTAGTATAGCGCCAAAGCAACCCTTTGTCAACACCAAAACAGGCAGAAAACCGAAAAAATTTATTTTTCTCCGGTCTTCTGCCTGTTGGAAAAGCTTTTAGCCCTGTTCTTTTATCAAATTACAGGTACTTCTTCACATCGTGGGGCAGTGCGGCCTCGTCTGCGCTGACGGTCACGGTGACCTTCACGCTGTCGCCGGCAATGGCTGCCATCTCATCCAGCACAACGCCCAGACGGTTGATATCGTGATCCAGCACCTTCAGGATGCCGTCAATGTACAGGTCGGTGATGTCGTAGTTGCTTGCCATCAGGCCGGCCACAAAGCCGTACAGCATTTCGCCGCCGGAGATCTTGTACTCGTCCAGATCGATCAGACGTGCTGCAGGAGCGATGTCGTAGGTGAGCTTCATGCCCTTTTCCACAACAACAACATTGCCTTTGGAGGTCTTGACCGCGTCGTTGATCTGGTCGATCATAGCCTTGGTCTTGCCGGAGCCCTTGGTACCAACAATCAGTTTAATCATAGTTCAGTCCTCCTGTATTTTCCACGCCTTGCGGCGGGAGATCATTTTTTACGTTCGGCTTTTACTTCAGCTTTGCTTCCAGCTCTGCGGTCAGGCCCTCGTAGCCGGGCTTGCCCAGCAGGGCAAACATATTCTTCTTGTAGCTTTCCACGCCGGGCTGGTTGAAGGGGTTCACGCTCAGCAGGTAGCCGCTGCAGGCGCAGGCACGCCAGAAGAAATAGATCAGGTAGCCCACATTATAAGCAGACAGGTCGTCCACCTCGATCAGCACTTCGGGCACGCCGCCGTCGGTGTGTGCCAGAATGGTGCCTTCCATGGCCTTGCGGTTGACCACGCTCATGTTCTGGTTTGCAAGGAAGTTCAGGCCGTCAAAGTTGCCCTCCAGCGGGTCGATGAACAGATCCTGCGCGGGCTTCTTCACGTCCACGATGGTCTCGAACATGATGCGGGCGCCTTCCTGAATGAACTGACCCATAGAGTGCAGGTCGGTGGAGAAGATGCAGCTTGCGGGGAACAAGCCCTTGTTGTCCTTGCCCTCGCTCTCGCCGAACAGCTGCTTGTACCACTCGTTCATCAGGGTGAAGTCCGGCTCGTAGCACTCCAGGATCTCCACAGCCTTGCCCTTGCGGTACAGGATGTTGCGGATGGCGGCGTACTTGTAAGCATCGTTATCGGGGCTCAGCACGGAGAAGCGCTCCATAGCGTCGGCAGCGCCCTGCATCAGAGCATCGATGTCGATGCCGGCGGCGGCGATGGGCAGCAGACCCACGGCGCTCAGCACGGAGTAGCGGCCGCCCACGTCATCGGGAACTACGAAGGTGGGCCAGCCCTGTGCGTCAGCCAGCTGCTTCAAGGTGCCCTTGGCACGGTCGGTGGTGGCGTAGATGCGCTTGTTGGCTTCCTCCACGCCCATCTCCTTTTCCAGCAGTTCACGCAGCACACGGAAGGCCAGAGAGGTCTCGGTGGTGGTGCCGGACTTGGAGATGACGTTGATGGAGAAGCGCTTGCCCTTGCACAGGCTGATGATGTTGTTCAGGTAGGTGGGGCTGATGCTGTTGCCGCAGAAGTAGATCTTCAGACCATCTTCCAGCTCGTTGTGGTACATACCCTTAACGGCTTCCACAACAGCGCGTGCGCCCAGATAACTGCCGCCGATGCCGGCCACGACCAGAACGTCAGAGTCCTCGCGGATCTTGGCAGCGGCTGCCTTGATGCGGGCGAACTCTTCCTTGTCATAATCCCGGGGCAGGGTCATCCAGCCCAGAAAATCGCTGCCGGGGCCATTCTTGGCTTCCAGCTGCTTGTGGGCGGCTTCTACCTGCGGGTAAATAGCTGCATATTCCTCTTCGCTGATGAAGCTGGAGAGGTGTTTCGTGTTCAGTGCGACACTCATTATTATTAAAACCTCCAAACGATCTGCCGGGTCTTTGCCCTGCGAGGAAATATCTTGGTATAAGTGTACCGTTCCCTCCGGGTAAAGTCAAGGTCAAATTCCTTAGATTTCATACAATTTTAATAGTGTTTTTTTGTTTCTTCATCCATATTTGTTCAGGTATCCAACAGCTCTGCCGGGCGTCCGGCGCACTTTTGTGCGCTGAAGCGCCTTTTTCGGTGCAGGGTCATGCTGCAGCGCCCCGCAGGCTGTCCCACAGCAGCTGCAAGGCGGCATCAAAGTCCATGCGCGGCGCATCGGCGGCGGCGCACACCGGGTACTCCCCCTGCACCGCTTCGCCGCACAGCAGCTGCGCCTTGCCCACCGTCTGTCCCCGGGTCACCGGGGCTTCCAGCACCTCGGGCAGGGACAGCTGCACGGTCAGCTGCCCGGCGCTCTCGGCGGGCAGCAGGGCAGTCTGCGGCAGAGCAGCATAATCCAGCGGCACAGTCTCCTCCGTGCTGCCCTTTACCTTTAATTGCAGCGGGCGATCCTCCGGCAGGGGCACCGGTGCGGCGCGGTAGGCTGCAAAGCCGTAGTCCAGCAGGGTGGTGGCGGCTTCGAACCGCTCCTTGCTGGAAGGTGCACCCAGAACTACCGCGATGAGGTCCAGCCCGTCCCGGGTGGCGCTGGCGGTGATGCATACGCCCGCCGGTGGTGCCGGTCTTGAGCCCGGTGATACCGTTGTACCGCCGCAGCAGCTTATTGGTGTTCACCAGCTGGGTCTGCCCGCCGCGCAAAGTGTCCGTCCAGATGCCGGTATAGTGCAGCACCTCCGGGCAGGTATTCAGGATGGTACGGCTCATGATGGCCACATCCCGTGCGGTGGAAAGATGTCCCTCGGTGTCCAGCCCGCAGGCATTGCGGAAGGTGGTGTGCTCCATGCCCAGTTCTGCGGCGCGGGCGTTCATCTGCTGCACAAAGGCGGTCTCGCTGCCGCCCACCAGCTCTGCTACTGCCACCGCCGCATCGTTGGCGGAGGATACACAGATGGCTTTGAGCATCTCGTCCAGCGTGAACTGCTCCCCGGGCTCCAGCCAGATCTGACTGCCGCCCATGTGGTAGGCGTGTTCGCTGACCGGCACGGCAGTGTCCATGGTCAGCCGCCCGGCGTGCACCGCTTCAAAGGTGAGCAGCAGGGTCATCACCTTAGTAATGGAAGCGATGGGCATGGTCTGGTCGGCATTCATCTCATAAAGCACCGTGCCGCTGGTCTGGTCGATGAGCATCGCCGCGCGGCAGGGCAGGGTAAGCTGCGGCGGGGTGACCGTCAGGGGCTGCACTGCCGGTTCTGCCTGCGTTTGCACCGCCGGCTGGATGCGCAGCCCTTTGCCCTGCGCCGTACCAAAGGCCAGCGCAAACAGCCAGAAGCAGACCACCCCCGCGCACAGCAGCGCCAGATTTCTCCGTTCCATTCCTCATACCTCCCCGCGCAAACTCTCTTTTTGCAGTGTATGCCGCCGCTTTTGCAGGTATGCCGCTGGGCAATTTGTTCAGTTTTTGTGCGGGAATTCAGTGCTTATCTACAAAGTGTGAACACATCCGTTGCAAAACGCCTTATTTTGCGGTATGCTATGACCAACAGGAGATCCCCTGTGTTTTGGATATGTATTGATTTTATTCTGGAGGGATTCTTATGAGCACGATTTCTCGCCGTACGTTCCTCAAGCTGGCTGGTGCTACCGCGGTCGCCACTGCCGGCGCTTCCATGCTGACCGGCTGCTCTTGGTTCGATGATGTTGAGCTGGTGATCATGGGCAGCATTGATGACGGAAAGACCTATACCAAGGCTGGCAGCAAGTCCATGCCCCGCATTCTTGTTAATACGGTAAAGGGCAACATAAAGCTGGCTCTGGATTTGGTCAAGAAGTATGGTCCTGAGGAGTACCGCGGCGCGGACGTGACCGTGGACAAGGACTATCCGAACTGCCTTACCTTCGTCAAGGACAAGGAGACCGGCAAGGAGAGCATGATCATTGCTGTCAAGGTCGCCATGGTCGAGGTCGAGTACGAGGTGCTGGTCAACGGTAAGAGCGTCACCTCCGGCAAGCACAGCTTCCCCAAGGGCGTGACCGGCATCGACGAGGACACCGCCCGCAAGATCATTGCCGAGGTCGCCAAGAACAACGACAAGGTACCCGCCAATTACGAATTTGATTCCACCGTTGCCAACAACCTGAAGGTCGTCAACGGCAAGATCACCGTTGCGCTGAAGGTGGCAGCGGCCTGATCCCATCTCATTTGCACCTGTTGAAGGCTGCTGCACAGTGCTTTGTGCAGCAGCCTTTTTTGCGCCCGGTTTTCCACCAATTGCCGCCGGACGGTGCAATTCCGGTCTTGCGTGCTGCCGTTGTTTTGTTATATAATGAAGAGTAGACCCTATTTTTATCCCATTTTGTGGAAAGGAACCCCTCTCATGCGAGTTTGTTTTTATACCTTGGGCTGCAAGGTCAACCTGAACGAGACCGGCGCACTGGAACAGCTGTTCCGTGCCAACGGCTTTACCATTGCGCAGGAAGGCGAGGCTGCGGATGTGTTCATTGTGAACAGCTGCACCGTGACCAACTTCGGCGACCAGAAGAGCCGCAAGTGGCTGCGCCGCAAAAAGCGCGAGAACCCGGGTGCGGTGACGGTGCTGACCGGCTGCTACCCGCAGGCTTTCCCGGAGGAAGCCGCGCAGTTTATGGAAGCCGACCTTGTGTGCGGCAACGGCGACCGCAAGGCCATTCTGGACAACGTGCAAAAGCTGCTGGACGGCCACGAGCGCATCGTAGCTATTGCCCCGCACCAGCGCGGCGAGCAGTTCGAGGAGCTGCCGGTGGAGCGGTTCGAGACCCACACCCGCGCCTTTATCAAGGTAGAGGACGGCTGCAACCGGCAGTGCGCCTACTGCGTCATCCCCCGCGCCCGCGGGCCGGTGCGCAGCCGTGCCGAGGAGAGCATTCTGGCCGAGCTGCACCAGCTGGCCGCTGCCGGTTACCGCGAGGTGGTGCTCAGCGCCATCTCCCTGCCCAGCTACGGGCTGGACACCGGCACGAATCTTGTGGAACTGGTGGAAAAATGCGCACAGGTGCCGGGCATCGAGCGCATCCGTCTGGGCAGCCTTGACCCCGATATGCTCACCCCAGAATTTATCTCCCGCTTGGCTGCGGTGGACAAGCTTTGCCCCCAGTTCCACCTGAGCCTGCAGAGCGGCTGCACCGCCACCCTGCGCCGGATGCGCCGGGTGTATACCGCGCAGGAGTACGCACAGGTGGTGGAACAGATCCGCGCCGCCTACGGCAGCCGCCCGGTCAGCTTTACCACCGACTGCATCTGCGGCTTCCCCGGTGAGACGGCAGAGGACTTTGAGGAGAGTTGCGCGTTTTTGAAGAAGATCGGCTTTGTCAAGGTCCATGTGTTCCCGTACTCCCGCCGCAGCGGCACCCCGGCCTACGATTTCCCGGATCAGATCCACGAGCGGGAAAAGCAGGAGCGCAGCCGCCGCATGAACGCCGTGGCCGAGCAGGTGCGCTGCGAGGCACTGGCTGCCTTTGAGGGCACCGAGGACGAGGTGCTGCTGGAAACGCCCCTGTCCGGCACGCTGTTTACCGGCTACACCCGGCTGTACATCCCGGTGGTGGTCTCCGCTCCCGGCTGCGAGAGCGGGCAGATCGTGCGGGTAAAGCTGGGCCGCTACGACGGCGAGCGGGTGCGTGCAGCACTTTGCTGAAAATTTTTCATTTTACTTATACATTCTGTGCATCCGCATGAATACAATAAATTTTTAACGATTTTTGTATTTTGCCCTTTCCATACGCACGTCTTTATGTTAAAATGAAGATGGATTCATCGGGTCCGGCGTGCTGTAAGCAACCAGCACGGTACCATCCGCGCCCGTATAGCGCCGTTTTATGCTCTGCACACAGGGCAGACGGCTCCGTTTTATGGCTGTTTCAAAGCAAGGAGAGATTGGAATGAGTTTCAGAGGAATCAATACCACGGTCATCCAGATCCGCCGTCAGGTGTTTACCGAGGTCGCCCGCATGGCTTACGCCAACGTCAAGGGCGAGCAGGCCAACCACCTGATGCGCAAGATCCCCTATACCATCATCCCCGGTGAAGAGGGCAAGCTGCGCAAGGACATCTTCCTCGAGCGCGCCATCGTTGAGGAGCGCGTGCGTCTGGCTATGGGTCTGCCCACCCGCCGCATGGACGAGCACAACAGCGTGGTCTCCGGTCTGGAGGACGCCTCCATCGCCGATAAGTACTATGATCCCCCGCTGGTCAACGTGATCAAGTTTGCCTGCAACCGCTGCCCGGAAAAGCTGGTCAAGGTGTCCGACCTGTGTCAGGGCTGCCTTGCACACCCCTGTATGGAGGTGTGCCCCAAGAAGGCAATCACTTGGGAGAGCGGCCGTTCCACCATCGATCAGGAAAAGTGCATCAAGTGCGGCCGCTGCGTCACCGTCTGCCCTTACAACGCCATCGTCAAGACCGAGCGTCCCTGCGCCGCTGCCTGCGGCATGGGTGCTATCCACTCTGACGAGCTGGGCCGTGCCGAGATCGATTACAGCAAGTGCGTCTCCTGCGGTCAGTGTCTGGTGAACTGCCCCTTCGGTGCCATTGCCGACAAGGGTCAGATCTATCAGCTGATTCAGGGCTTTAACCGCGGCGACCGCATCTATGCGCTGGTTGCTCCCGCCTTCATCAACCAGTTCCCCTCTCTGGCGTCTACCGGCAAGCTGAAGTCCGCCCTGAAGGCCATCGGCTTCTGTGACGTGGTGGAAGTTGCCATCGGTGCCGACCTGTGCACCGTGGACGAAGCACACGACTTCCTGGAGGAAGTGCCCGAGAAGCTGGACTTCATGGCTACCTCCTGCTGCCCGGCATGGAGCATGATGGCAAAGAATGCCTTCCCCGGCCTTGCCAAGAACATCTCCATGACCATGACCCCCATGGTGTTCACCGCCCGCATGATGAAGCAGGCCGACCCCGAAGCACGTATGTGCTTCATCGGACCCTGCGCCGCCAAGAAGCTGGAAGCTTCCCGCCGTACCGTCCGCTCTGATGTGGACTTCGTGCTGACCTTTGAGGAGCTGGCAGGTATCATTGAAGCCAAGGATCTGGATCTGGACAATCTGGAAGTGGATCCCGCCGAGATGGATCTGTGCTACGCTTCTGCTGCAGGCCGCGGCTTTGCACAGTCCGGCGGCGTTGCCAAGGCTGTTGCCGACAAGATCAAGGAATGGCGTCCCGACATGGAGGTGAAGATCGCCTCCGCACAGGGTCTGGCCGACTGCAAGAAGCTGCTGATGCTGGCCAAGGCCGGCAAGTACAATGGCTATCTGCTGGAGGGCATGGGCTGCCCCGGCGGCTGCATCGGCGGTGCCGGCACTATTGCCGACCCCGTGCGCACCGCAGCTGTGCTGAACAAGTATGTGAAGGATGCCGAGTTCACCGACCCCGAGCAGAGCGCCTTTATGTCCAACATCCATATGCTGAAGGACGACCCCAACTTTGAGGTCTGAGCCGCTGTAATATAATTACCCGTAAGGCTGCTGCACAGTGATTTTGTGCAGCAGCCTTTTTGTTAAAAAAAGCTGAAACTTTGTGGAAATGCCGTGAAACGAAAATTGGACGCTTGTTTATCGGGGCAAAATGCGATACACTACAAATAAGAGTTTCTGATGGATGCTTTTTACAAAAAAGTATCTTGTCATAAAAGAACCTAGGAGGAACGGCAAGAATGATCTGGAACAAGTCTAAACAGCCCGCCGACCCGCAGCAGGGCACAGCAGCTGCACCGAAAAAAGGCGGCGCGGCGGCCTTTGCCAAAAAGAACTGGAAGTGGCTGGTGCCGGTAGCTATTGTGGTGCTGGCAGGCGGCTGGTGGCTGCTGAAGCCCAAGAGCGCAAAGCCCGCTAATGTGGATACTTCCTATACGGAAGTCATGCCCGAGACCCGGGATGTTTCCAACACGCTCAGCGTCACCGGCACGTTGAATCCCGCCAATACTTACAGTGTCAAATCGCTGGTGTCCGGCAAGGTGCTGACCGGCAGCTTTGAAGAGGGCGATATCGTGGAAGAGGGCACTGTGCTGTACACGGTGGATTCCTCCGACGCCACCACCAAGGTGGAGCAGGCAGCCATCACCCTGCAGCAGGCGCAGCGCAGCTACGATAAGACCGTAGACCGCCAGTATGTCCGTGCTGAGGTGGCGGGCGTCGTCAGCAGCCTGAAGGTGAACAAGGGCGATGAGGTAAAGAGCGGGCAGGAGGTGGCCGTGGTGCGGGACAGCTCCAAGATGAATCTGGTGCTGGAGTTCCCGGCTGCGGATGCTGCCAACTTCTCGGTAGGGCAGACCGCCGAGGTCACGCTGGACGGCACCTTTGAGGTGCTGCCCGGCACCATTACCGCCGTGACCGGCACCGATGCCCTGAGCACCGGCAACCTGCTTACCCGCACTGTGACCCTCTCGGTGTCCAACGCGGGCGGTCTGACCACGGCACAGGCTGCTACGGCTACTGTCAACGGGGTCAGTTCCATTGCGGCAGCCAACTTCCAGTATCAGGCCGAGCGCACCCTGACTGCGCTGACTTCCGGTACTGTCACCGCCATCAATGTGCGGGAGGGCGGCAACGTGAACAAGGACGACATCATCCTGACCCTCAGCGGTGAGGAACTGACCGAGTCCATCCAGTCTGCCTCCGAGACCCTGCGCGGTGCGGAACTGTCCATGCAGAATATGCAGGACACCATGGATAACTACACCATCACCTCGCCCATCAGCGGCACCATCATCGAGAAAAATGCCAAGGTGGGCGATGCCCTGAGCACCGGCAGCGACCTGTGCACCATCTACGACCTGAGCTATCTGGAAATGACTATCAAAGTGGACGAGCTGCAGGTCAGCAGCCTGAAGGTGGGGCAGTCCGTACAGGTGACCGCAGACGCCGTGAAGGATAAGACCTACGAGGGTCTGGTCACCCGTGTGTCCATGAAGGGTGATACCAGCGGCGGTACCACCACCTACCCGGTGACCGTGCGCATTGACGAGACCACCGGTCTGCGCCCGGGTATGAACGCCAACGCCGAGATCGTGGTGGCACAGGCCAAAAATGCGCTTACCGTGCCTAACGCCGCCATTGTGCGGGGCAGCTATGTGCTGGTGCGGCAGGATTCTCCCAGCGCCGTGAACGCTGATGCTTCCATGAGCGCACCGGAGGGTTATGTGTACGTCAAGGTCAAGACCGGCGTCAGTGATGACAACTATACGCAGGTGACCAGCGGCCTGTCCGAGAGTGATACCATCGCCTACGACCCCAGCTCTGTGAGCAGCGACAGCTACTATGACGACGGCGGCTACGACTACTCCGACGGTGAAGTGATCGGCGGTACCGAAAACGCCGCAGATGCTGCCGCGGGCGGCGAGGAAATGCTGCCGGAAGAGACGGAAAACGCCGAAGAACCCGCAGCGGACGCTGAAGAGCCGGCAGAAGGCATCGACCCCGCTGAGGCCGGTGCAGTTGTGGTGAATTGACGCAGGAGGGATGAATGAGCGCTCTGATCGAGTTTGATGAAGTCTGCAAATATTACCAGATGGGCGATACCACGGTAAAGGCTGCCGACCACATCACCATGAAAATCGAAAAAGGCGAGTTCGTGGCCATCGTGGGCCAGTCCGGTTCGGGCAAATCCACCTGCATGAACATCATCGGCTGTCTGGATGTGCCTACCTACGGCACCTACCGTCTCAACGGCCGGGATGTGGGCAAGATGAACCGCAACGAGCTGGCCGCTATCCGCAACGAGATGCTGGGCTTTATCTTCCAGCAGTACAATCTGCTGCCCAAGCTGAACCTGATGGAAAACGTGGAGGTGCCGCTGGTGTATGCGGGCATCTCCCGCGCCGACCGCCATGTCCGCGCCCGGGAGGTGCTGGAGCAGGTGGGGCTTGGCGACAAGCTGAAAAACCGCCCCAACCAGCTTTCCGGCGGTCAGCAGCAGCGTGTGTCCATTGCGCGGGCACTGGTGCGCAACCCGCCGGTCATTCTGGCAGACGAGCCCACCGGCGCGCTGGACTCCCATACCGGCCGCGAGGTGCTGGGGCTTTTGCAGCAGCTGCACCAGCAGGGACACACCGTGGTGCTGATCACCCACGACAACTCCATTGCCGTGCAGGCCGACCGCATCATCCGGCTGGAGGACGGTCAGGTGGTGTATGACGGCGACTCCCACGCACCGGAGGCCATGGTGCAGCCCACCCTGCTGCCCGAAACGCCGGAAAAGGAGGAACAGGCATGATCTTTGAAACCTTCCGGCAGGCCATCCAGAACGTGTGGAGCAACAAGCTGCGCACCTTTCTGACCATGCTGGGCATCATCATCGGCGTGATGGCGGTCATCGTCATCGTGGGTCTGGGCAACGGTATGACCAAAAGTATGCGGGACAGCTTTTCCGCACTGGGCACCAACACCCTCAGCATTCAGGTGTGGGGCTATGGCTCCCGCACCGTGCCGGTGGAGGAGATGTACGATATCTGCCAGCGGCATTCCAATCTGATCAAGGCGGTGTCGCCGCAGGTCAACTTCGGCGGCAACGCCAGCGGTACGCTGAAGATCGGCACCACCAGCTACCGCTGGTCCAACATAAGCGGTGTGGACGAAAACTTTACCGAAATGAAAAACTACCAGATCGTTCAGGGACGCGGCCTGCAGTACATGGATATGCAGGACAATAAGCAGGTCTGCGTCATCGGCGATTACCTCAACCGCGTGGCCTTTGGCGGCAACGGCGTGGGACAGACCCTCAAGATCGGTGCCAACAAGTTCCGCGTTGTAGGCGTGCTGTCTGCCAAGGTCAGCGACCCTACCATGCAGCAGGGCAGCGACGATGACTGTGTTTATCTGCCCTACACCACCGTGATGCGGCTTTCCAGCCAGAGCATGGTGGACTGCTACACTGCCATGATGGCCGACGAAAGCCTTGCCAACGAGGCCAAGACCACCATGGAAGAGGAGCTGCTGTCGATCCTCAAGACCGAAAACGGCTACTATGTGTACAGCGCCAGCGAGTGGCTGGAGGAAATGAACAAGATGATCAACATGGTCATCGTGATACTTACCGGCATCGCCAGCATCTCGCTGCTGGTGGGCGGCATCGGCATTATGAACATCATGCTGGTGTCGGTCACCGAGCGCACCCGCGAGATCGGCATCCGCAAGGCGTTGGGCGCAAAGGAACGCACCATTCTGGCGCAGTTCGTGGTGGAGGCAGCTACCACCTCTGCGCTGGGCGGCGTTTTAGGCATTGCGCTGGGCTATGTAATGTCCATGGTGGCGAACAGGGTGCTGCCCATGTTCATGACCGATACCACCGTTACGGTAAGCCCCTCCTTTAACTCCATTGTGGTGGCCTTTGGCATCTCGGTGGGCATCGGCGTGCTGTTCGGTTATCTGCCGGCACGGCGCGCAGCCCGGCTGAACCCCATTGAAGCATTGCGCTACGATTGAGCGCGGCGGCGTGATAAACAAAGAACAAGAGGTACGACCAATGAAAAAACGGATTCTCGCATTTCTGCTGGCGGTCAGCATTGCGGTGTCGGTGCTGGTGCTGCCGGTCTCGGCGGCCAGCATCAACAATACGGCTCTGCAGACGGCTATCACTCTGGGCGCTGTGCCCACCGGTCAGGAGCTTGGCGCCAACGTTACCCGCGGTGCCTTTGCCAAAATGCTGGTGTCCTTTTCCACCTACCGGGAGAGCGTGGACGCGCAGGGAACTGTGGGCACATTGTACCGGGATGTGCCCGGCACCTCCCAGTGGGCACCCTACATCCGCATTGCGGTGCAGCAGGGCTGGATGAACGGCTACACCGACGGCTCCTTCCGCCCGGACAACACCGTCACGCTGGAGGAAGCCTGTGCAGCGGTGCTGAAGCTGCTGAGCTATAAGACCACCGACCTGACCGGCTCCTTCCCGCAGGCACAGCTGAACAAGGCGCAGCAGATCGGTCTGCGGGATCAGCTGACCTGTACGCAGGGTCAGGCTATGACCTACGAGCAGTGCACCTTGCTGCTGTACAACGCCCTGCGCGCCAACACCGCAAGCGGCAGCGCCTACGGCAGCTCGCTGGGCTTTACGGTGTCCAACGGTCAGGTGGATACCTCCTCGGTGCTGCTCAAGAGCCGCAAGGGTCCTTTTGTGGCGGAGGAGGGCACCCAGCTGCCCTTTACACCGGTGAGCGTCTACCGCAACGATAAGACCTCCGCTTCGGCAGAGCTGAACAAGTACGATGTGTACTATTACAGCGAAAGCCTGCAGACGGTGTGGATCTATACCCGCCGCGCCGCAGGCCGCATTACCGCGGTATCGCCCAGTGCCAGCGCACCCACAGCACTGACTGTGGCGGGCAGCACCTACAGTCTGGGCAGCGCTGCTGTGGCGTCCAAGATCTCCTCCCTGAACGGCGGCGGCGTGGGCGAAGTAGTCACCCTGCTGCTGGGCATGGACAACGAGGTAGCCGATGTGATCACCGGCGAGGAAGCCGACAGTGTGTTCTACGGTGTGGTGCAGACCGCCACCCGCAGCCTTGTGGAGGATAACGGCGCAGACGTGCTGCAAAAGATCTCGGTGATGTGCACCGACGGCATCACCCGCACCGTGAACATCGACAAAAGCCTGAACTATCCCACCGGCTGGCTGGTAGAGATCAGCGTGACCCCCGAGGGAGAGCAGGTGACCGCCATCGAGTCCAAATCGGTCAGCGGTACCATCAACGACACCGCCACCGCGCTGGGGGACTATGCTCTGGCCGATGACGTACAAATTCTGGATACGACATCGGAGGGGTTGGCTGGGACGGTTCGTCCCAGCCGAATAGCGGGGACAAAGCTGAATGCCCTGACCGTGCGCTACTATACGCTGAATGAGCAGGGACAGATCGACCGCCTGATCCTGAACGATGTCACCGGCGACCTGTGGAAATACGGCGTGCTGGACGATGTGAAGAATCTGGCCGTCAACGCCAGCTCTATTCTGGGCACCCTGACCGGCAGCGGCTCTTCCGGCTCGGGGAGCAGCTCTTCTGGGGGGAGTTCTTCCAGTTTCGGCAGCGGCTCCACCGGGGATAGCTCCTCCGGTTCCGGTTCTACCGGCGGCACCACTAACACGACCACCGTGGTGGACGATCTGCGCAGTGTGCTGGTGCCCACCACCAGCGAGATCCTGTGGGGCGTCATTGACGGCTCGCTGCTGAGCACGGTCTGGAACCGCATCACCAGCAGCTCCGGTTCGCTGCTGAGCATCGGTCTCAAGCAGCTGGCCGATATCACTGGTCAGCCCATGAGCACCATCCTCAACTTTGTGGGCGGCGGCGCTACTTATATCTGCTACGTCAACGGCAGTCAGGCCAGCTTTTCCACCTCCGTCAAGTATCCGGTGCTGGCGGGCGGTCTGGCAGTGCGGCAGAACGTGAACGGCACGGTAAAGGCTATGATCCAGCTGATGCCCATGAAGATCGACAAGGTGGGCGCAGCATCGGTGATGAGCAACGGCACCCGCTACGAGACGGCTGACGATATGCAGGTGTACCTGTGGTACAAGGGTCAGTATTATGCCACCAAGCTTTCCGAGGTGAACTCCGAGGGCTACTACCTGACCGGCTGGTACGATAACTTTGGCTGCGCAGCAGGCAAGCGCGTGCGGGTGATCGTGGCAGTCAAAAAGGACTGATGGACTACTATGACCCCCGGCGCAGGGCGCTGCGGGCGGTACGGCAGCTGCTCTACCCGCGTGAGTGCCCCTTCTGCGGCCGGGTGCTGGGAGATGTACGGGATTGCCCGGACTGCGCAGAGCAGCTGGAAGCGCTGCGCCGCAAGCCGGGTATCCGGCTGGACCCGGCGCAGCACTATATCAGCAATCTGGCCGGTGCAGCTGCGCCCTACCGCTACAGCGGCTGTGTGCGGCGCGGCATCCTGAGCACAAAGTATCAGGGCAAGCCGTGGCGGGCTGTGGAGATGGGCAACCGTCTGGTGCAGCTGGCCTTTGGCGGAGAACTGACCGTACAGTACGGCGAGCTGCTCCCACAGCCGGTGCCGTGGGCAGCTATCGGGTACGACCTGATCGTGCCGGTGCCGGCCTCCGGCAAAAAGCGCGGCTACAACGTGCCGGAACTGATGGCGCTGCCGCTGGCAAAAGCCATGGAGGTGCCGCTGGCACCGCAGGCATTGGAGCGTACCCGCGCCAAACGGCATCAGGCTGGTCTGCCGCTGGAGCAGCGCATGGCCAACGTAGCAGGCGCGTTCCGGGCAGCACAGCCGCAGCAGGTGGAGGGCAAGCGCATCCTGCTGGTAGATGACGTGATCACCACCGGCACGACCGCTGCCGCCTGCGCACAGGCACTGCTCCATGCCGGGGCAGACAGCGTGTTCGCGCTGGCCTTTGCCACGGTAGAGTTTGGCGCACCGCCGGACGACACTACCCCGATCTGCGAGGATGACGAGGAAGATGTGTATAGCGATTTTTGAAAATAACGCTCTTTCGCGCATCCCTTCGGCGGGCAAAGGCCGGGATAATAAAATGTAAAAACCGTATCAGAAATTTGGAAAAAGCGCTTGACAAAACGGGAAAAGTCGGGTATACTAATCAAGCTGTGAGCGGAAAACGCAAACAGATATCCGGGTGTAGCGCAGTTTTGGTAGCGCGCTTGAATGGGGTTCAAGAGGCCGTGAGTTCGATTCTCGCCACTCGGACCATAAATCCAACGATTTCACGTTAGAAATCGTTGGATTTTTTTGTTTGTGGGCTGGCCTCATTTGGTTTTGACCACAATTTTGACCACAATGCCAAAGATTTTATCTGGTCTAATTAGTGCCGTTCCGTCCAATTTTCAGGCCGAAAATGCCTTGCTGAACAACTGGATCGCACTCTGCCGAATGGATTCCTGAACATGGAGATAATGCTCAGTCATTTCGGTATCGGCATGGCCTACGATGCTCTGGATGGTCTGAATATCCACGCCCAACGCCTGCATCTGCGACACATAGGTGTGGCGGCAGCTGTGCGGCGTGAGCAAGCGGACATCGCCCGCTTCTTCCAGAGATTTGCGGAACACATCCCGGAAATGGGTGGGGTTGCAGGGTAAGCCGGTCTTGGGGCTTTCCCAGATGAACTGGTCGGTGGTATCCCGCAGCTTGATGGCGCACGGGCGGACATTCAGCGGCACCGGAATATCCCGGATACTGTCTTTGGATTTCGGACTGCCAATGCTGACTGTACCTTTTACGACCTTTACTGCCTGCCGGATGTGAATGACAGAGCCATCTTCTTCAATAAACTGCGGCTCCAAAGCCAGAAGTTCCTGCATTCTCATTCCAGTGCCGAGCAAAAGCCGGATGCTCAAGCCCATGCGGTCATCGGGCAGCACCTTCATCAGGTGTGCGACTTCCGCTGTGGTAAAGGCTTCCTTGCGTTTTGCGGTGCCGGATGCCCGCATCTTTTCAGCAAGCCGGACCGGGTTGCGGCGCACAAGGTCATTGGCTTCTGCCTTTTGAAAGATCTGGTAGAGCATCCCTCGTGCCTTGCTGATGTAAGAATCCGAGCGGCCATCGCGCCGCATCCCTTTCAGGAAGTTTTCAATGTCGATGGGGCGTATGACGGTCAAGGGGCGATGATAAAATCCCTCTTTGAGCATTTTCAGGCAGTATTTGTAGCTTTCCTGTGTCGTGGGAGCGATATTATCCTTGTGACCCTCGAACCATGTATCAGCCCAATCCTCAAAGTACAGGATCGTGTCCAGCTGGACACCGCTGATAAGCGCATCCTGATACTCTTTCAGTTTGAGCTTGACCTCCTTCTGGGTCTTGCCATAGAAGGTCTTGAAGCACGGCGAACCATCTTTCTGGTAGCCGTCCATCATACGTAATTCCCAGCGACCATCGCTGCGGTGGCGAAGCGTACCCTCGCCGTGTGAACGTTTGCTTGGCATATTGCCTCCTTCCTGATGTCAAGTCGTTTCGTGAATCAGTATAAATAAAGCGACCTCTTGAATCAAGGATGTCAGATCAGCCATTTACGCTGTCCGTGATCCACTGAAGAAAACGGTCTTTGGGTACGACCATCCGCTTACCGATGTGGAGCGTGGGAAAGCCGTCCGAACGGAGCAGGATGTAAGCGTTGGCGCGGGAGATGCCCAGCGCAGCAGCGACATGATCGGCTGTCAGGGTGATGGGAAGCTGCTCATACGAAGTGAACTGAGAGCGCATAGAATACCTCTTTTCTCTATATGTTGTGTTAAATGAATGCAGGAACACTATATATTGCACTTTGATATGTAACAAGGGGCATCTGCGGTTTGCGGATGCCCCTTGTGTATATGGGAGGAATGCCTGTGAACATCAAAATTTCATCGGCAGTGCGTCTTTTCTGCACTTGCCGTTGTAGGCGGTGTAGATGGGGAAAACGTATTTTTTCCATCCGCGCAGCTTTGCGGGGTCGTCCTGCCCGATGCGGTAAATATCGACCGGGTGGATGCTGCGCAGCGCACGGAGCAGCCGTTCTTCACTGAACTCGCCGTGGTACAGCTCCACAAAGTGCATCATGCCTTTCAGAACAGATGCCCGGAACGAATCGGGCTTGCCCTCCCATGCTGCCACGATCAGCCGCATCGTTTCACAGTAGAGCGGTTCGCCCATCTGCTTGTAGAGCCGGAAAGCCGTACCAACGCAGCCGATGCGGTAATCGGTCAGCTGCTGGCTGTCATAATTGAGGCTCAATCCCACCCGGTTGGTGGCTGCGAGGAAAGCCTTGGAAATAGCATCGCCGCCTACGACCTTGGCGCGGAGCTTGATGCCAGCAGTCAGCGGAGCGGAAAAGCCGTTCTGCTCGGCAAAGAGCAGGGCTTCCTGCTCCACGGTCATGCCCGTGTACACCTTGCAGAGGATCGGCAGATCTTTGCCGCCGTTGCGGAGGATGCGCCCCTCGATGGTGTGCTGCCCATCCGTTACGATGAACTGACCGTTACGGAAACTGACCTTCGGCTCATTTGCCACATATTCGTTGAAGTGGGCGGCAATCAGTTCCACACGCTTGCGCTCCACACCGCGCTGATACAGTTCGCGGGGGTAGACCAGCTTGCTGCTGTGGATGACCATGAGCTGGTACGGCGGGTTGACATGGATGAAGGGATTGGTGTTGTCTTTCAGGCGCATCGCATTTCCTCCTTGATTCTCCAGATGTACGTTTCGGCTTCTTTCAGGATTTCAGCAACCTGCTGCTTACGCTTCGGGATGGTGAGCAGGCTGGGGTTAAATGTGAAGCTATATTCCAGCCGCTGGATCATTGCGTGTACCGCAGCTTCCAGTTCGGTGTACAGCATCATGTCCTCGACACTCCCAGCATCCTCAAAGGATGATTTGATGGGCGTGTAAGGATAGATGGGCGGCTTGCCGTCAACTACCTCAGGCGGTGCGTAAGCCGCCGTAGAGCGAATGATGGGTGGAAGCCGCTGAATGCTCCCCATCGGGTTCAGGGCAAGACTGGCACGGACAGCATCATCCACCCGGCTCATTTCCTCCGGGGTGAGGTGTCCGAGGAATTTCAGCACCCTGCTTTTGTCTATGGTAAAGATCTGCTCTGCCTGAACGATGGACGGAACGGAGAGAAAATCGTTCACCAGCAGGCAGTGGGTCGGCTGGGTGTACTTTTTTGCTGACTTGCTTGTCAATGTGGCTACGATCAGTGTGGGTGAGTAAAAATTTCCCACATCGTTCTGTAGAACGACTGCCGGACGATTCCCGCTTTGCTCTGAACCGATGGCGTTGTCGAAACGGGTGAAGAAAATGTCTCCACGTTGGAATTTCCAGTTTTGAATCAATAGCTGCCCTCCTTTTGCAATATGTACACCGCCCGCTGCACCTCCTTGGCAGTGTGCGGTGTGTTTGTTCAACGGTTCATCACAACGTAGTCATGACCGCGCCGGGTCTGGCAGACTGTGCAAGTGTCCATGCTCCGGTCTGCGCTGGGAACAATGGCGATTTTGAACGCCTTGGATTCTACAAAACTACAAAGGCAGACACCGCAGAGCGTGCGGATGGACCGGATCATCTCCGGGGTCAGTTCCATTTCCTCGTAGATCGCTTGCTCTAAGGTGGTACGGTCGTTCTCGTTCATAAAACCTCCTATGTAGGACGAAAATGTAGATATATGGAATAAGTAAAAAGAACAGGCGTGGACGAAGACCGAAAACAGCATTC
>ENA-OPXX01001238-OPXX01001238.1-human-gut-metagenome-genome-assembly--contig:-NODE-1238-length-18650-cov-2.175800_pt1 | contig 18650 bp, 14 predicted proteins | sample MGYA00241771_ERZ502046 | MGnify/ENA primary metagenome ERZ502046 (study PRJEB25962, sample SAMEA2042006) | human gut metagenome | biome: human gut; feature: human-associated habitat; material: faeces...
CTTATAATTTGGCATATTCGCTATATCGTCTAAAACCTCATACCAAGTTCCATTTTTATCTATATATATTGCCAAAACCTCGTATTTTAATTTATTTAAGTTTTTTACTATAGAACATCCAGATACAACAGATATAGAATGCTCATTAGATTTTCCTCCAAATATAACTCCTATCTTTAGCATATATTCCTCCTTGCGCTAATCCTTAATTGATTTAAATATTTCTGAAAAGTGCATTCCATGTGCTGCTTTTAGTAAAACTGCATCATCTTTTTGCAGTATTTCGTTTAAGTATTCTGAAGCCTCTTCTGTTGTTTCTAATGATATTATATTTTCTTCTGGCATTCTTAAATACTTTGCCTCTTCTGCTATGTATTTTGCTAGTTTTCCTACTGTTACTAATATATCTATCTTATGTGTAACTACCTCTATCCCTACTTTTCTATGAATTTCTTCCGAAAACTCGCCTAGTTCGAACATATCTCCTAATACTGCTATTTTCCTGTTTGCAGGTAATTCACTTAAATATTCTAACGCTGGCTTCATAGAATCGTAGCTTGCATTATAAGCATCATTTATAACTGTTACATTATCTTTAACTTTTACAACTTCCATTCTATTTTTAGTTAAAGAAAATGTTTCTATTCCTTTAATAATATTTTCTGATGATATTCCTAATAAATTCCCTACAGCTATTGCACATAAGCTGTTATACACAAAATGTTTTCCACTTACTGGTACGTTTACTGTGTATTCTTCATTATTTATTTTTACATTATATGTAGAAGAATTATTTCCTATTTTAATGTTATATGCCATAACATCGGACTTTTCGTCTATTCCAAAAGTATATTTTTTGTATACCTTGTCTTCTTTTGCCCATTTATTTAGCATATCATTATCATTATTTATTACAATAGTTCCTTCTGGTTTTAGATTTTCTAATATTTCTAATTTCGCCTTTAATATGTTTTCTCTAGAACCAAGTAAGCCTATATGAGCTGTTCCTACATTTGTAATAACTGCAATTGTGGGTTTGGTAATTTTTCCTAAATAACTTATTTCTCCTAAATGATTCATTCCACTTTCTACGACAAGTGCTTCATGGTCTTTTAATTTTAAAATTGTTGTTGGAAGACCTATATGGTTATTTAAGTTTCCTTCTGTTTGTAGTGTTTTATATTTTGTACGAATTACATTTGCAATTATGTCTCTAGTACTTGTTTTTCCTACGCTACCTGTTACTTGTATAACTGGAATATTGTATAAACTTCTTTTGTATTCGGCTATTTTTCCAAATGCTATTAATGAATCGTCTACTTCTATTATAGTTTTATCTTTATATTGTTCTAATTTTTCTTTAGGTATTTCTATTCCAGAAACTATTGCCACTTTGGCTCCTTTTTTTAAAGCTTCTTCGTAGTACTCGTTTCCATCAAAATTTTCTCCTTTTAAACCTACATACACATCATTTTCTAGAATTTTTCTAGTATCTGTACAAAAATTTTCACAATCTTCTTTTAAATCTCCTATTAATAATTTTCCTCTTGTTGCATTTAAAATTTCTTCTACGTTCATTTTTACTATGTATGATCTTTTGGTCATACTCCCCTTTCTTTATAATTTCTTAATATTTTATTATATTACATTTTGCATGTCAAATTTATTTTAATAACTAACAGTAAACACAGTAAAAAGCCTAAAAGGCTATATTACAAGCAGAGCCTAAAGGCTCATCGCTCTGTCCCGACGCATGCGTTTCTTATGCCCCATTAAACGAGTCTTTGTATTCTTTTATAGATATTTGACCATACATCATATCTTCTTGTAGTTGATTTTTTACATATTCTGCTATTTTTTTTGCATTTTTACTTACCGTGTCTACATAGTAGCCACGGCACCAAAAACTTCGCTGCCCAAATTTGTATTTCAAATTCGACCATCTCTGGAAAATTATGAGCCTGCTTTTGCCCTTTAATATTCCCATGAATTTTGATACTGATAATTTTGGTGGTATTGATACAAACATATGCACATGGTCTGGGCATACTTCAGCCTCTGTAATTTTCACTTCCTGCCAATCGCAAAGGTCTTTTAATATTTTTCCTATTTCTAACCTTTTTGGTTCATAAAAAATTTTTCTTCTGTATTTAGGTATAAATATTATATGGTATTTACAATTCCATTTTGTATGTGATAAACTTAATATATCATCATACGTAGTATTTTCAATTTTAGTTTTCTTATTGAATATACTGCTCATGATACGCAACTCCCTTCATTTTATTTTATCAATTATGCGTCGAAACATATTGGTATTATATCATGAAGGGAGTTGCTTTGCTATAAAGCTAAAGCCTATGTTATTACTGGCATAGCCGGAAGATTGTTTGCATAAAAAATGCTGTACCTTTTACGCACAGCATTTTTTCATCTTCTTATTTACATTTTTATAACATTTTATTTTTCTATTTCTTTTTTAGTCTTTCTTTTATTTTTTGTATTTCTTCTAAAGTTAAATTTGTTACTTCTGCTATTATCACTTCATCCATTTCCTTTTGTAGCATTTTTATTGCTATTTCTTCCGTTTTTGACTTTTCACCAATTTCTCTCCCTATTTTTTCTCCTTCTTTTATCCCTTTTTCCATCCCAGCTTCTTCTGCAGAGTGCATACCACTATTCCAGTCTCTTTCCCATTTTTCTTTTAGAAATGCCATTCTCTTTACTGCTTCATCTCCTCTTAAGTATTCCCATTCTTGGCTAGCTTTTGCTATTTTTTCGTTTTCCTTTACTGCCATTTCTATCTCCCCCTTCCTTTTATTACATATAAAATCTAACCATTGTCTTAATTTTTTATTTCCTATTTCTTTACTTTTTAAAAATTTTGGTAGCTCTATAAAATTAAGCCACCTTCGAAATCTTTGATTTCGTTTGGTGGGCTATATCTCTAATTTATCTGTTATTTTTTTATTATTTTCATCTTCTTTCATTGTTGCTATTGTATGATATTTTTCTTCTTTAAATATATTATACATTAATATATTTATTGTTATTACTTTATTATTTAGTTTATAATCTCTTCCTCTTTTTAGTCCTGTGTAATATAGTCCAGCCCAATAATAGAGAGTCCTTTCTATCATGTTTTTCTCATCTGCTATCTGCATTTCTATATCTACTGTTGTATTTTCGTTTATTATTGCTTTTATATCTAATACTCCTAGTTTATCCTTTATATCTACCCTTTCTAGTTCTACTTCTTGCATTACTTCTACTTTTTCTATTGGTATTTCTAATATTCCTTCTAGCAAATCTTTTAGTATGTCTTCGTTTCCTTTTTTGCTAAACAATCTCTTAAATATGTAATCATTTGTAAGTTGTAATTCTACATTTTTGTTCATTTTCCTCCTTCTATTTTACCAAATATTAACCTTTCGTTCAACCATTCGGTAAAATTTAATTTATTTCTTAAGACATTCCCCAGTACAAATAATTTGTTTATATCTATTTTTCATATTTTTTATTTTTGGAATTTTATAAAGAATAAATTTTTAAAGATTTAAATCATCATTTTAAGTTAATTTCAGATTTAATTATTGTGAACTCAATTAAATAATATACTTAATTAGAGAATTTCTTATTTTTGAATTAAATATAGTTTTCAAATACATAAAAAATTAAATGTAACACTTTGTGTTATGAAAAAACTAATTAGATTAATAAAAATTAGGATTTAATAATATCTTTAGGCAATGTCCTAAGTACTTCTATTTAATCATCTTATTCTACATTTTTCAAGCTTTTTTCATTTTGCTTTTTCGACAAATTACGAACTAGTTTCCTTCTAAGTAAAAAAATGGTCTCCATTTTTTGTAAAATATATTTTACAGGAAGACACTTATGAAACATAATCATAAAAGGTGTTCAGATGAATTTAAACTTCAAGTAGTTTAAGTAAAAAATGAGGGACAGTACAAAACCTTCCCTCAATCCATTTTCAATTTTAATTAATTCTTATTTTCTCCATATGGAGTAAGATAACTTAATCCACGTATTAATAATTGCTCTTTTTCTTTTGTTTGTAAAGAATCGAAGCTCATATTTATTGTGTAAGTATCTGTTATTACTTTTGCTTCTTGACCATCTTGTATATCTATTACTTGATATTCATCTTTTTCATAATTATATATTTCTACTCTTTGTTTATATCTTACTATTGCATATGATAGTGGAGATACTTCATATGTTGTTCCATTTACAGTTATATTACATCTTTCTAAAAAGAAATATAAATCTTGTCCATCATATAAAAATGCTTGGTCTAATTTTGTTTTATTAGTTTCTACTGCTAAGTTTGTTTCTAAGTAAACATCATTACTTTCTTCTATGATATTTGAAAAGTGATTTATTCTATACATCATTCCATTGTTGTTTGGAAATACTATTGCCATATCTTCTGGGAATATGACTTTATTCTCTTTTTCTGCATAATATACTGGTGTAGAATCTAATGTAACTTTTTTGTCTGTTGCTTTTAATTCTGTAAGTCCTTCTTTTCTAGTAAAAGTTAATTCTCCTTTATATTCTACTTTTTGACCAGAATACCATTGGAAGAAATTGTGGCTTTCTGTTTTTGTACTATTTAAATTTGCTATTATTATTGATACCACAATTATTATTATTATTAATGCTGAAATAATTGATATTGTTATTATTGTATTTTTTCTTTTTTTCTTTTTCTCTAATAACTTTTCTTCTTTTTCTAGCTTTTCTTTTCTTTTTTGGCTTTCTTCATTTTCTTCTGGCTCATTAATTATGATATCTTCTTTGCTATCCCCATTTTCTATTACAGAAGTATTTACTTTTTTGCTTTTCTTTTCTAGTTTAGCATTATCTAAATTTTCTTCTTTTTCTACCTTAGCCTCATCTAAGTTTTCTTCTTTAGTAATTCCTTCTTTTTTATCTTTTGCCATTTTGTCTAAATTTTCACTTTCTTCTTTTGTTTTTTTACCTCTTAGTTTAGCAATATTTTCTTCTAATATTTCATTGTTTGTTTTTATTTTTTTAGCTTGTTTTTTAGAATTTTCATTTTCTAATATATCTTCTTTAAGAGCTTCTTCCGTAGTTATCTCGTTAATTTTGTCTGCTTCATTTTCAAGCTCTTTTTTATCTTCTGTAGTTTTCTTAGTTGCCCTTTTCTTAGTTTTTGTATTTGTACTAACTTTTTTTGCAGTACTTTTTTTCACTTGTTTTTTTGGCTTTTCTTCTTTAGTATTATCTTCAGGCATAATTACCTCACTTTGTTTTTTTTCTGTATTAGAATTTTCTTTAGACACATTTGTATCGTTTTCAGCTACAGCAACTTTTTCTATATTTTCTTCTTGCTCTTTATCCTTCTTTGTCTTTTTCTCTGTTTCTTCTTTATTCGTGTCCACTTTCTTTGTTGTCGCTTTTTTCTTCACTGTTGTCTTTTTCGAATCCGTTTTCGAATCTGTCGTCTTCGAATCCGCTTTCTTCGTTGTTTCCTTGTTCGCTACTGTTTTCTTCGCTTTGGATTCTTTCTCTGCTGTTTTGTTTTCCTTTGTTTTCTTTAATTCTACTTCCTCTTCTTTTTTCTTTTGATTTTCTTTCTCTTCTTTCATCAACCGTTCTCCTTTTATGGTTTGTAATAATATCTTCAAAATTCCTTAAGAAGAAATATATTGCATATACTATTAAAAATATTATTAAACATATCTTTATTACAAGTACATATGGATCATTACTTTCTTCTATCATATAACTTGTTAGTATATTTATTAAATATAGCGCAATAATTTGTGCTATTGTACTTACTATTTCTAAAATTGCTTTTTTATAATTAAGTATCGCAAATATTATAGATGAAATAGCTATCATTAGTAAATATAATAATATATTTTTAGTATATACGCAAGCAGTAAATATTACTAAAAATGTTCGTATAAAAATTGATATAATCATTATAATTTGCTTATTACTAAGTCCCATAAACATTCCACTTAATATTACACTCTTTTTGTGTATGTTAAATTTTTTAGTTACTAAATACATTATAAAACTTAATAATAATATTATTCCTAAAAATATTGGCAATACCCATGCAACTTTGCTTAATTCATAAAGTATTGTATCTAACATTTTATTCCTCTTTTATAAATAATTTAAATTCATTATGTTTTAACATATAATATCCTATTATATTTGTTAATTTAACAAAATTATCTATAGAAATTATTTCTACATCTCCATCTATTTCTCCAATTACTGGTAAGTAATCTTCCATAATACTTAAATTGTATTTTTTACTTTTTATTTTTATTATGGAAACATTTTCGTAGGTTTTTAAACCTTTTTGTATGTTTAAAATTTTTACTTTCATTTTGGCAACTTGGCCAACTTTTTCTTCTACTCTTTCATTATTCATGTAATGTACCTCTAAATAATAATTTACTTTCGTCTACATCATCATATTTTCCATTTAAGATATCTTCTACATCACGAAGTGTATCTTCTATGTCTACCAAAACCCCTTTTAATCCTGTATAGTTTTCTGAAACAAACATTGGTTGTGTAAAATAATTTCTTAATTTTCTAGAACGATAGAATATCATTCTATCTTCTTCAGATAGTTCATCTATACCTAAAACTGCAATTATTTCTTCTAGTTCTTCGTATCTAGATAAATATCTTAATGTTTCTTGTACTAAATCATAATGTTTTTGACCTACAACTTCGCTGTCGACAGCTTTACTTGTAGTTTTAAATACATTTATTGCTGGGTAAATACCCTTTTCTGCAACTTTACGGTCAAGAACTACTTGCCCGTCCATATGTGTTGTAACAGCTTGAACAGCTTCATCTGTTATATCATCTGCTGGTATATATATTGCTTGAAATGATGTTATAGATCCTTTGTCTGTAGAATTTATTCTTTCTTCTACATCTGTTACATCTGACACCATTGTTGTAGGATATCCATTTTCTATTGGAACTCTCTTCATTTCTGTTGATATTTCAGATTTTGCTTGAATAAAACGATATATGTTATCTATAAACACTAATACGTCTTGATTCTTTTCATCCCTTAAGTACTCTGCAAGTGTTAACCCACTATATACAGCTTTAGAACGTGAACATGGATTTTCACCCATTTGTCCAAATACCATAGACATTTTATCTAGTAAGTCTGATTCTTGCATTTCTTCTATTAATTCTTGTCCTTCACGAGAACGTTCACCAACACCTATAAATACAGCATTAGATTTTAATCTTTTGTAAACATTGTTTATAATTTCTTTTATTAAAACTGTTTTTCCAACTCCAGCTCCACCTAAAAGACCCATTTTAAAACCTTTTTGAAGTGGTGCAAAAAAGTCTAATGCTTTTATTCCTGTCCATAATGGCTCATTATTTATATTTATTTCCTTAAAAGAAAGTTTTCTGTCATATACATTTCTTGTTTTTACAGTTTTTAATTCTTTATGGTTTATTACTTCTCCATATGGATTAAATACTTTTCCTAACATTGCATCTGAATATTCTATTTGTAGTCCACCTTCTTGTAAGGCTACAGCTCCACCTTTTTTTAGTCCTATAACTCTTTCAAAAGGTACTGTAGATGCTATATTATTATCTATTTGAACAACTTCAAATTTTCTTATACCTTCTTCATCTTCATATGTTAATATGTCATTAATTTTAACATTATCGCTAAATAATAATATTTTAACATTAAGTTCGGAAATACCAATTATTCTTCCTATTATTTCCTTTTTTTTTGTCATTATATCTACACCTTCCTACTATTCTTCTTTAAAATTTAAATTTGTAAAGTTTTCTAAGACTTTTTTAAAGTTCTTATTTTTTATAACTTTTCTTTCTTTTCTTAAATTAGCTTCTTCTATTTCATCTAATTTCTTTAAAGATTCTTTTGTTATGGTTTGTCTCATAATATTTTCTGAAGCAAAACTATTTTCTGTTGCAATTTTTATTTCATAAGATAAATATAGTACAATTATATTTCTTAATATACTGTTTATATCTCCTTCTATTGCAAAGTCTTCTAAATGTTGCTTCTTACTTTGTATTTCCTCTTCTTTTATGTTTTCTATTGGAAGTATTTTCTTTTTTCTTAGTTCTATTTTGCTTATGTTATAATAATGATTATAAATGATATTTACTTCACTATATTTTGCATTTAATATTGCATCATACAAAATATCTTCAATCTCCCCTATCTTATTTGGATACTCATCTTTTGTCATTGATAAAATTACATTTTGTTTTTCGTTTGTAATTTTCTTTCCTATAACAATTTTATCTACATTTGCATCTGCTTTTGCTAAGTCATTTACATTTGTATTAAAGTTTCCACAAAATCCTAAGTCATTTCCAATATATACATTTAAAGGTTTATCTTCTTTATTTAATTTTAAAATTTTCTTGTCTAATATTAAATTTCTGTTGTTTAGTATATTGTCTGCAAAGTCTGTAATTTCTCTTTCATATTCAAAATACTTTTCAGCATTTTTTCTTGCAGTATCTACTCTAAGTAAAGAATGAAAATTCATTACTTTTACTACATTTCTTATTTTCATTTAGCATCCTCACCTAACATTTTGAATCTTTCTTTTATTTCTTCTTGTGATAATGGAGAGAATTTATTTTGTCTTAAGGATTGTTCTATTTCTTTTCCTTTTTTCATTTTCTCTCTTAATTCTTGGCTCATTTCATCCATATTGGCAAGTTCATACACTTCTTTTGTTTCTAAGTAACTTAAAAGTTTAAGTAGAGCCTAATTTTTTCATTTCATTTGTTTGTACTGCTCCTCCTAATCTTGAAACAGATACACCATAATTTATTGCTGGTTTTTGACCTTTTTTAAATTGTTTTTCTGATAATACAATTTGTCCATCTGTTATAGATATAATGTTTGTAGAAATATAATCTGTTATATCTCCACCTTTTGTTTCTACTATTGGAAGAATTGTTATAGATCCACCACATTTGTGTTGACATCCTTTTTCTAATAATCTTGAATGTAAGAAGAATATGTCCGCTGGATATGCCTCTCTTCCTGGTGCTTTGTTAGATATTAAGCTTATTTCTCTATAGCTTTCTGCATGACTTTTTAAATCGTCAATTACAACTACTACATCTTTCTTTTGCATCATGTATTCTTCTGCAATTGATAATCCTACATATGGTATTAAGCTTTGTACTGTAGTTTTATCATCATTTGTTGCTGCTACTATCATTGTATATGATAATGCATTTCTTCTTAATAGTTCATTATATATTGTTTTTATTTCTTTTTTGGTTTTACCAACTGCTATATAAATACATATAATATCATTTTTGTTAGACTTTTCTTTCATTATTTTTCCTTGGTTTACTATAGTATCTAAAGCAATTTGGGTTTTTCCTGTCTTTTTATCACCTATTATTAATTGTCTTTGACCTCTACCTATTGGGTATATTAAGTCTATTCCAGCAATTCCTGTCATCATAGGTCTATTTACAGGTGTTCTGTCCATTATAGGCACTGTTGGTTTTTCTATATCTATATATTTAAATTTTTCGAATGCTCTTCCTGTTAATAAATCTATCCCGAATAAATCTGTAACTCTACCTAGAGCTTCTTCTGCAAAAATTGCTCTAAATCTTTCCCCTGTTGTATTTACTGTATCGCCAATTTTTATTGGTTCATCTTCTTTTACAACAGCTATTATTACAGAGTTCTCCTTTATTTCGTTAACATATCCCATTCCTTTTCCTCTTATTATTACTTTTTCATAATAAGTAACATTTTCAAGTCCAGATACTTCTATAATATAGTCCTTTAGCCTAATTACTTTTCCTGTATCAAATACATTTTTTTCTTCTTTAATTTTCTTTAATTTGTTTTCTACAAGATTGCTAATATGCTCGCCCATTTTTTCTCCTTTTCTTTATATACTTTGAAGCTTTTGGATGTCTTTTTTAGTTCATTTTTTGTAAACTTTTAAGGACATCCATAAAGTTCAGTTTATATACTATAGTCATATAGTTTGTCTTTGTATTCTATAATAATACCTTTTGACATATTTTTAAATAATTTTGTCTTTATTTTTGAACTTAAGTAATCATAGTTCTTACTTTCTCTTCCTACATATACATATATTGTAGGAGATATTTTGTCCATTCTTTCTTTTATTTTATCTAACATTTCTAAAACATTAAAATTCTTTATTGTTTCTATTATTGGTTCTACATATTCTTTATTTTCACTATTTAATACACTTTCTACCAAAATTAATTGTTCTTCTGGTGTTAATGTTAATGATTCGTATATAGCATTTTGTGTAAATAATTCTTTAAATGCTGATAATTCTTTATACTCTTTATCTTCATCATTTTCATGTGTTTTTATAAAGTCTTTTATAATTTTTTCACTATCTACTTCAAATTCTTTGTTTAAATTTTTGTAATTTTTAAAGAATCCAGATTCTCTAAATTCTGGTGTTGGAATGTCATATACAATTTTTTCATCTGGTTTTGTATATGCTGGTATTTCGACAATTTCTCCATTTTCTCCATTATCTTTAGCTTCATTTAAACGTTTTATTTGTTCAGATAATATTTCTATTTCCTTTTCTTTTTCAGCTATTATATAGTCAAAATCTTGTAATTTATCTAAAAAATATTTTTTAGTACTACTGTTTATTCTTTTTACTAGGTTTTTAAACATAAAGAATGTAAATATAAACATTATTAAGACTATTATAACTGCTGGTATTATTAATTCCATAATCTTTCACCTACTATACTGTTAAAGGATTGTAAAATAATAGTAAAAATACAAATGCAAATAGTAGTAATAAGAATATTGCAACTACTATTAATATTGTCATTACTGAATGTACAATATCACTTTTTGTTTCTGGGTTTCTACCTACTGCTTCTGCAACTTTTGACCCTAATATTCCTATTCCTAAACCTAGTCCTAAGAATGTTAAACCTATCATCCATCCAATGCTACTCATTGTTGCTACTAAAACTTGTTCCATTGTTTTTCACCTTCCTTTTAATAATTTCTATATTTTGCTTGAATATTTGTGCTTACTGGTGTTCCATCATGTGATGTTCCTTCTACTTGTAAAACTATTTCGCTTCCATAATTTTCAAATGTAAGTACATTTGACCAACCATTTTGCTTTACAGCTTCTGTTAAGTTTACAACTAAATCACTTTCTTTCATTCCATCTACATATAATGCAACTTTAGCATAGTCAAATGCATAGTTTTGGTCTAATTTTAAATTAAAATAAACCTTTTGTTTTCCTGCTAATACTTTTGTTATGTCTAATTTTGCATTTATTCTTGTAGTTCTTACAGATAACACATCTTCTATTTGGTCTTCTATTTCGTTATCTGCTGTTATTTGTTTATATCCAAGTGTTATTTTATATTCTGTATTTGGCTCTAAATCTGTTAGCCTATATGTTGTAGCATTTTTATCTAATGCTATCATGTTTTCGTATCCAACAGCTTCTACAAATGCATATACTGTTTGGTATTTATGCTCTGGATCTTGTACTGCATATTCTATATCTATATAAGATGATGTGGCTATTGCTCCTCTTAAAGATACACTCTTTGATAATGGTGTTTTATTTGTGTTAGAATTTGTTATTCCTCCACCTTGTACATTACTTCCTGAATTAGAATTGTTGTTTTGATTATTTTGTGTATTTTGGTTTCCTACTGCTGTACCTTCTCCATTTTGTATATTGCTATTTTGGTTTTCATTGTTGTTATTATTTTGCTCATGTTCTACTTTATCTTTTGAATCTTCTTTGTCTTCATTTGTATCTTCTTCTGGTTCTTTTTCTTTGTATTCATTAGAACTTCCTATTATTTTCTTTAAGTCAATCTCGTTACTTCCTACTATTAGCTTTTCGTTTGCAATGTCAAACTTATAAGAACTTGTAGTAAGAACTATTGGATTTATTGTTTTTGCATAAATTTGGTTATTTAATATTAATGTATTTCCAGATTTATCTATTATTACATATAAATACTTTGATGTACTTATACTTCCAGATTCGTTTCTTATAGAATCGCTTATTAACAAATATTGTCTATCTGCAATTTTATAAAACTGGTCTCCAGAGTTATTTTTTATCTCTGTATCTTTTACATATTTTTCTACTTGTCCATCAAATAATACTTTAAATACTTCACCATATAGTGTTACTTTAGATTTTGCTTCATTAAAGCTTACAACTTTTTTGTTTAGCTTATAAGTGCTTTTAGAATTATTTAATGTTAAGTAATAATTTCCATCCCATTTTTTGTTTATGGTTGCTTCTTCTTCTGTTTTTATTGGCACATAATCACTATCATATAATGTTATATTACTTTCTATTTTATATTGTTCTGTTTCATGTTTTAAGGCTAATCGTAGACTTGTAATTAATAATATGATTATTGTGATTATTATAATTGCAAAAAGTGCAAATCTTTTTTTATTTCCTGCTGCTAAAGCTCTCAAATTATTCACCCCTATTTTTTATTCTTAAGGAGGAATACATCCTCCTTAAGTTTATTGTAACCTGTTTATCCGTTTACAAAAATATGCTCTATTCTGGCTGTGTCTACAATTTCACCATTTCTTATGAATTGCATTTCTACATAATATTTACCTTGTGTAGGTAAATTTTTATTTAATGTAAAACTATAATATGTGTCTTTATCTACTTGTGACTGTATTTCTCTTGGTACAAAATCTTCTATATCACTTTGGTTATATCCACTTGTATTATAAATTGAATATCTTATTTGGTCTATTTGGTCTATTTTGTAACTATTGTAGAATAATAAATCTATTTTATTTGGTTCTGTTTGATTGTTTGTTGATGTTACGTTTCCCACAGAAATACCACTTTCATTTACTGGTTCTACTGTACGTGTATTTGAAGAATCATGTATATATGGTTCTTTACCATCGTTTGGATAGTCTAAGTCCATGTTTACTTCTATTGTATATTTTTGGTCTCTTGCTATGTTTCTTAATTCAAATACATTGTTTGCGTCATCTGTACTATATTCCCCTTTATATTCTTCTGGTGTAATATCTTCACGGTTTTGATCATATATTTTTATAGTGTATTTATCTCCTACTACTATTCTGTCATTATCATACATTGTAACTTTAAATCTTATTCTATTTCCAATATCTGTTGTTCCATCTTCATTTGTTGTATCTAAACGATATCCATCTATACCAACTAGTGGTGCACTTAGTGGTGCTAAATAGAATTCTGCATCTTTTGTTCCTAAGTCAATTTCTTTTTGTTCTTCACCATTTGTTATTACTGCAATTGGCGTTATAAATATTTTATATCTTGTTCCAAAAGTAAATATACTTCCTGGGTTTGCTTCTACATATTCTTCCATTATTGCTTTTGGTAAGTCATCTTCAAATTCTGCTACTTTTTCCTCATATGCTCCTGTATCTGGATTTTGTCTGTAAATTATATGTTTTAATTTTTGGAATCCTAATACTTTGTCTAATGTATATGATACTTTTATGTCTTTATCTGCATAACTATTAGGGCTGTATTCTACTTTTATATTTTCTATATTTACATTTGCAAGTGTAGAGAAATAATAAAGTTTTCCTACTGTATCAAAATCTACATCATATAAGTATTTTTCTATAAATTCTTCTGCTTCACCTTTGTTGTTGTTTCGTATTTCTGCTCTAAATTTTAAGTAATAATATGTTTTTGGTTCTAAGCCATCTATTGTTATTTGCTTTTTTAAGTCTGCCAGAGGTATTGATACTTCTTTTATTTTTTCACTATTGTTTAAGTTTTCATCTGTTTTCCACAATTCTACAATTATGCTATTGTTTTTTATTTCCACTTTATTGTCTGGAATTATTTTAGCATTAACTTTAACTCTGTCTAACTCCTCTGTTATGTCTAATTCACTTGTACTACCTTGTTTTAGCAAGCTTATCCCTGGTATCATTAAGTTAAATTTAATTAAATTGCTTCCTTCTGCGGCTATTGCTGTTAGTCCTATTTCTTTTTGTAATACTACATCATTTTGATATGTATATCCTTTTTCTGAATAGCTTAACTCTAAGTTTGAATTTTTGTTATCTATAGGGTTTACTAAATTGAATGTTGTACCTTTTTCTGAACTAATTCCATTAGTTCTATTATACATATTTTCACTTATAGTTGTTGTTGGAACTACGTTTCCTTCTTTATTTATAGCATAATAGTTTATATCTTCTCCAGATTTATAAGCTTTTTGATATGCGACATAGTCACTTTCTAAATCATAACCTGTAATTCCTGTATCATAATATGCTTCTACATCTACTTTTGTTTCTTCATCTAATAAATCTGAAATGTCATTAAAGCTTACTGTTAACATATTATTTCTTATTGGTTTTAAGTCTTTTTCTATTTTTATTGTTTGTGTTTTTGTATCTGTAAATGTTGCTTTAACTGCAACTATTTTAGAAAGCTTTTCTGGATCGCCAAAAATTGTTATGTTTACACTGTTTTCTTCAAGTTCTATCCTATATTTTAAGTCTTGTATATCTCTTTTTCCTTCAAAGTATTGGTAAGCTAAACCTATGTCTACTGCTTCACCTGTTTTAGATATCCTTTGTTTTGTTCTTATTTCAAAATTTCCTGCAACTAAATTTTCAAATGATACTTCTTCAAATAGATCTCCAGTATTTGGATTTATTGATTTTGTATCTTTCTTTATTGTTGTATTTATATATGCTGTTAATTCATCTTTTTCTAGTGCATTATCTATGTCTAAAGATTTATATTTAAATTTAAATGCTTTGTCTGTAGATATTGAAGGATACATTATAATTCTTGGTTGTTGCTTATTTGGTTCTACTTCTTCAGATTTTAATGTTACATTATCACTTGGAAGTGGCCATTCGGTTTCTCCTTCACCATCATGGTTTAAATCTAACATCATTTTATATGTAAAATAATATTTATTTCCTCTTCTTGCTTCATCTACATCTTGAACATTATATTTTGTACCATCACCTACATTAAAGATTGCTGGTGGAATAACTCCATCTTCTCCTATTTCTATCTCTTGTGTTCCTACTACTTCATTTGTTGTAGAGTCATACATATTGTATATAATCTTTACAGCATAGTTTTGGTTATTATCATATTTAGCTTGTGCTTTATATCCTACTATTGTTTCTGCATTTAGTTCAGTTCTTGGTGAGTCTGTATCACGATTTCTAACAGGTGTTACAGTTATAGCTTTTTCTGGATCTGCTGGTAGATCTGGAATAAATCCATTTGTTGTTACAACATAGTAGTCATATCCTAATCCTTCTATTAATGGTATCTTGTTTCCGCCTGCATATGTGTAGTCATATGCGTTTAATACTTGTATTGTATATTTTTGGTCTTTAAAGTCTTTGTTTTCTGCTCCAAAAAATTCTGGAGTTATAGATTTTACTTCATCATAATATTCTTCTTTTATTTTACTCTTATATGGGTCTTGAGCGTATTCGTCTTTTATTTTTACATTTCTTATTGCTGTTCCTGGCATTGTTACTGTTCCATCAGCATTTTGGATAGGTTGTCCTGCATATATTCTAAATTCTAGATTTGAAAGAACATTTGCTTCTAAGTCTTGTAATGTTGGGTCATCTGGGTTTACTGTATCTATACTTCCAGAGTTTTCTTCATTTGATTTTTTTAATTTAAATTTAATATTAAATGTATTTTTAGTATCTGTATTATCTTGCAAAAATGATCCCATTAATGCATCTGGTTTTAATGTTTGAATTATTGCTCCACCTATATAACATTCGTCTATTGGGTCGTTATCATCTTTTAAGTCTATTGTTGTAAATATTCTAAATTTATATGTTTCATTACTTCTTAGGTCATTTATATCTATTGGTATTGTTAATCCACCTTGATATGAAAATTGTCTTGTATAACCTGTAGAATCTGTATATGTTATTAACATTTTATTTGTATCATCTGTTTTTATTGTATTGTTTGGATCTTCTATTATTAATTTTCCTTGAATTCTTTCAAATGTTATTGTTTCTTTTTCGAATCTAACTGTTGGGAATTCTACACCATCCATTTTCATAACATTACTGAATTCACTTTCATATTCTACTATTTTTTCATTGTCATTAAATATTGCTATTACTTTAAATGCGTATGGCACACCTCTTGACAATATTTTTTCGTCTACTTTTACTGTAATAGCTTCTTTACTTGCAATTTCTTTTTTATAAACAGGTTCTTCGTCTAAATCATTTCTTGTATCATATATTTCATATCTATATCCTTGTATACCATTATCTTGGTCTATAACATTTGTTATATTTAATCTGAATGTAGATTCTCTTTTATCTATTTCGTATTCTGGACCTACTATTTGTGGTTTGTTTTTTAATGTTTTAAATGTTTTTTCTTGTTCAAAACCATTAGAAATTATTTGTCCATTATATAATACATTAGCTATTCTTATTTTATAGTCTGTATTAGAGTTAAGTCCTATAAATTCTGCTGTTTCTCCTGCTTGTGTTCCATTACCTACTTCTACTGTTTGTTCTACTGTTCCTGTTGGAGAGATTAATGACATTTCTGCACTTTTTACTTTTGAGTCTGGGTCTACTGATACTCTAAACTTTAAAGAATTGTTAGTAAACACATCTTTTTCATATCTTATTCCAACACTTTTTGTTCTAAATATTTTGTATACAAAGTTTTTAGTATATGTTATTCCATCCACATCATATGCAGACTCTATTACTAATGTATAGTCTGTTTCTGGTGATAATGTTGAAACTGCTATATCTATATTATATGTTCCTAGTGCCTCTTCTTTTGCATATACATTTTTTCCTGTTGCATTGTCTAATATTTTTATATATGGTTCTCTTACAAGTCTTGCTTCATCATCTTGTATTGTAACTTGTGCATTTAAGCTTATAGAATCTACGTCAAAGCTCTCTACTTTAAATACAGGTGCTACTAGTTCTGGTAAGTCTTCTACTACTTCTTCTACAATTCCTCCAGAACCACCATTTTGTCCTTCTCCTGCATTTCCATCTTGAACATTGCCTTCAACATTTGTACCTGTTTGTGAATCTTGTCCATTTTGATTATTTGTTCCGTTACCATTTCCATTTTGATTATTTTGATTTTGGTTATTTCCTATTTCTTCGTTGTCTACATTTTCTGTATCTATTTCATTTCGTAAAGATTCTTCTACTTTATTTTCTTTATATTTATCTTCTTTTGTTTCTTCTACAATTTCTACATTATCATCTGAATCTATTACCATATTTGCAAGGTTCATTTTTGTTTCGCCATTTTTGTTTACAGCTTTACTTTGTAAGTTTATTTCTATATTTTCTGGCATTTTTATATTAACTTTGCTAGATATTGTTTGGTATATAATTTCTTGATTATATAGTTTTATTATTTGATTATCTAAATATTCTAATTCTATGTATCCATTAATTTCTTTTGTAGTTCCATCATCAAATGTTACTGTCATGGCACTTCCCGCTATTAAATATTTAGTATCTGATATCTTCCAAATTAGGTTTTTAAGTTGTAGTTTATTATTAAGATGATTTATATAATAATTTTCGCTTTGTTTTTTTACTATTTGGTTTGCAGATATACTGTAATATGTTATTGGGTCTTGATCTATATTAGCTAAATTAATTAGAACACCTTTTTTTAAACTACTTATCGCACCATTATTATAGTGAATAAAGTTATCTTTTGTCGTTGTAACCTCATCACCACTAGTATCTTTAAAAATAACTTTTTGGTTATTTTTAACTTTATACTCCTCATTTGCATTGAAATAATACTTATCTATTTTTTGAGTCTGTCCACTTGCACTTTGCAATATATAACCAGGCTCTTCAAAATTTTTCATATTTTCTTTTTGTACATTGTAAACATTATAAAATAATAATCCTGCTAGAATTACCCCAATGCTTACTATAAAAAATACATATTTTTTCATAGTTATGTCCTCTCCCATTTAATTTGTTCTATCAAAAAAATGTTATCATAGAAAGAATTTCTTTTCAATATATATACTTTTCCATTTATTTACTTTAAAAAATTATTACTTCTATTGTATTACGGAAGCCCATTTTGGCGTTTTTTGTTGTTTTTATTTTTATAATATTAAATTATTGTGACATTTTTAAATTTCGAATCGGGATTCGGGGACGTTCCTCGGGATTCGGGGACGTTCCTTAAAATCCCGGTTTTTGTAATTTTATTACTATAAGTGTTTTTTTCAAGCTAAAGCGCAAAAAAATGAACTTTGAATGATATCTTCAAAGTTCATTTTGCTTAATTATTATTTCTTTTTTATTCTTTCATTTTTCTCCTTAAGTATTACTCTAAAGTCCTATTTTCTCTTTTGTTTTTTAGTTAGAACTACTGCGTATCTTAACACTACTGTTTCTAATCCTATTAGTCCAACTAACACTAGTAATAACATTATAGGTATTTCTGCTCCTGTTTCCACGCTTATTATTGTGCTTGCTTTTGATGTATTATCTTTATCATTGTTGTCCACAAATCCTG
>ENA-OPXX01001272-OPXX01001272.1-human-gut-metagenome-genome-assembly--contig:-NODE-1272-length-18281-cov-5.898661_pt1 | contig 18281 bp, 16 predicted proteins | sample MGYA00241771_ERZ502046 | MGnify/ENA primary metagenome ERZ502046 (study PRJEB25962, sample SAMEA2042006) | human gut metagenome | biome: human gut; feature: human-associated habitat; material: faeces...
CGGCAGCCGCTACCACCGGGATCACCTTGATACCGGCAGCTTTCCACATGGGAACGTACTTTCCCGGGTTGCCTGCGCCGGTGGTGACCACGGCGACCTTTTCCTCCACCACGATTTGGGCAAACTCATCTGCCTGCGGGTGCATGAGCATGATGTTTACGCCAAAGGGCTTGTCGGTCAGCTCCCGGCAGCGGCGGATGTTCTGGCGCAGGGTATCGGCATTCATGCCGCCTGCACCGATGATGCCCAGTGCACCGGCGTTGGAGCAGGCGGCGGCAAACTCGCCGGTGGCAATGTTTGCCATGCCGCCCTGAATGATGGGGTATTTCGTCCCCAAGATCTCGTTTAAAAGTTTCATGGTCTTTATCCTTTATATTCCACGATCATGCCGCCCCATGTCAGGCCGCCGCCGAAGCCGATGCAGGCAAGGGTCTGGCCGGGGTGCAGCTGGCCGCTTTCAGCCAGCTCGTTCAGCGCCACCGGGATGCTGGCAGCACTGGTGTTGCCGTGGCGATCCATGTTTTTGTAGAACTTTGCACCGTCGGCGTGCAGCGCCTTGACGCAGTGGTCGATGATGCGGCTGTTGGCCTGATGGCAGACCACCCAGTCCAGCCCGTCCAGCGTAAGGCCGGTCTCGTCCAGCACGGTGTGCAGGCACTTGGGCAGGGCATCCACCGCAAAGCGGAACACCGCCCTGCCGTCCATGCTGATGGGTGCCGAGCCTGCGCGGCTGGGGCCGCCGGCATGGATGGCGGCATCGCCCCGGGCACCCAGCGTGATGGCAAAGGGCACCGAGGTGTCGGTCAGTTCAAACACCGCTGCACCGGCTCCATCGCCGAACAGCACACAGGTGGAGCGGTCGGCGGGGTCCATCAGGCGGGAGAGCGCCTCTGTGCCGATGACCAGCGCGTACTGCCCGCCCAGCGTAGCCAGCAGGCCGCGCGCCACCGCCGTGCCGTACAAAAAGCCGGAACAGGCGGCGTTCACATCCAGTGCGGGGCGGTTTTCCGGCAGTGCCAGCGCCGCCTGCACCTGACAGGCCACGCTTGGGGTGGCATCCGGTGCGGAAAGGGTGGCGCAGACGCAGCAGGCAATGTCTGCCGGGGCAAGACCGCTGCGCTGCAGCGCCTGCTTTGCGGCGGCAATGGCCAGTGTGGCGGCGTTTTCGCCCTCGGTGCAGTAGTGCCGGGTGCGGATGCCGGTGCGGGTGGTGATCCACTCGTCGCTGGTATCCACGGTGCGGCTCAGCTCTTCGTTGGTGACCGTGCGGCCGGGCAAAGCCCCGCCGGTGGCGATCAGACGCAAACCCTTCATGCTTTCCTCATTTCTCCGATCTGACGGAATTTCTGGTAGCGCTGCTCGGCCAGCTGACGGCCGTTCATGCGGTCAAGGCTGCGCAGCTGACGCCGCAGTGCCTCGTCCAGATTGCCGAACAGTACCCCGTGGGCACGCTGTGCGCCGCCCACCGGCTCCGGGATGATCTCTTCCACGATGCCGTCCTTGTACAGATCCTGCGCGGTCAGCTTCATGATCTCGCAGGCTTCGCCGCTGCGGGAGGAATCCTTCCACAGGATGCTGGCAAAGCCCTCGGGGCTCAGCACCGAGTAGACGGCGTTTTCCAGCATGAGGATGCGGTTTGCCACACCCAGCGCCAGCGCGCCGCCGGAGGAGCCCTCGCCGGTGACCACTGCGATCACCGGCACGGTCAGGCCGCTCATCTCCATCAGGTTGCGGGCAATGGCTTCGCCCTGTCCGCGCTCCTCGGCATCCTTGCCGGGGTACGCACCCGGGGTGTCGATAAAGGTGATGATGGGACGGTCAAATTTTTCGGCCTGCTTCATCAGGCGCAGGGCCTTGCGGTAGCCCTCCGGCCCGGGCATACCAAAGTTGCAGCGCAGGTTTTCTTCCAGCGTGCTGCCCTTGCGGTGGCCGATGACCGTGACCGGCTGGCCGTGGAACAGTGCCACACCGCCCAGAATGGCGGCATCTTCCTTGCACTGGCGGTCGCCGCACTGCTCAAAAAAGTCGGTGAACAGTGCATCCACGATCTCATCGATGTGGGGACGCTCCGGGTGACGGGCCAGAAAGACCCTGTCCTCTGCGGTCAGTGCCCCGCAGCCGGACAGCAAAGCGTCCTCCTGTGCGGAAAGCTCTGCCAGCTCGGCAGCGTGGTTGGTGATATCGGTCATATTCTCGTCCGCCGGGTCGCCGCGCAAGGCGGCGATCTTTTCATCCAGCGGTGCGAGCTGTTGTAAGATGTCCTTGATCATAAGGCGCTCCCTCCTCAGGCGTGCAGACGCAGCAGCTGCGCCAGTGTTTCGCGCATTTCGGTACGGGGCACTACCTTGTCCACAAAGCCGTGCTCGTACTGGAACTCGCTGCGCTGGAAGCCTGCGGGCAGCTTTTCGCCGATGGTCTGTTCAATGACCCGGGGGCCCGCAAAACCGATCAGCGCCCCGGGCTCTGCCAGCATGATGTCGCCAAGGCTGGCAAAGCTGGCGGTCACGCCGCCGGTGGTGGGGTGGGTCAGCACGCTGATGTACAGCCCGCCCCGGGCAGAGAACCGCTCGATGGCGGCAGAGGTCTTTGCCATCTGCATCAGGCTGAAAATGCCCTCCTGCATCCGGGCACCGCCGCTGGCCGAAAAGATGATCAGCGGCAGGTGCTTTGCGGTGGCGTGCTCCACGGCGCGGGTGATCTTTTCGCCCACAGTGGTGCTCATGCTGCCCATAAAGAACCGGCTGTCCAGCACCGCAGCCACCACCGGGGTGCCCTCGATGCGCCCCGTGGCGGTGATGACGGCTTCCTTCAGGCCGGTCTTGCCGGTCTGTGCTTCCAGCTTTTCTGGGTAGCCGGGAAACTGCAGCACATCCTGCGGTGCAAGGTCGGCATCCAATTCCCGGAAGCTGCCCTTGTCCAAAATCAGGTTCAGGCGGTAGTACCCGCCGATGGGCAGGTGCACCCCGCAGTTGGGGCAGACGTACTGCGCCTTGTTCCAGATCTGGCGGGTGGCGCGGCGTCCGCACTTTTTGCATTCCACGAACTGCGGGTCGTTCCACACGGCACCCGCATCCCGCCGGGCTTTCAGCTGGAAGGTGCGCTCCCGCATACTGCCCGGCAGCAGGTCTTTGATACTGTTCATCGCGTTTCGCCTCGGTCAGCCTCAGACATGGGCATTGATGTAGTTGAAGATATCGCCCACGGTCTTGAGGGTTGCCAGTTCCTCATCGGGGATGGACACGCCGCAGGCCTCTTCCAGTGCCATGTTCAGCTCCACAGCGTCCAGGCTGTCGGCCTCCAGATCCTCGGTCAGGCTGGCCTCCATGGTCACCTTGTCCTCATCGCAGCTCAGGGTATCGACAACGATCTTCTTCATTTCCTCGAAAGTCATGGTAGTGTTCTCCTTTATGTTCTATGGTTGTTTTTAATTATTTACCTAAAAGTTATGAGGTATCGAACACGACCATTATAGCCAATTCGTCGGATAAGTCAATGGATTTAGTTAAATATTTTTATCTTTTACACTTTTGTCACAGTTTGCTTCCTTTTTATATAGCCCCCTGCACAGGACGCAAAAAAGCCGCTGCACAGTGCTTTGTGCAGCGGCTTTTCCCGCAATAATAATATTATTTTCTTATTCCAGCCCGATCTGCTGGGCGTATTCTTCCAGCAGCTCCCGCTCAAGGAAGGGGGTCTTGACGCCCTCGCGGTCGCGGTAGGTCTCGTGCCCCTTGCCGATGACGGCGATCAGATCGCCCTCCTGTGCGTGATCCACTGCGTAGTGCAAAGCGTCCAGACGGTCGGGGATCTCCACGAACTTTGCGTCCGGGTTGCCCTTGTTCATGCCCTCGCGGATATCCGCGATGATGTCCTCCACCTTTTCAAAGCGGTTGTTGTCCTCGGTGAGGATGGAGAAATCGGCCATCTTGGCGCAGATCTCGCCCATGCCGTAACGGCGCAGCTTGGAGCGGTTGCCGCCGCAGCCGAACACCACCACCAGACGGTGGGGCTTGTAGGCACGCAGGGTGGTGAGCAGGCTCTCGGTGGACACCTCGTTGTGGGCGTAGTCCAACAGGATGGTGAACTTTTTGCTGATGGGCACAAGCTCCACGCGTCCCTTCACCACGCACTTGCCCAGACCATCGTGGATGGCGGCATCCGGCAGACCCAGCACCTTGCCCACGGCCAGCGCAGCCAGCGCGTTGTACACGCTGAACTCGCCGGGCATATTCACCTTGACGTCCATCTCGTCCTTGCCGGTAACGTGGAAGGCAACGCCCAGAAAATCGTGGGTGCGCAGCAGCTCGTATCCGGTCTCGCGGTAGTCGGCCTTTTCATCGCGGCCATAGGTGACCAGCTTGCAGGTGTGGCCTTCCAGCAGAGCGGCGGTGTTCTCATCGTCGATGTTCACCACGCCCACATCGCAGCGCTTGAACAGCTGTCCCTTCCAGCTGCGGTACTCCTCAAAGGTCTTGTGCTCGCCGGGGCCGATATGATCCGGCGAAAGGTTGGTAAACACGCCCACATCGTAGTGCACGCCCGCCACACGGTCCATCATCAGACCCTGACTGGACACTTCCATCAGTGCGGTGTCGCAGCCGGCATCCAGAAACTCCCGGAAGGTCTTTTGCAGCTCGTAGCTTTCCGGGGTGGTGTTGGCGGTGTCCTTGTGGCGTCCCATATAGTAGATGCCGTTGGTGCCGATCATACCTACCTTGCGGCCTGCGGCCTCCAGCACGCTTTTGATCATGTGGGTGGTGGTGGTCTTGCCCTTGGTGCCGGTGACGCCGATCATGGTCATCTGGCGGGCAGGGTTGCCGAAGAGGTTGGCGCTCATCAGCGCCATGGCATAGCGGCTGTTCTCCACCTTGACCACGGTCACCCCGGGCATGGCGGAAAGGTCGATGTCGTGCTGGATGACCAGCGCGCTGACCCCCTTGGCGGCGCAGTCGGCGGCAAACGCGTGGCTGTCCCGCTGGGTGCCCACGATGCACACGAACAAAAGCCCCGGGGCAGCCTTGCGGCTGTCGTAGATGATATCTGCGATCTCAGTATCCAGACTGCCCTGCACAAGGGTAAAGGGCACGCCTTCCATCAGTTGTTCCAGCTTCATACAGTCTCCTCCATAGAGTTTCTTTACATGGGGTTTTCTTCTTCGTTGGCCGTCATGCGGTCAGGGTGGGTCAGGGGCAGCTGCTCGGCGTCCGCGTCAGCTGCCGGTTCGGTGGTGTCGGCAGCATCCGTGCTGTCCGTGCTGTCCGTGCTGTCGGCGGCGTCCTCTGCCGGGGCGGGTTCCTCAACCTTGGGCGGCACCACATAGCCGGAGGGCAGAGTAGGCTCGCCCTGTGCAAAATAGATCTTGCGGGTGCTGCTGGCGCTGGTATGGCTGAAGTCCAGCCGCCCGGTGTCGGTGGGGCCGCAGCCCTTACCGTCGGCGTTGGTCAGCACATAGCGGGCGCGGTCCAGCTTATAATCCAGATCGTTCAGCGTACCCAGCAGCACGCTGATGCGGTCCTGATACAAAAATGCGATCTGTTCGGTGTCTGCCACTTCCAGCCGTGTCACATCCTGCGACAGGCCGTATTCTTCCAGCTTGCTCACCAAGGTGCTCAGAGCTTCCATGCGGGCATCCCCTGTGTCCGCCGTGCTTTCGCTCCCGGCTGCTTCCGACCCGGAGACGCTTGCTGCGTCCGCATCCTCCACAAGGCAGAACGCCTGTCCCGGGGCGGTATCCTGCAGCTTGCCGCCGTACAGGGTGCAAAGCCCCTCGGGCTGGGCGCTTTCCTCGGACAGGATCTTCCATTTGTCCGAGATCACAAGCCACTTGCTGCCGTTTTGCACCGCGTAGGCGGGCACGGCTTCGGTCACCTGCACCACCACGGTGTTGGGGTAGTCCCGGATCACCTTGATGGAGCCCAGCAGTGGGAAATTCTGCTCCAGCACAGCAGCCTTTTCGCCGGGCTCAAAGCTGAAAATGTTCTCTTCCAGCTGCACGCCCATCCGCTGCAAAATGCTGTCTGCGGAATAGCCCGCGATCTCGGTCACCTGCTTGCCGTCCGGGGTCTGCACCTGAATGGAGCTGATGCGGAACAGCATGGTCATGGTCAGGTAGATGCCCGCGCCAATGACGCACAGCAGCATGGCAAAGGCGGTCAGGCGGCGCAGTATCCGGCGGCGGCGCAGGGTGGCGCGGGTCACCTTGCGCTTTTTGCGCTTTTCCCGGCGGGCAGGGCTTTGCTGCGGGGCAGTCTGCGCCGGGCGCAGACGCTGGTTCTGGCTGCCTGCCGGTTGCTGCCGGTTCGGGTGGTTCTGGTTTTTCCGGCTGTTCTGCCCGCTGCGGGCATTGTTTGCCGGGCGGCGCTGTTTGCCGCCGGACTTCGCGTTTTTTGGTCTGCTGCCCGCCGGGCGGCTGCCGGCAGGGTACTGGGTGGTATTGCTCCCCTGCCCTTGCGCCGGACGGCGGGTCTGGGACTGGGGCTGGGTTGGGAATTGGATGCTGTTATCCGCCCGGGAGGAGCGCACACTGCCGTTGGCACTGCGGGAGGGCGGGCGGCTGAGCGGCTCGCCGTTGTAGCCGTAGCGGCTGCTGCCGGTGCTCCGGGGCGTATGATCCTGCGAAGGCGCAGAGGTGCGCGCCACATCCCGGTTCAGGTCATAGGGTCTGGTGTTCCGGGGTCTGCCGTTGCGGTCACGGTTCTGCTGCATCATTCGCACCTTCCTTCTTGTTTATTCCGGGTCTGCATCACGGGGTCTTTACCAGCTTGAGCAGCGCCGCAGTGATGCGGTCCAGACTGTCGTCCACCGACAGGCTGCGGGCGTTTTTGCCCATTTCGGCCAGCTTGCCGGGCTGTGCCAGCATAGTAGAAACCGTCTGCACCAGCTTTTCGCCGGTCAGGTCTTTTTCTTCAATGACCACAGCCGCCCCGGCCTTTTGCAGCTCCATGGCGTTGTAGTACTGGTGGTTCTCCGCCACATTGGGGCTGGGGATCAGCACAGCGGCGCGTCCCACGGCTTCCAGCTCTGCCAGCGTCAGCGCACCGGCGCGGCTGATGACGAGATCTGCCGCAGCCAGCAGTTCCGGCATATTGTTGATGTATTCCTTTACCACAAGGCTATCGCCGGGGGTAAAATCCTTCTGCTTTTGCAGCTGCTCAAACAGCTGTACGCCGTACTGTCCGGTGGCGTGCAGGTGCAGCACCGGCTTGTGCTCGTGCTGCTCCCAAGCGCACAGGTCTGCCACCACCTCGTTGACCCGGCGTGCACCCAGACTGCCGCCGAAGGACAGGATGACGGTGCGGTCGCCCGCACCCAGCTGTGCGCGGATGGCTTCGCGGTTCGCGGCCTGTGCAAACACTTCCGGCCGCACGGGATTGCCCACCACAAGGGTCTTGTCCGGTGCGCCCAGCTTTTCCACAGCGGCGGGCACGGCGGCAAACACGATATCCACATCCGGGGCCAGCAGCTTGTTGGTCACACCGGGGAAGGCGTTCTGCTCGTGCAGGGCGGTGTGGATGCCCATTTTGGCGGCGCAGCGCACCACCGGGCCGGACACATAGCCGCCGCAGCCGATGACGAGATCCGGCTTTACCTCCTTCATCATGGCCTTGGCCTTAGGGCCGGAGAGGGCCAGATTCCACAGGGTAATGATATTGCGCTTGATGTTGTGCAGGCTGAGCTTGCGCTGAAACCCGGTGATCTCGATGTGGTGGAAGGGGTAGCCCGCCTGTGTGACCAGACGGTACTCCATGCCCTCCTTACGGCCTGCAAAGTGGATCTCGGCGGTAGGGTCAGCCTTTTTCAGAGCACCGGCAATGGCCAGTGCGGGGTTGATATGTCCGGCAGTGCCGCCGGCTGCGATGAGAACACGCATGGTGATTCCTCCTTATAAACACCCGGCCTGCGGCCGGGCGGGCTTGCGGTTTTACTGTTCTGTGCGGGCTGCGCGGGCAGAAGCCAGATCAATGGTCTTGCGGGCAAGTTCTGCCTCGCGCTCGGCGCGGGCTGCTTCCCGCTGGGCACGCATCTGCTCCCGCTGCTGCGCCACCCGCTCGCCGTTGCGGCCTATGTTCACCATTACGCCCATCTCTGCCAGCAGCAAAATCAGGCTGGTGCCGCCGGAGGAGAAGAAGGGCAGGCTGATGCCGGTATTGGGCAGGGTGTTGGTGACCACGGCGATGTTGCAGAACACCTGCCACGCGATCTGCGCCATGATGCCGATGCCCACCATGGTGCAGTACAGGTTCTCCGCCTTATAGGCGATGAGCAGCCCCTGCACGATAAACAGCACGAACAGCACGATGATGAGCAATGCGCCGATGAAGCCCAGCTCCTCGCACACCACGCTGAAGATGAAGTCGTTGGTGCTTTCCGGCAGCCAAAGCTGCTTTTCCACGCTGTTGCCCAGCCCCAGCCCTTTCAGCCCGCCGGAGCCGATGGCGTAAAGGCTCTGCACGGTCTGGTCGGTCATCTTGCTCAGATCCTGCGTCCAGCCGTCCAGACGCTTTTGCAGGTAAGGGATGGAGTCCACATGAGAGAGCAGCGTTTCCAGCAGGGCACCCGCCGTAACGGCACCCGCCCATGTCAACACACCGCCGCTGCCGGACAGCAGCAGGATGGTGCCCACCACCGCCACCGTCAGCACGATGCCGGACATATGCGGCTCCAGCGCCAGCAGGATGACCACCGGCACAAGGGGCAGCACCGGCACCACCAGCTGCTTCCACACCCGCACCCGCAGCCACTCCCGGGGGGTAAGCAGGATACGGCGCTCCGGGTCCAGCCGCTCCACCTGCGGCGCTTTGGCCGCAAGATGGGAACTGAACAGGATCATCTCAAACTTTGCTACCTCCGAGGATTGCAGTGTAAGCCCGCCGAAGCGGATCCAGCGGCGGCCGTTCAGGGGTGCCATGGTCAGGGTGACGGCCAGCATGGCCAGCACGATGATGTACCCCGGCACCACCATCTTGCGCAAAAAGCGATGATCCATATAACTCATCAGGAACATACAGCCCAGCCCGAGCATCATGCACAGCGCCTGCTGCTTGATGTAGTGGAAGCTGTCGCCCATGCGCAGGTAACCGGTGGTGTAGCTGGCGCTGAACAGCATCACCAGCCCAAAGATCATAATAACAGCCAGCGTAGCCAGCCAGTCGATCAGCAGCCGGGACCACGGGCCCGGGTCTCGCTGGAACACCGACACCGGCGCTCTGTGTTTTTTGCGGATAGTCGCCATCTGCGCTCCCTTCCCTCTCTGTGCCCGGTCAGCACCAGCGCAGCAGCGCCAGCGCCAGCACATAGCCGACAGCGCTCAGCGCAAAGCTGCACAGGAACACCGTCTCCGGGCTCATTTTATGCTTTTTTACCCAGCAGCGCAAGGGCTTGCCGGTGCGCTTTGCACACAGCAGCTGCGCTGCCAAAAGACCGCCCGCCGCCCAGAAGGGCAGCGCCAGCGGCACAGTCAGGCTGGTCATGTCCAGACTGAGCGGGATGCAGCCGATGGCACCCGCTGCCAGCAGGCTGCCGCAGCAGCCCGCACCCAGCCTTGCCGGGGGAAATGCCCACAGCAGCAGTGCTACCAGTGCCCCGGCCAACGCTCCGGGCAGCACCGCCAGCCCGGAAACGCCCAGACCGGCTTCTACCATCATCAACGCCAGCATGGCCACAAAGGCCGCACCGCACACCGTACCCTCGTCCCGCTCGGCGATGCGGGCACACTCGGCCAGTGCCACCATGAGCACCGCCCACAAAAAGGGCACGGCACTGCCCAGCAGCACATACCCCGCCCCGGGCACACCCAGCCCCCGGGGCAGACAGCCCGCTGCCCGCAGCAGCAAAAGGACAAAGGCCGCGGCCAGTGCTTCCAGCAAAAGCCGCACGTCCCGCCGCAGGCCCAGCGCCGCCGGGCTGCGCATCCGGGCAACATCTTCTGCAAGACCCACTGCCCCAAAGACAAGGCTTCCGGCCAGTGCCGTGAGCAGCCGTGTCATCAACCGGCCCTCGCTGCCCAGCAGCTCCGGCTGACCCACGCAGGCGGCAAGCCAGCCCACACCCACCGCAGCCACCGTGCCCGCCGCCGCACACAGCCCACCCCACAGCGGGGCGCGCAGGGGTGCAGGCCGGGGCTGCTCAGACTGTACCGGCTGCTGTTGTTGTTCGCGGCGTTCCAGCACCCGCCGCAGCGGCACAAACAGGCTGCACAAAGCTGCCGTAAGGGCAAAGCCCAGCACCACCGCCGCTGCCAAGGCGAAACGCTCCATAACTCAGACACTCCATTTCGCCAAATAGTTATACTTCCGCTTCTTTATGCTCTTCGTAGAAGATATCCAGCACTTTTTCCAGTGCCATGCCGTGGCTGGCCTTTACCAGAACGGCATCGCCGGGCTGCACCCGGCTCAGCAGGGCATCGGCAGCCTCGCGGTAGCTGTCCGCGTGCAGGGTCTTTACCCCCTTGGCCGCAGCCACCACGGCGGTGCGCTTGGCCTGCTCGCCGTAGGTGATCAGGCAGTACAGCCCGCTCTCGGCGGCAAGGCGTCCCAGCTCCTCGTGTGCTTTGCGGCTCAGATCGCCCAGCTCCAGCATATCGCCCAGCAGGGCAAAGCGGCGCTTGCAGGGGAAATCTTTAAACATCGCCAGCGCAGCCTTCATGCTGTCCGGGTTTGCGTTGTAGCAGTCCTCGATGACGGTCACGCCCTCGCTGTCCACCACCTTCTGGCGGCGTCCGGTCTGCTCAAAGTTGGAAAGGCCCCGGATGACCCTCTTGGCGTCGCATCCCAGACGGGTGGCGGCGCAGTAGGCAGCCAAGGCGTTTGCCACATTATGGCGTCCCATGGCGGGGATATTCACCACAAAGGTGCCGTGCTCCTGATCCTCCAGCACAAAGCTCATGCCGTCAGTCTCCTGCCGGATGGACAGGGCGCAGACATCGGCGTTTTCATCGCTCAGACTGAACCACACCGGGTGCACATGAGCGGGCAGCACCGCCTTGCGCAGGAAGGGGTCATCGTAGTTCAGCACCAGCGGCGCACCCTCCGGCAGGCCGTTGCAGATCTCCAGCTTTGCCTTGCAGATGTTCTCCTGACTGCCCAGATTGCCGATATGGGACACGCCGATGCAGGTAATGATGCCCACATCCGGGCGTGCCGCCCGCGCCAGACGGTCGATCTCGCCGGCGTGGCTCATGCCCATCTCGATGACCGCGTACTCGGTGCTGCTTTCCAGCCGCATCAGGGTGCGGGGCATTCCCAGCTCATTATTCTGGTTGCCCTCAGTCTTGATGGTCTCGCCAAAGCCGCTCAGGGCGGCGTAGGTCATCTGCTTGGTGGTGGTCTTGCCCACACTGCCGGTCACACCCACCATTTTAGGGTGGTACTGGCTGCGGTAGTTTGCGCCCATCACCATCATGGCGTGGTAGCTGTCCGGGCAAAGGATGGCCTTTTCTTCCGGCACACCGGGCACGGGATGGTTGACCACCACATACTCCGCGCCCTGCTCCAGCGCACGGGCGGCGAAATCATGGCCGTCGAACCGCTCGCCGGGGAAGGCCACAAAAATGCAGCCGGGTTTTACCTCGCGGCTGTCGGTGGTGACCAGTGCCACCTCCGGGTCACTGGTCAGTTTTCCGGCAGGCACCAGCCCTGCCAGAAGCTTGCTTGCATGGATCTTTTCCATTGTTCTATCCCCTCTCGTTCTATTGAATGCTGCACCCTCATCCGTCACTGCCTTGCGGCAGTGCTCTATGCTGAAAGCCTTGGGCGAGGATGCCGAAAAAGCTGTTTTACCCGCAGGTCAGGGTAATGATGGTGCCGCGCTGCACGCTGGAGCCGGGCTCGACGCTTTGCGCCTGCACCGTGCCGCTGCCTTCCACCACGCAGTTCAGCCCGGCGGCGCTCAGCATCTGGCGGGCAAAGTCCGGGCTCTTGCCTGTCACATCCGGCACCTCGGTGCGGCTGCCCTCGTAGGTATCGGTATACAGGTAGATGGTGGTGCCGTAGGGCACCTTTGCGCCCGCATGGGGGTACTGGTAGGTAACCGGGGCAGCAGACTGGCTGCTCTGGCTCTCCTGCAGCTGATGCTTTAAGCCCTGAATATTCAGGCTTACCTGCGCGTTGCTCCACTCGGTGCCCACAAGATTCGGCACCGTAACGATGGTACCGCTGCGGTCCTCGCCATCGGTGGCGATGCCCAGATAGGGAGCCACCTCACTGATGATATTGCCTGCCACAGGGGCTGCAAGGATGGAGGAATAGTCCGTCTGTGCGTTGTTGGGGTCATCCAGCATGACGTAGACGAGGATCTCCGGGTCGTTGGCGGGCAGCACTGCCACGAAGGAAGCCACCTTTTTATAGTCGCCGTCGGCGCGGCGGTGCATATTCAGCTGCTCGGAAGTACCGGACTTGCCGCCGATGCGGTAGCCGGACACATAAGCGTTTTTGCCGCCGCCGGTGCCGTTGCCCACCTCGTACTCCATCATCTGGCGGATGACATCGCTGGCGCTCTGACTGATGACCTGACGGCGCACGTTTGCGCCGATCTCCTGAATGACGTTGCCGTTGGCATCGGTGATCTTATCCACCACATGGGGGGTGACCAGATACCCGCCGTTGACGGTGGCCGCAATGGCGGTGCACATCTGCAGCGGGGTGATGGCCATGGCCTGACCGAAGGAAGAGGACGCCAGCTGCACCTCGCCCAGCTGGTCGGCGCGGTAGTACTGCATAAAGTTGGTCTCGCTGGGCAGGTCCACGCCGGTGCGGGCGGTAAAGCCGAAGGCATCGAAGTAGTTATAGAACTGCTGCGAGCCGACGCGCTGCCCCAGCTGGATGTAGTAGATGTTGCAGCTCTTGCGCAGCGCCTCGGCCATATTGAGCAGGCCGTGCGCCTTGCGCCCTGCGCAGTGGTAGGTCTCCTTGGCTACGCCGTAAGCGCCGGAGCAGGTAAAGGTGGTGTTCATGGTCGCCACGCCGGAGTCGATGCCCATGGCGGAGGTGATGACCTTGAACACAGAGCCCGGGTAGTACAGCTCGGTGATGGTCTTGTTCTTCCACAGGATATCCCGGTAGTAGCCGGAATAGTCCGCTTCCTCGTCCAGAATTTTGTTGCCCTGTTCATCGGTGATGTAGTTGCCGTCGGCGTCCTTTTTATAGATGCCGTAAAGCTCCGGCTCTGCGTGCACCAGCTCGTTGAGGTAAGCCTCGTTGGCGGTGTAGTTCAGCGGGTCGTTGGGGTCAAAGTCCGGCTTGGAGGCCATGGCAAGGATGGCACCGGTCTTGACGTTCATCACAATGGCGCAGCCGCGGTTTTCCACCGTGTTGGCTGCAATGGCTTCGTTCAGGTACCGCTCCGCGATCTCCTGCACGTTCACATCCAGCGACAGCACCAGATTGGAGCCGTCCTTGGCGGCAAAGGTGGTGGCGTTGGCGTCTGCAATGGCGTTGCCCACCGCGTTGCGCTGGGTGATGGTGCGGCCATCCACACCGGCCAAGGTGGACTGGTAGGATTTTTCCAGTCCGTAGGTACCGACGCCGTCCGCATCCGTAAAGCCCAGCACCGCTGCGGCAAAGGCACCGTAGGGGTAGTTGCGCTGGAAGCTCTTTTCCGAGGACACTGAGATGCGCCCCTTGCGGGAGGTATCGGTAGCCTTTTTGTGCGTCTTGTTGAAGCTGGTGACGTACTTTTCAATGGAAAGCTTCACCGCGTTGTTCACCTTGGTGGCAAGGGTGACGTAGGCAGAATCCAGCCGGGAAAGTGCATCGTAGACGGTCTGGTACTGCTGCTGGTACTCTGCCGAGGAAGTGTCCACGCTGTCCAAGCTTTCGCCGTCTCCGGAGAGCAGACGCAACGTCAGCTCCCGGCTCACCTCGGCGCACATGGCGGGGTCCAGCGTTTTGGTCACGGTGTCGTCATCATTGGTCTTGCTGGTATAAAGGATGCTGCTGTAACTGGGGTCTGCCCAGATGGTCCACACCACGCTGGTGGAAGCAAGGGTGATGCCGGAAGCATCGTAGATCTCGCCGCGGGTAGCCTTGATGGTGGTATCCAGCAGCTGCTGCTGGGCGGCGTACTGGCGGTACTCTGCCCCGTGGACGATCTGGATATTATACAGGCTGCGGATGACGATGGCTGCTGCCACCACCACCGCAAGGATGCCCAGACGGCTGCAAATCCGCCGCACCCGGCTGTCCAGCCGATCCCGTCCAGAAGCCGGACGCAGGCGGTAGCCCCTGCTTTTTTTGTTACGGAAAGGTTCTTGCATTGGTTCTCTCCTGCGGGGCGTGCACTGCATTCCGCACGCCCTGCGCTGTTATTTGTTCAGACTGTGGTGTCCATAAACCGAAAAAAGCGTGCGCCGCCGCACGCTTTTTCCGTTTATCTCACGGTGCCCAGAATGTTCACCGCGCCGGTGTACAAAAAGTCGGTCCATTGCCGCACGGTGGACTCCCGGCGCACCAGTGCGCCGCTTTCGCCCAGGCGGATGTAGGTGATCTGGCTGGGGTCTACCTTCATCAGACCCAGCCGCCCTGCGGTCTCCTCCACGCTGGCAATGTTGGTCTTGCTGTTCAGGGTGCTGTTATAGTAGGTATACTGGCTCTGCTCGCTGACCAACTGCGCCTTAGTGGCCTGGATCTGGTCGTTCAGCTCCACCAGCTGTGCCTCGCTCCACAGCAGGCTGATGGCAAAGCCCACCAGCAGTGCTGCCGCCACCAGATTCATGGCGTTATGTACGGCGGCCTGCAGCGGCGAAAGCCGACGCTTGCCGCCCTTTGCTACCCGCAGGTTTGCTTTGCGCTGCGGCTGCGGTGCCCTGCGGCGGCGCACCGCGTTACGATCGTATGCTGGCTGACCCATGATTCCTCTCCTCCTCACGATGCCGGTGCTTCCGGCATCTCAGCATTTTTCCAGTACACGCAGGTGGGCGGAACGGCTGCGCCGGTTCTCCTCCAGTTCCTGCGTATCAGCTTCAATGGGTTTGCGGGTGATAAGCTTTGCCTTTGCCTTGCCGCCGCATACACACACCGGAAACTCCGGCGGGCAGGTACAGGCTGTGGACCAGCGGCGGAACTTGTTCTTGACCAGCCGGTCCTCCAGAGAGTGGAAGGTGATCACGCACAACCGGCCGCCCGGTGCAAGGTGATCGAAAATGGTATCCAAGCCCTCTTCCAGCGCATCCAGTTCATGGTTCACTGCAATGCGCAGTGCCTGAAAGGTGCGGCGGGAGGGGTTCTTGTTTTTGCGGCGCTCTGCCGGGGGCATCGCGCTTGCTACGGTATCTGCCAGCTGCAGGGTGGTCAGGATAGGAGCAGTTTCCCGCGCCTCCACGATCTTTCCTGCGATCTGCCATGCGTAGGGTTCCTCGCCGTAATCCCGCAAGATGCGGGCCAGTTCCTCGCGGCTTTCGGTGTTCACAAGGTCTGCGGCGGTCTCACCCTGCTGGCTCATGCGCATATCCAGCGGTGCGTCTGCCCGGTAGGAAAAGCCCCGGGCGGCATCGTCCAACTGGTGGCTGGAAACGCCAAGATCCAGCAGTGCACCGTTGATCTTTTCAATGCCCAGCTGCTCCAGCGCCTGCCCCGCATAGCGGAAATTGATCTGCACCACGGTGGCAGGCAGCCCGGCAAGACGCGCCCGCGCGGTCTGCACCGCGTCCGGGTCCTGATCCAGCGAGATGAGTCTGCCGCCCTTAGCGGCATCCAGCCGCAAAGCGATCTGGCGGGAATGTCCCGCGCCGCCGGCGGTGCCGTCCAGATAGGTGCCCGCCGGGTCGATGGCAAGCCCTGTCAGGCACTCGTTCAGCAAAACGGGGATATGCTCAAACGAGGCCGGGTCAAAGGGCTGCTGTTCTTCAAAGGCCATTGGCACGGCCTCCTTTCTCGGTTTAATTTTTTGCATCAGAGGTGCAGCTTGCGTAGCTGCTCGGCGCGCTGGTCGTTGGTCACGGCGGCGCGGCGGGCGTTCCAGACCTCAGTGGCCCAAATCTCGGCGTGGTTGCGGTTGCCGATGATGGTCACGTCCTTTTCCAGCCCGGCGTAGGCGCGCAGCTCTGCGGGCAGCAGGATGCGTCCCTGCTTGTCCGGCACCACCTCGCAGGCGGTGCTGAACAGATCGCCGGAGACAGCCCAGCTGTTCATCAGCTCATCGCTTTCCAGCTTGTCCGCCAGCCGCTGGACTTCCTCCATGGGCAGTGCGAACAGGCAGTTGTCCACCCATTCCAGCACCACAAAGCTCTCGCCCATGGCGTCGCGGAATTTTGCGGGGAAGTTCAGCCGCCCCTTGGCATCGATGGTGTAATCATAACGGCCAAAAAACACGCACTGCTCCCCCTTTCAGGGGCGTTTTCAGGGTGTATGCCCTACTTTTACCCACTTTGCCCCACTGATACATCTTTATTGTAGCAAATCAAGCCTGTGAATGCAAGGGTTTTCGGGCGGCTTTTTGCCGCAAAAGTCCACAAAAAAAGTCCCTGTGAGCCGTCATTTTTGCTCGCAGGGACTTTGTTTTCCGCAATGTGTGGAATTTGTGTGGAAAGTTGGCCGTTATCAGCCGTTTTTCTTGGCGTTCTGGCGCAGGCTGTTGCGGATGTTTTTGACCTGTGCGGCGTTTTCCACCATGGTGTCCTCGGTGGTGCGCAGCATATTCTCGCAGTAGTCGGTCACGGTCTGGCGCAGGGTGCGTGCCTCGGTCTGGGCAGCAACGGTGATCTCAGCCGCGCGCTGCTGGGCGGCCTTGACGATCTCGGCATCACTGACCAGAATGCGGGCGCGCTCCTCGGCCTTTTTCACAATGGCCTGTGCCTGTGCGTTGGCGCTGTCCACGATCTGTGCCCGATCGTTCACGATCTGCTGCGCCTGCCGCAGTTCGCCGGGCAAAGCCGCCCGCACCTCGTCCAGATAATCCCGGATCTGCTCCACATCCACGATGCGCTTGCCGCCGGAAAGGGGCACATTTGCACTCTCTTCCAGTGCATCCTCAATGGTATCCAAAAGCTCGTTCACGTTCATAAGGCTTCTCCCTCCTGCTCAGCGGCGGGCTGCATGGGCTTTGTGTACTTCCACAGCAGCACCTTGCCGTATTTATACTGTTTCTGCAGGGTCAGACTGCCCGCCTGCGCGGGCAGCACAATGCCTGTTTCGCTCTCGCACAGCACGATGCCGCCCGGAGCAACGCACTTTTCCACGGCGGGCAGGATCTTTTCCAGCGTGCCGCCGCGGAAGGGTGGGTCCAGCAGCACCAGATCGAACTGCTCCCGGCAGGCCGATAAAAACCGCGCAGCCTCGCCGATATTCACCCGGCTGCGGTCAAACACGCCGCAGGCCTTGCAGTTGCGCATCACGATGCTTACGGCCTCCCGGCTCTCGTCCAGAAAGACGCACCGGGCCGCACCCCGGCTGAGCGCCTCGATGCCCAGCTGGCCGCTGCCGGCGTACAGATCCAGTACCCGTGCCCCGGGCAGGTCGAACTGTACGATGCTGAACATCGCCTCCTTCACCTGCGAGAGGGTGGGGCGGGTCACATCGGTGCCGGGCAGTGCTTCCAGCCTGCGGCCCCGGGCTTCTCCTGCGATCACGCGCATGATGTTACCTCCTTGCCGTAGCTGCCGCCCCCGCGGCAGCCAGTTTGAACTCTTTCGTATCCTTTATTATCTCCCAACTGCATAGCATTGTCAAGAGCCCGCATTGCGCTGCGGGCGGCTTTGTGCTACAATCATAGCAGCAATATTGCGCATTTTACGGCGCATTTCAGCAAAGGAGAGTATACAGCATGAAAGTTCTGCTCATCAACGGCAGCCCCCACGAGAAGGGCTGCACCTACACCGCCCTTTCCCTTATTGCCGGGGAGCTGAAGGCACAGGGCATTGAAACCGAGATTTTGCACGTCGGCGGTCAGCCCGTGGGCGGCTGCATCGGCAACGGGTGCGTGTTCGGCGGCGTCGTCAACGAAGCCATTGAGAAGGCAAAGACCGCCGACGCCTTCGTGTTCGGCAGCCCGGTGCACTACGCCTCCGCTGCGGGCAACATGGCCAGCTTTATGGACCGTCTGGCCTACGCGGGCGGCAAGTATCTGGCCTACAAGCCCGCCGCCATCTGCTGCTCTGCCCGCCGCGCCGGTACCACCTCCACTCTTGACCAGCTGGTCAAATATCCCCAGTTCTTCCATATGCCGCTGGTCAACGGCTCTTACTGGGCCATGGTGCATGGCTCGAACCCCGAGCAGGTATTGCAGGACGCCGAAGGCTGCGCCGTGATGCAGGAGCTGGGCCGCAACATGGCATGGCTGCTGCGCTGCAT
>ENA-OPXX01001302-OPXX01001302.1-human-gut-metagenome-genome-assembly--contig:-NODE-1302-length-17922-cov-1.783400_pt1 | contig 17922 bp, 14 predicted proteins | sample MGYA00241771_ERZ502046 | MGnify/ENA primary metagenome ERZ502046 (study PRJEB25962, sample SAMEA2042006) | human gut metagenome | biome: human gut; feature: human-associated habitat; material: faeces...
TCTGAGAAGGACAAGTTCTTCCTCTTCACAGGCGATGTAGAGCGGTTCCCCGGTTTGCGCCGCGTTGAAAGTATATAAATGATACCAGCCACACCCGGGATTCTGTATCGCTTTCCTGCTTTCCTGAAGTATCGCTTTCTGGAAAAGCTCTTTTTTATCCTGTTTTCCCCGCAGTTCTGGAAATTCTTTCTTTTCTGCCCTGCCTTTAGCTTCTCTTCCCTTCTGCCAGCTCAGGATACTTTTTATCTTCTCTCTCCACATCAATCCGTCCTGCTCCTGCATCCATTTTCAATACCTTACACCGGAAAATCACAGCCAGGACACTGTAAAACATCCGCATCATATACCAGATTGGCTTCAAACCAGAATGCATGCTTTTCCCCGAAGTCCGAGCATGCATAACAGCTGGAATCTCCACAACTTTAAAATCAAGAAGCAGCATCTGAGTAATCATATTAGTATCCGGATATTTATCATCGAAATGATTATATTTGGAATAGTATAAAACAGCTTTCCGGCTTAAACCCTGCAGTCCGGTTGTCGGATCCGCAATTTTCCGTCCAGTTGCCAAATACAGCATTTTTCGAAACAGGACAAATGCCATTTTTTTTGCAAAGGAAACTTCAAACTCTGTACTCCCCTTCATGAAACGGGATCCAAGCACAATGTCCGGCGTTCTTCCATCATCATCTTTTTCCTTTAATCTCTGGTAAATTTTCGGGATATTGCACACATCGTGCTGCCCATCCGCATCCATCTGAATAACATAAGAATAGCCCCTTCGGATTGCATATTTATATCCAAGCTGCAGCCCACTGCCATATCCCAGATTAAAAACATGAGTAACCACCGCACAGCCATATTCCTTCGCCAGCCAGTTGGTATTGTCAGAAGAAGCATCGTTCATGACCAGCACATCAACAATATCTGCTATCTCCGGCTGCGCCAGCTGTTTCATGACCTTTTCTATATTTTTTTCCTCGTTGTATGCCGGAATAATCAGCAGTACCTCTTTTTGTCTCATATGTATGTCCGCCTCATTTCATTAGATTCAGCAGTTTCCAGATTTCCTCTGTCTGACCGTTCATTTTCTGTTTTGCCGCTGCTGCAAGCCGTTCCCGTTTCTTCGGATCATCCAGCAGTTCTTCTACTTTTTCGGCAATGCCTTCCGGTGTCAGCGTACAGAGAAGACCATCTTCCCCGTCCACAATCTGCTCTCTGTTTCCCGCGCAGTCCGATGCAATCACAGCACAGCCAAGTGTCTGCGCTTCCTGGATGGCGATGCTTTTTCCTTCAAACCGTGTTGCATGAACGTAGAGATCACACTGTGCATAATAAGGAAACAGATTCTCTTTTGCACCCGGCAGCTGGAAATCTTCCTGCAGGCCAAGCTCTGCAATCTGCTTTTCGAGCGCATTTCTCTCGGATCCCTCTCCCAGTACATACCATCGCGCCTCATAGCCATCTTCGCGGATCTTTTTCATGGCCGGAATTGCGATGTCATATGCTTTCTGATAGGCCAGTCTTCCGACAGTTAAGATTCGAATTCCTGTATAGGAATCTGAAAAAACGCCCGGCAGCTGCGCCTCACGCGCAATCCGGTCTGTATCGAGAATATTGTGAAAAACCTGCACTTTCTTCTCATATTCCGGATAAAATTCCAGAAAATGACGGCGCGTCTCCTGCGAAACGGTAAAGATCTGATCCATCTTTTCGTAGCAGTCCCGATCCATTTCCCTTGTATAACCGGAATTGCCGTATGCAATATGGACAAAGGCAGCTTTTTTCTTAGCATTCACATGATCGGCAACGTAATAAGCAGAACCGCCTTCCAGGTAAGCAACCGCCAGATCGAAGGTTTCCGAAAATCGGTCTGCTCCATCCGAAATTACACGCCAGAGCAGCTTGTCCGGCTGAATGTTTCCAGTTTTTTTCATTCGGAAAAAATTTTGTATCACATATTGCATTTTCTTTATGGTGCGACCATGGCGGAAAAACGCCAGAAAAGATGTCTGTATCAGTTTTCTCCGCCCCGCACCGGACAGCACAGAAGCGGTACAGATTTTCTTATTTTTCACATGTACCCTCTGCGGTACCTGGGAAATCATTTCACCCTGCCCCAAAAGTACGTAAAGTGAAATTTCATATTCCTCCGCATCCAGGCGGCGCAAAAGTTCCAGCAGCGCTGTTTCCGCTCCCGCCCGGCCAAGGGTGTTGATCACAAACAAAATTTTCTTCATTCGTTCTTCCTTCTTCTATTCCCTTATAACTCTCTTGCATTTTTGCCCGTCAGTTTTTCCAGTTCTCTCAGAATTCTTTCATTCTCCTGGTTCAAAAGAGAAACCAGAATCGCCAGTTCCTGGTTTTTCATTAACAGGGAAGAGATCTGAATTGTCATCTGGTAAACGCCCCACAGAACCAGAAGCGCTGTGATCAGAAGAACAACGAGGCTCCCAAGCCCGATCCGGCTGCTCCATCCGGAAAATCTCGGAACCGCTCCGCTTAAGATTGCTGCAATTCCAAGCAGTTCCCAGGTAACTGCCAGGTTTACGGTCAGCTTCTTTTTCGCATGAAGCACGAAGGTAACGATCATAATTCCAATTCCCATCAAAATAACGCAAGCTTTTACAATTGCTGCTGTGCTCATTTACGCTTCCTCCTTCTGCTCTTGCTCTGCTTTTCTTTCATAAACCATACCGGATGGCCGTTTCCCCTTTCCCTGAGGAATCAGATTTCCACGGCAAAAGACATGTCTGTCCATGTTTTTTTCTACCCATCGCAGTCTCGCATATGCCACACTCCATCCTGCAAATGCTCCTGCTATGACCCCGGCGCCATACCAGATCACCGGTAAATGTGTTGCAATCAGACTGCCAATCCATGTCACCAGGCAAAACACGATCGCTGTCCAGATTGCCCCTGTCAGATCGTCAAAATAATACAGGAAGATAATTTCCGCATACATCAGAAACAGAATAAAATATCCAACCGCAAGTGACGGATAAATTTTCAGTGTCATACCGGAAAATCCCTCCCCTGGTAGCAGAATAACACAGATCAGATAAACCACAACAGAAATGATAAACTGTAACCGCGCCAGTGTCATCAGTTCACTGGAAAGCTGACGGAACATCCGTTTCTTCGCATTGTCAATATCGGCGCCTTTTCCGCCGATGACTGCCTCCGAGTACAGTTTATATTTTTCGTGAAAGTTCATCTCCACACGCGCAATAAAGATGATCGTTGCGGAAATGTTGGTAAACATGGCGAGACAGGATGCCATATCGTATGGCTGGTTACATACGAAACTTTTTGCAATCTCCATCCGCATATCCGTTGTCCAGAACACAAAATTGTGAATGTATAACCCAAGGATATACAAAAAGTTTGTAAAAATCAATTTCCAATATTTCCTAAAATACTGCAGTACCGGCCGGTAATGATTGCTATTTCGCACAAAATACCGGCGGATCAGCGCATTTTCCAGCGTTGCCGTCACAAAAAATCCGATCGTCAGAGAAAACAGCATACTCCATGTTGTCTCCCACTTCAGAATAAAGTGTAAAATCAGGGCAAGGACAAATGCCACCAGCATGCCGAAGAAAAAATACTGTGAAATCCGTTGATAATCTTTGCAAATAGAAAGATAAATCATCGAGTAAAAAACAAGCACCAGACTGATATAACCGCAAAAGCCACAGAATACATATGCGGTTGGTACCTTTCCCACAAAATGTTCCCAGAGACAGAACGGAATCCCCAACAGACAGCTGAGACCAATGTTCAGAAGCATACCAATATGATAGCAGGGTAAAATATCCTGATACCGCTCTTCGTAGATCACATCAGACATATAGCGGGACAGCACCGCATTAAACGGGGACGCCGTCAGAAGAGAAAAGATAAAGGTATAAAGAATCGTGCAGGAAAACAGCTCTCTTGTCACATATCCCACACTGGCAAAATCCAGCAGATATTCCATTAAAATCAGATTGATAATGATGACAAACATGGGCGCAACCGTCACTACGGTGCTGTAGAAAAATCCAACCAGATTTGTCGTAAGTGTATTTTTTTCAAAAATCCGATTCAGCCGAACTCCGATTCCTGCCATATCCTCTTCCTCCTTTTTTGTGCCTGCTCCGGTTTTACTTTTCCTTATCCGGCAGTTTTACCGATTCTTCCTTCCACTCCAGCCCCATCTGTTCTGCGAAATCCCGGTAAATCTCCCAGTATGTTTTCTGCATATATTCTACTCTATATTTCTCCATCACACGGCGATAGCCGGTCTCTCCCATTTCCAGGCGCATTTTTTCATTTGCCGCCATATCCAGCATCGCCTGCGCGATTTCTTCAATATTCATGATATGCGTGACAATTCCGGCCGCACCGAAATCATCACTTTCCCCGTAAATCAGTCCATAGCAGTTTCCGACATCCGTTGCAATCACCGGCTTATGCGCCGCATAGCTTTCCAGAATGGTCAGCGGCTGTCCCTCACTTATGCTGGTCAGAATGGTCACATCCATTCTTCCAAGATAATCGCGGATATTGATTCTTCCGGTAAAAACAACATCCGGGATTTCCATATCCGAGACAAGCTGGAAACACTCCTCGGCATATTCCCGGTCTTCTTCCCATGGTCCCATAATCCAGAGTTTCAGACGGTCATCTTTTTCTTTCGCAAAACCAAATGCCTGAATCATCGTTTTGACATCTTTAATCGGGGTCACACGCAGTACCGCACCGATGTTGATTTTTCCTTCATCTTCTTCCGTTTTCCCCGGAATATTCTGCAGATTTTCCACACGGATTCCGTTTGGCGTGACCATGGTTTTTTCGATCGGGCAGCCAAGTTCGATCTGCAGTTCCCGTGCATGTTCAAACAGTGATGTAATGAGCGTCCCTTCGTTGTACGCCAGCTTTGACATTTTTCGAAACTGATCGATCCAGATATTTTTATAGATTCCTTCTACCCATTTGGCTTTGATCAGTTCTTCTTCCCGCTCTCTGGTGTAAATTCCGTGCTCAGAAATCAGGAGACGGCTGCCGTAGAAGTGTTTTGCCATGGCACCAAGAACCCCCGCATAACCGGTTGCAACACAGTGGTACAAATCGGCACGCGGTATTTCCGTCTGCATGGTGAGAAACAGCGGCAGATAAATCGAACGCATCGTCCACAGGAAATCAGAAAAGACAATCTGACTGTATTTCAGATTATAGCAGTCTCTGACCGCATTCAGAAAATCCTCCCCCATCAGCAGCGCATTCAGGGAAACATTTTCTTTCTGGAAAAGGTCAAACAAAACATCCCACTCGATGTCCTGATCCAGAATCAGACTGCGCAGTGCCTGATACTGTTCTTTTTTCAGCCGTTTTCTGTGCAGTTTCTTGCTGCCGCTCCAGTCCACATCGTCAAGATAAAGTTCATAGACCGCAGACTCATTTTTCGGCAATTCATAGGCATATTTTCCCCGCTGGGAACGATTTGCCGCAATTGCAAGAATCACAAATTCCGTTTCCGGAAACAGCTGGATCAGGCTGTGTACCCAGCTTGAAACACCTCCTACGACGAAAGGGTAGCATCCTTCCGCAACAATGCAGACTCTCATTCGTTTTTCGCCCCTTTCTCATAGTAATACCGTTGATCCGATGCTCCAAGCGTAATCCTTACCTCACTTTGCTCTGCGCGAATCAGCCACGCGGAATCTTCAAGTTTTTCTGCTGTTCCGCCTGTAACTTTTCTGACATCTTCATTGTGCGTGCGAAGAACATAATACGCTGTTTCATCGGTTCCTGTTGTCCTTAATGTGATGGCATTGTCTTCTCTGTCATCTTCATAACGGGAATTCAGAAATGTCCGGATTCTGGTGTCACATTCCGATACGGTCGTGCCGTCAAAACCGGAGAATAGCTTCCAGTACGTAGAAAGATTCGCCGCAAATTCCTTGCCGATATTTTCCCAGCGATCCTCTTCTGTTTTCGGATAAAGAATAGCATCCAAATCCAGCAGAACACTGGTATATCCAAGTGCAGATTCCACACTCTTTACTTTCATCCAGGAACGGTATGTAAATTGCTCCTCTTCTTCCGATATCACTTTCTGGCTTGTAACCTGATCGTTCTGATATCTTACAATATCCCCCTCGGTATCCTTGGCTTTTACAACCGTACGAATCTGTTCAAGAACAGGCTGCTGCAATGCTTTTTCCATTTCTTCATCCGTCTGTTCTCCAGCGTAAAAAGAAGAAAAAGCAAACGTATTCAATTTTTTTTGCATGAACTCCTGATCTTCCTGCAGTTTCTGTATCACATCCGTTTCTGACTCACAAGTACCGGAAAGCCCTGTTTCCCCTTTTTGCTCATTAATCAGTTTCACATAATAGTTCAGCATACTGCCATCTGGTTTTGTTGTACTGCTGTAATCAAGCTTCGGCGCCAGCATACAGGTCAGTCCGAGATGATTCTTTTCATAAACAGAAGCAAAAGAGGGCCAGATGATATCACGGTTAACAGCTGTTGCTGTGTTGCCGTAAATCTCCTGCATCTGTGCTGTATTTTCCTCTGTCAGAACCGGAAAATTAGCAGCAATCAGATTCTGTGCATTTACGACCGGGTAAATCAGATAATCTCTTGTCTCGTAAAGCATTCCGGTCAGGATTCCAAGTCCCGTTTCATCCTCCATATAATCTCCGTTTACTGCAAAAACATAGGCATTTCCCGTACTTTTTCGCCAGATTGCAACGGGATGTTCCTGCACTTTTAAGGTACTGTCTTCCGGAATACCTTTCATATAAGCTTTCGTACCACCTGCCAGTTTAAACCACGGAAAAGTCAGTTCAAGATCCTGCATCTTTTTCTCTTCCTGTTTCTTCGCCTCATAAATGTTTTCTCCGCCAAGCATCAGATTCGCATACAAATCCATTCCCTTCACCGTTACCTGATCTGCTGTAATTTTTTTGATGCCAAGCAATTCCATGAATTTCTGATTCTTTTTTATCACAGAAACATCAGGCAGATTTGCAAATACAAGATGAATCCCCTGTTCTGTACATTTTTGCAGTTCCACGGTATCCTTTACGGTTGTCCAGTCTATATTTTCCGAATTCACAATCACCATTTCCGGCAGCCTGGTATCTTTTTTCTCCATTGCTTTCTCATATTTTGTTATCGATGAATAGACTGCTGACTCATATTTCATATACCGGCACCATTCCTGAACAACGGTACCGATAGAGTCGCTCTTTTCTGCTCCGATATAAACAATGGTTCCCCTGCTGCCCTCTATGTTAATCTGATCGGAAGCATCCACTGCTCCAAATGCTCCGCTTCCATCCGCTAACGTTTCTTTATCCTTCGCATATGCATTTGTATCGTAATAGTTCAGCTTTTCTCTTGCCACATTCAATCCCTGGAATAAGAAAAGAACGATCGCCATAATGATTGTAATTGCTACAAAATTTCTACGCGAAACCATCTCTATTCTTCCTCGCTTCCTGCCTTTGGCGTTGGATTGTTATATCCGTAATCAATTGCAAAATTGTACGGACTGTTTACGTTCTGCTGTACACGATAACAAATAAAACTGTCTGTTTCATAATAGACTTCCATCTCGTCTGGATAAAGTTCTTTAAATTTCTGTGTCCAGTAATAAATATGGCACATCGTATACCACCGGTTTTCTGCAAAATACGGTTCAATTCCGCCTGCTGACGGAAGGGGTGCTTCTGCTCCCTCCACGGTTACTTCTTTGTGGTTGGTACTTCCCGCATAATCAATTGGAATTTTTTCCACAAAAAAATATACATTCTGTGTCGGCATAATGATCTCCGGATTTTTTTCCAGATCCTGCAGTTCACGCAGAAAAGTAATGGTCTCATAATGGTAGCCGTAAAACTCCGTCATTCGAAGTTCATCATCGGCAGAGCAGATGGTCCAGGTGAAATTCCTGTTTTCTTTTAAAATATTGGTAACGCAGGCAATCGCTCCATTATCTTCCAGAGCGTCTACAACAATCGGCTTTCTCAGAAGACCATTTGATATCACAGCAGAAACCGCTATGACTAAAGTAAGGATAGATGCAACATTGCTGACCCATCTTTTCTTCCACCATCGTATCAGGAGATGTACGATGGCATCTGCTCCCAGCGTCCATGAAAAACAAACCGAATAGCAAAGGAAAATGCTGCAGCGGTTTGGATCCATCAATGCCGGCAAATGCAGCAGGGATGCACATTGCAGACAGCACATACAGAGCAGATAAAAGGCAGTGGAAAAAATCACTCCCGCAAAATCAATCTCCCGTAAAAGCACCATCAAACTTCCAAGCGCAGCCAAAAGCACAATACTTCCCAGGGTAATTTCCACAATATATGGTTTTACATTCATCACATTTACGCGAATGCTGCTTCGAACTGCTGCAAATTTTTCTTTTAAACGTTCCTTTAATGGCTTCTGCTGCTCCTTCGCTTGTTCTGCCAGTTTCTCTTCAGCCGCTTTTTTCAGCGCCTCGACCTGTGATGCACTGACTGTTGAGCCGCCATCCCTGTTTTCTGTCCCCTCACTTTCCGAAATGGTGCTCAGCTCTGTATTTTCCACCAGAGAATCTGTCGCTTCCGTTTCATCATCCTTTCCTCCATTGATAACACTTAATCCCCAGTACAGGGATCCCTGCAGTCCTTTTCCCATCGCAACACCCGCCGCCATGGGCAGTACAGAAAGCAGCACACTCAGGATTCCCGTTGCCATAATTCTGCGGAAATACTTCCACCGGGCAAACCGGAAGCAAAAGCCGACTGCAACACCAATGCAAAACAGCCCGGCGATCATCGTGCTGTAAAAGTGGATCGTCAGCGTAAGCGAAAATCCAATGGCAAACTGGATCAGATACCAACGGCAGTTTTGATCCAGTTCTTTTTTTTCATTCTCTTCTGCCTTCTGCTCTTTTGCAAATTCCTGAAAAAAACGGATCGCCATGCAGACAGACGTCAGAATAAAGATCATACTGAATTCCTGCGGCAGCGCACCTTCAAATCTTGCATACGTATTCCGGTTAAAAATATCCATCACATAGAACAGCACGCCAAGATATGGAGTAAATCTTCCCTTGCACACCATTTTCAGCGCCACAACCATTGCCAGATATACAAAATATGTCTGCACTACGCCAAAGATCCGCAGCAAGACATACGTTTTGATCCCAAACACCATATGCAGATAATAAATCACGATGTGAAATCCATACGGGTACACACCTGCAACCCAGATGTTGTTCCGATCCAGCTCATTGATCCAGTAGTTGTGTACCGGGATATCACTGGCTTTATAACCGTAAGCTTCGATCATATTCGGCCCATAGACATACGTAATTGCCGCAATCGCGGCCCCCATCACAGCAAGCTCCAGCAGCACATTCAGCCATTGCTTTCTTTTTCCACGGAAAAACCGCCTGTAAATGGTCCCTCGCAGCTGCACAAGCGAAGTTTTCTTTCCACGTTCTCCACTCAGCAGACGCTCTACATTCTCCAGAACCCACTCGATCACACCTGGAATCTTACTTCTTCTTTTCCAGATCCACACCAGAAGAAACGGCCCCACGGTGCCTGCCGTCAGTGTCACACGATTGCTGATATGAAGAAACTGCAGCAGATATACCAGATAGATGATATAAAAATTTCCCGCAAAAAAATATCCGGTCAGCTGTTCCGCAGCAGAAAAACGGCGGAACCGCTTCCGGAGTACCAGCCATGGGAGGAACAAAGTTACAATGCCATATGCCGCGACAATTTCCAGAAACTGTAAAATTGTAAGCCATTTCATTGTCATAATCTCTGTTCCTCCTTTCTGCTTTTCTTTTTCTTCCTGCTTAACTGAAAATCCGGATCAGCTCCAGCGTCTCATTATCAATAATAATATCAGACTCTTTCAGTTCCTGCAAAACTTCGAAGAATTTCTCTTTTTCCCCCATTGTGAAATACAGTTTTAACCGGCAGGTATACGCTGCCAGCGCATTTCCGTGCTGCCGTGCCAGACGCATACACCACTTTTCGGTTTCCGGAATTTTTTTTAAATCCAGAAGTTTCAGGCACAGTCCCTCGTACCGGTCTGCCGTAATTCGTGCACCGTTTTTCTGGTACAGCGATTCGGCCGCTTCTTCCAGCATATTGACATACTTGGTCTGCTCCATTGTTGTAAAAATTTTCTGACTTAAAATTCGATTCATATAATCGATCAGCATTTCTTCACATTCTGTTTCCGTCTCTGTTTCCTGCTGCATCTGCGTGTACATTTTCTGCACATTGGACCGGAAATCGTTCAGCTCATCCCGCAATACCGAGGCCGCATAATGGGATGTCTCAGAATCTTCGCTGTTCAGTGCCATGGTAATGGATTCCAGGGATTTTTGCATATCTCCGCGGATCACATTCAGCATCAGCATACGCATATTCCGCTTGTCACTGACGGCAAGCGATTCTTCCAGCGGCGCCATGTTGCGCTCCCGCTCCTCGTCCGCTTTCAGATGTGTCTGCACACGTTCCTTGCTGAAAATAACATCTTCCAGATCGACCGCCTGGCGGAATACCGTCTTGTAAATCAGATAACTGCACAGAAAAAATGCCGGACCGACGACCGGGCAGAGAACCATGACGATAAAACGAATAAAAAATGCTCTCCGATTGTCGTACTGAATCTCCTCCCCCTGCTCTCTTTTCAGATCACACGCCGGAACATAAAGGAAAATTCCAACCAGCAGATACACAAGCGCAATCAGAGCATTCACGATCCACAGGATCACAAACGCCAGTGTTCCGTTTATGCTCATGCGGCCACCTCCCCATTTGCAATTGTACTCTCATATCCAGCTTCTGCAAAACGAGTAATAACACCCAGCGCATTCTTTTCCTCTGTATCCGAAAGCAATACATACAGGCCGCCATCCAGCATTCCGACGTAATCGGTCTGTCGCAGTTTCTTTCCGAGCACCTCTGCTGCTTCCAGATATTTTTCTTCTCCGCAGGTAATCTTTACCAGGGAACATTCTGTCAGTCCATTCCGCTTTGCCTCAAAAAACGCACTTACCAGCTGTGTAAATGCCTCTTTTTCCAAAATGCTGCTGTTGCCCAGATAACGGTGCTCCCGGAGTGCTTCCAGATAACGGTTTGCACGGACAACCGCATTCTGAATCAGATAGCTGATGACCGTCAGACGATTGGACTCGGCCAGGTTCATGCGGTCCCACGGAAGTCCCCACAGCATCAGAATGATCTGCATTTCATCCTCCGCATAAATGGCCTGCGCCATCAGCGGATAGCGCTCATCCATCGTCTTGTTGATGAATACGCGGCGTTCTTTCAGATCCGTATACATCGCTTCCATCTCCGGGTAGCGGATGGAATTTCCCAGCTTTCTGGCCGTCGGCGAAGTAAAGGAAAAGAGACGCGCATACGACTGGTTGGCAACGGTGTAAACCGCCACATCCTCCGTATTCATCAGCTTGGAAATCGTCTGTGCTGCATAGAAAAGCACCTCATAGGCACCGTATTGATCCAGTGACGATGTAATTTCATAAATTTTTCCAAGACTGTCCTTCTGGTTGACAAGCTGCAGTTCAAAAATCTGTTTCATCCGCACATTGCTGTCGTTGATCTCAGTCATATCGCCAAGCTGTCCGTGCAGATAGCCGATCTCCTCCTGATCGTCCTTTTTGATATGATGAATCTGGTCACGCATGTAACCGACTACCATGCCCAGGATAAAAAGCTGCGCCATCCAGATATACGTACTGTAATCCATCAGCACTTCCAGACCGCTCTGGTTATACATCTGACGGAAACAGTAGCCAGCCGTCGCCAGAAGCGCTGAGAAGATCGCCTGCTGCTGTCCATACACAATCGCAAACAAAAGCACATACAAAAGATACGCATCCAGCTTTGCAAAATACTGGCTGCCGACCGCACGGTTATGAATCATAAAGAACGGGATAAAACAGATCAGGTTTTCCAGATACGGAGCCAGCATGCGGAAAATCCGCACCAGCAGTCTCCAGACCCGGTTGCCCCATCCGGCGCCCGTATCTTCTCTCTGTAAAAAGGAACTGCTGTATTTCTTCATATACTCTACAACAGCTTTTACGCCTTCTTCGTATGGGACAAAAATTTTTCCGTCAAATTCTTTCCTGTACCGTCTGCCATCCAGCACCAGGCGATAGCCCTCTCCGACGGTATCATCCCGAATCGTCGTTCCGTCTCCCGCATTCTGCTGAATCAGCTCTGCCAGTTTCATCTGACTGATGACCTCGCCGGAAGAAATGTGATACAGCGGATATTTCGGATGCTCTGCCATCATCACGCGGTACGCAAACTCCACCGCATCGCTCTGATAAATCATGGAAAAAACATTTCGGATGTTTGCTGCAATCTGATTGGTTTTCAGCATTTCCAGCATCATCTGGAAACATGGGTTATTGTCGGCCTTTCCTTTCCGTGGAATATCATACATATGATCGAAGCGCAGAACCCGCGTGTCCATCTCTCTGGTGTCACGATAGCTTTTGCAGATATTTTCTCCCTGCAAAATCGCCATTGCCTGAAAGCTTTTGGACGATGCCGGTTCCGTTTCGTGGATATCGCTGCTGTAAGACCGGCCATAAACAACTTCGGAAGACAGGTACACAAAACGACCATTTTGTTTAAATGCATACGCCGAAAGAAGGTTCGTCAGATCTGCGGTGTAACGGACCGACTCTCTTCTGGCATCACTCCAGTCATAGTTGGTATCGTAAGCTCCGAGAAAAATAACAAGATCCGGGTTTACATTGGTAAAAATTTCCCGCACGCTCTCGCTGTCGTAGGGGAAATTATACCGTTCGAAGACGCGGCGGTACTTTCCTCTTCCATCCCGCTTTCCGGTCAGCAGATATGTCTTATGTCCGTCTTTTTCCATTTTGGTGATCAGAGCATCCATCAGTCTGCTCTCGCCGCCGACTAAAAATACTATCATACGCTACCTCGCCGTTTTCGTAGATTTTTCAAACACGCTCCAGGATACCATAGTTTCGGAATGTTTCCAGCACTGCGTTTACGTCCTCCTGCACTTCCTCCGCCGGCATATCGTAAGCTTTTCCGAGCCGTTTTGCAATCTCTTTTGCAGATACGGCATCGCCGGTCTGCTCGTAAATAAAAGCTGCTGTTTCACTCAGTGTGAGTACCTGATTCATCTTTTCCGCCGTCGCCCCATATGGAATCAGAACATATTCGTCTGCAATCTGTCTGAGTACAAAATCACCTTTTCTGGTCATTTTTATCTCCATTCTTCTGCGTCTTGCTTTTCTTTCTTACCTCAGAGAAAAACAAGGATACTAATAGTTCTATTATAGCCCTACCCAATTGCATTGTAAACTTTATTTTGCTTTTTATTGATATCTGTAATAAAGTTTTATTTCTCTGCACTTTCTTTTTCCATTTTGTGATATACTAAAACATATTTGAAAAATCTTTTCCCCAAAGGAGTATCTTATGCAGCCGCTTGATGCCGTTTATTTACAGATTTTAAAAAATTTATGCACGGATTTGTCCGAACCGGTCCCGCTTGATGGTGTGGATCCGTCCGCCTTATACCGTCTGGCCGAAAAACACTGTTCGCTTCCGTTTCTTCTGCCATATTTTGAACAGCAGCCGCAGTTTTCTGCTCTCAAACAGCAGACGAAGCAGATGCTGCTCTCCTATTATCAGCTGGAACATTTTACACGCCTTACTTTTTCGCTCCTCCTTGCGGAGAAGATTCCCTGCTTTCTCTTAAAGGGCATCAGTCTCGCCGCCAATTATCCCATTCCCGAATATCGGAAGCTGGGAGATCTGGATCTTTATATTCCCGAAAAAGATGCTTTTTCCCGTGCCTGCCGGATTCTTAACGCTCATGGCTACACGGAGGAGCCGGAGGAGAGCGATCACCATGTCACCTACCGCTTCACTTTTCCCGAGACTGGCCGCTCCTTTACGCTGGAACTCCATTACCGCATCGTCGGTATTTATCAGTTTTCCCGGGCCAATGAACTGGTGGACGAAATTTTTTCCGCCAGTCATCTGAAACCATCTTTCGTGGAACTCTACGGTCAGACCTATCCGGTACTGCCGCCAACGGAAAATGTGTTTTACATGCTGCATCACATGCTCAAGCATTACCTCTACAGCGGTTTTGGCAGCCGTCTGCTCTGCGATTTCACTCTGTATCTGGAACGTTATGCCTCCGAGGTTAATTTTGAAAAAATCCACTTCTGGTGCCGGGAATCGAAAATTTTTCATCTTTATGAGCTGATTCTGGAATCCTGCCGTATTTATTTCGGTCTTTCTGCCTCCATTGATCCGCAGGTTCACTGCTCTGCCTCTGACTGTGCCATTTTTCTGGAAAAAATTCTCGCAGACGGCGATTTCGGCAGTGATACACAGAGAAAAATTGTCAGCAGCGGTTCCTACCAGCACACCGGTATCCATGCCTGGTTCCACGAAGGCCATATTCAGATGAAGCTGCGGTTCCCAAAGCTTCATAAATGCGTACTTCTCTGGCCGGTTCTCTGGGTCATCACATTTTTCTGTTTCCTGTCCAACACCTACCGTATCCGCCACACGACACTGCGGCAGACGCTGGCAGACTTCCGGGCCGATAACCGGAAGACCAAGCTGTTAAAAATCTTCGACAACAACGATTTGCAATAAAACGAAAAACGAGTAAGCGAACGTCTCCCCTGTTCACTTACTCGTTTTTCTGTTCTGTCAATCTATGGGAATGCGTCTTCCCTCTGCCTATCCCCTTGCAAAGGTTCCACGCCTGTTTTTAATAAAAATGCTGATATCCGATCTGAATTCCGCTGCCGTAGCCGCTGTTGAAATACAGGCATCCGCCAACCGGGCTCTCACCTGCAAGTGCAGCTGCGTAACAGTCACTTCTCGCTCCGCGTGCGAGCACACTCTGGAAAGTTCCGGTCGCAACCGGTGTAAACTGTCCACTCTGATAAATAACGCCGGAAACACTGTTCGGGAAGGAACCGCTGTTGACACGGTTTACTACAACCGCTCCGACTGCCACCATTCCTGTGTAGCTCTCGCCGCCTGCCTCGCACTCGATCAGTGCTGCAAGCATTGCCACATCATTGCTGTCTGCGGAAATTACCGATGCACTGCCTGCTGTGGAGGCTGCTCTGCTTGCCGCACAGGCCTGTGATGCCTGGTATTCCTCCATGGAAACAGCACCTTTTAACTCCTCTGAAAGTGTCACATAGTCTCCATGAACGTATGCGCTGCTTCCGCTGTACTGGATCTGATACCAGTCAGCCTCTTCGCCGAATATGCTGACTTCACCATTCTGTGTCAGTGTTCCAACCTGCGCGGAATCTGTGGATGCTGCCTCACGGACACGAAGGCTGTCCGCCTGAACAACTCCGGTGATACCGCACATATTGCGGTAATGTGCTTTTGCCTCTTCCCCAAATACCAGATATTCATTCTTTATGTAGCCTTCTACACCATTGGAAGAGATCTTGCTCCACTCGTCTCCTTTTTCTGTTACAGTAACCGCATAGCCCGGCATCAGAACTCCGACGATCTCGGAATCTGCGTTTGCCTCGCTGCGGATGTTGACATATCCTTCTACGTTTGCTGCAGCCATTGTGCTCCAGTCTGTTTTATTTAAAATGGTTTCTTCCTTTGTCTCTGCTTTTACGGGTGCAGCCATGATGACAGTCAGTGTGAGCACGCTCCCCAGGATGCCCGGCACATAACTTTTTTTGAATGTCATACTTACCTCCTGAACAATTATTACGTTTTTGTTACAACTTGTTACAAATCGATTCTACCAGTGTTACATCTTTTTGTCAACTAGAATATTTCGACAACATTCCTGTCTTTTCCCATCGTTTTTTTCATAGAACCCACAATTTTTCACCACTTTTCCGCTTTTTTGACGAATTGGATCGGTTTTTATTCCCACTTTTTCTTCTGCATGCGGCCTGCCTGGAATACTTTTCCGTGTCTTGTTTCCTTCTTTTTATTTTGCTTTTGTTTCACATTCTGCCCTTTCTGCCCTCTTTTTCCGCAAATATTTTTTAAGAAATTGTGACAGTTCTTTTTCTATTTTTCGACATGCATTACAAACCTTTTCCACTTTTGACGCATTTTCAAATTTTCTTTTAACTTTTTATTTTTACATGATATTTCTTTCTACATATGGTATAATCTTTAAAAAGAAAGAAAATTTATATTTTATCAATTATTTTTCTTTCAATTTATACGTGAAACTTACCGCAGGAAAATAAAACAGACCGACATTAGAAACCGATCAGGTGAAAGGAGGATGTCATATGTTACACAGCACACAGACAACGAAAAAACACACAGGAAATTTGATTCTGAGATTCGGAATGGCAGGCCTCCTGGCGGCCGGATTATTTTTTTCCGCTCCGTATTCGGCAGCAGCGACAGTTCCAAGTGCAGAAAATACAGACGCCGGTGAAATTACCATTCACTTCACCCATTACGATGCACAGGACCTGGAATTCTATCTGAACACCGATCAGGCGGCCCTTGCTTTTACCGATGCTGCCCTGACATTTCAGGATTCCACAATGGATGCGCCGGTCACCATGTCATATCTTTCCGATGATGGTTCCTATGTCCTGTATCAGAACAGCGAACCGGTCGAGGAAGTAAACGGAACGTTCTCCGTATCGATGGTTACGGAACCTGGCTACACACTGGATATGGATCAGATTTCCTTCTATGTTAATGGACAGGCCGTTTCCAATGGCGGTTCCGTTGTGATTACGGATTCTTCGGCGGCGATGACTTCTCTTGTTTACTGTACCGCAATCCCGGAAACACCGGCAACTGACCCGGAGCCATCTCTTCCGGAAGAGCCATCTGCACCGGAAGTTCCGGAAGAACCGGCCGCTCCAGAACCATCCGTTCCGGAACAGCCATCCGCACCGGCAGAAACCCCGACCGTGGTACAGCCATCTGCTTCGGAACAGCCGGCACAGGAAAATATTCTTCCGGAAACCGCAGCTCCTGCATCCAAAACCGCACCGGAACAGGTTCCTGCATCCGAACCGATCGCAGCAGAACCGATTGCCAGCGCAGTTGTTACAGAAGACGAAGAAGTTGATCTTTCCACCATCCACCCGGAAGTTACCGCATCCGCTGTTACTTCTTCCAGCCAGCTTCCAGCCGCAACGCAGATTGTACCATCTGTCAGAACAACAGACCCGGATGCACAGATTATTACTTCGGAAACTGCAGCTCTTGAAAATGCCGCACAGACCGAGAATACACAGACTGCACACACAGGAATCGGCTCCTGGTTCCATCAGCGAACAAATCAGATCCTCGCAGTCATGATCGCTGTGATCCTGCTTCTGATCCTGATCGAATCACTTCTGGCACTAAAGGATTCCATGAATCAGAAAAGATCGCATCGCTTCTATTAAAAATAAGGTCCATAATAAAAAATAAGCATACAAAAAGAAGGAACGTATCTCATGAAACATGGGATACGTTCCTTCTCTTATATTATTTTTTATCCTCTTTTTTTCGCAACCGCTTTCTGAATCTCACAGAAATCGTGCAGCGCCTGACGGCCGATTTTTACAATTTTACGGATGTTGATGGAATTTGTTCCTCCCTGACGCGGCTTGAAGCTGATCGGGATGAAACGGATTTTCCGGTGAAAATACGCTCCGAAGGCAGTCAGCAGTGCGTTCGGCAGATTGTAGTTTTCCGGCATCAGCGGCAGATACTCGGCCACGTAGTCTGTTTTCATCAGACGGAACGGGGCATTTGCATCCGGCACGGATACGTGGAAATAGGTCCAGAGCACCGCGCACAGCACTTTTTCCACGACAGCGCGGGAAAAGCCGTCGCCGAAGTAATGCGA
>ENA-OPXX01001306-OPXX01001306.1-human-gut-metagenome-genome-assembly--contig:-NODE-1306-length-17876-cov-1.981707_pt1 | contig 17876 bp, 30 predicted proteins | sample MGYA00241771_ERZ502046 | MGnify/ENA primary metagenome ERZ502046 (study PRJEB25962, sample SAMEA2042006) | human gut metagenome | biome: human gut; feature: human-associated habitat; material: faeces...
CCAGCCGCTCTATCTGATTTACAAAGTCAACTGCTACCTTATCTCCTGATTTACTTATTACTGCTACACAATCCTCACAGATCACAGCCGTTTCCCCATCCTGATTAGATATACTGATCCCGGCTTTTTCCATCTCCTCAAGAAATGAATTTGTTTTATCCATGAAATCTCTCTTATCTTTCACTTACATTCTCCTCTGTTCTATCCAGCTCTTTTAACGTCAGCTCTATACGCTCCTGATAATACTTTCCACAGAATGCCTCCATTACCATTAAAGCCGTTATTAAACTCATTCCTGTAGCAATTACACAGCCAGTCTCATCCAGTACCTCATATTTCTTAACATCCATGATTAACCCTCCTCAAAATAATCTACTTTTATAATCTTCTCTACTGTCTCCTGAATCTTTGGTAACTGCTTAGCCATCCAGTCCACAAGTACCTCATCATTTCCATACTCAATCAGACCACTCTCAGCAAAGAAAGCATGAATAACCCCATGCCGGATAACCTGATCTCTCCTTACTCTCTTTGCTGTTAAGCTATCATCTTTACCTAAGAAATCTTTCAGCTCTCTATAAATGATTTTCTTATCATAAGGCTAACAGATTCCATCAGCCCCCATATCCTCAATAGCTGAGGTATTTCTTGTTACTGTATACTCAGTTCCCAAAATATCTACTACCATTTAATCCTCCTCATTTCTCCTCACATAACTGTCTTTACTGAACCTATCCAGATCACTCTCTGAGATCCTCTTAGATAAGGCTTTCTTTAAGCCGCTATACATCTTCTCAGCCATATCCAGCTTTCCTCTCAGGCTGTTATAGGTTCTCTTATAAATAACCTCTACAAGAGCCTTATCCTCTGTGAGCTGTTCTACTCTTGCCTTTCTCTCCTGTACTGTCCCGGATACCTTTAACATTGCCTCATTGTATTCCTGTCTTTTCTGACTGGAGCTTATGTCTGCCATAAGTCCAAACTCTTCCAGCTTCACCCCAGCTCTATACATGAGAGCCGGGATCTTTACACAGTAATACTCAAGCTGTGTATCTGGTATATCCTCAATAGAGCTCTCTCCAATGCTGTCCATGATAACCTCCAGCTCCTTAATAGCGTTATCAAGATCCTCACTGTACTCTTTTGTAAGTTTCTCACTGAACTGTACAGCTACAGAACTCTCCTCCCGGACTTCTTCAATCAGCTTTTTGAGCTTCTCACTACTTGCCATGAACTGTAACCTCCCGTAAAAATTTGTTATACATCTTCTCCAGATGATCCAATCTCCATACAGGAGACATATCACCGCTTACAATTTTAAACACTGTATGAGGAATCACCCACGCAAAACGGAAGTTACCAGACTCCCAGTTAATCCAGATGTTAATACCATCCCCGTCTATATACTGATCCTCTGTATTGTAACCATTTCTACATACAGCCCACTTAGTAAATCCACTATCCTCTAACCACTTTGTAACTACCGTCTTATTTACTCCCATGAGATACTCCTCCTCTCCTCACAATATCTATTGCACTGTCCAAAGCATTACCAACATTCTCATAAACAATATCCAGAGATTTATCTCCAGTATTTGCAATGGTTAAAAAGTATCTTAGCTTTTCCTGTTCAATTTCTTTTACAACCCTATCCTCCATCATCTGAAAGTTTTTCACTTGCTGTATATTGAAATCTACAGCCACATTGTAATTATGCTCTAAGGTTCTTATATACTGGATCAACTCCTCTTTCTTCATGTTATTGAGGGTACTGTCTGCCTTTGTCTCACAATGCTTTCCTATCTGGTTAAAATCCATTAACACTCCCATCTGTATCCTCCCTATATTTTCCATTCTTCTTTACACAAAACAACTCATCACCTTGAAAACAACAATCCTCACAGCCTTTATAATATCCACACTCCTCACAAGTACAGGGCTCATATCCATACTCCGGGTACTGATCTGCTAAAGCCTGAGGACAGCTACCGTTTACACAAGTTACTCCACAATATCCCTCACATCTATTTTTCTTGTCCATTATCTCATACTCACCTCAACACTTAACTCATATCTCTTAAGCCATGAGCTCAGATCATATCTGTACAAGGTTCTTTTCTTCTCTGACGGGATCCTGATACCATTCTCCCTACAAAACTCTACAGGAATACTTTTTCTCTCTCCAGCTTTCTCAAAATCATCTACCTGATATACTGTCAAATAATAAGTCTCTTCCAGATCCCGGAAGTTTATCATGTATCCCCCGTACACACCCAGATACTTTACAGCGGCTAACATTGCTTTTTTCTGAGCTGGTCTAATCTTCGATAAAGGAAAACTCTTTCCTTTATGACTCTTGAGCTCTATCAAAATAAGTGTAGGAAATCTAAATAACCGGAAGTCTGCCGGATTACTTACCCCATAAAAACCACTGGTATCGTCTTTGTATCTTTCAAGAAAGCAATCAGCCGGGACGCTATCCTTAAACTCTTTCTCAAAGACCTTACCCATGTTCTTCTTTCTCTCAGCCATCAGAAACACCCTCCTACAGTCTTATTATCCTGTATGTTAGGCTCCTGAGCCCTCTCAAGCCTCTTACACGCCTCTTTATATCTACAATAAGTACATTTATCCTTATCAGCCGGAGGAGCCTCTCTGTGAGCTATATAGTTGTTTACACGCTGTATCTTTCCTCTTACTTCCTCTTTCATTTCCTCTGTGATCTTCCAGAGGTAAGGCTTCTTACTACAGAAATTACGATCCTCATAAAAGAAAAGTATGTAATCAATCCCTAACCCCAGACCGTAACAAGTAGCCTGATACTTGTGATCCATCTTAGGCTCATATCTCTTAGAGTGCTGGTAAGTGCTTTCTGTTTTAATCTCTAAGATCACATCCTTACCCATGAAATTTAAAACTCCGTCCGGCTGGAACCAGATACTCAGCTCTTCATTTTTACATCTTGCCTCTGTATGATCTTCATTCCACCCTACAAAATCTGTGTTTACTCCTTTTGCCTGAGCCTCTTTTACCATCTCCTCCAGATCCAGAGTTTTTACTCCCTCCATAGACTCTACAAGGTGCTGGATCCGTAAATGCCTATCTGTCCCGGAGTGACAAATCTCCATAAGGTTTATATCATGCTCCTCCTTATCCTGTTCCTCTCCTGTCCTCATAAAATAAAGCATCCTCTCACATCCATACATAGAAGAGGGACGGAAATAATCAGCCGGGATAGGCTGTTTATGTTCTTCCTCATACTTAACTACAGCCGCCTCATACCCTTTAAGAAAAGCATCCTCAAAGGATACGTTAGCGGCGTTCTTTCCCTGAGCTACCTTGATTAAACTTGATAATCCCATGATCCTGTATCCTCCTTTTTTATATTCACTGAGTAATAACCAGATCTGAGATAAAATTTAGACAAAAAAAAAGAGCCCTTATGAGCTCTTTTCCTTTAATGCCTCCAGCATCTTACAAACATTTTCCAGATCTTCATAACTGAGATCAGCATATTTATAATCTTTAAGATATGCCTCCATCTGAGATCTCTTTCTCTGTAAAGCTATTTTCTTCTGTTCTTCCTCTGTAGATTCTATCAGATACTTTCGCCGCCTACTATACGGATCTCTCTTACCATACTCACCCCCATCTCTCTTATATCTGGAAATGATACCACAACACCTAACATCTACCATCCCTGAGGGAGTTTTCTTTATAACTGTACCTATATACTTTACAATTCCTGAGAAACTATCACTGATAACTACTACAACATTATCTCCAGCCTGTAAATTATCTGTACTAAACATCCCTTTCCTCAGCCTCCAGTTTTATCTCTGTACATTCTCCCTCCAGCACAATTACAGTGGTTTTTATATGAGTTTCTGATCTCATTCCTACCTGACCTACTCCTATAGCTGTTACACTTACCGCTCCGGCGTACTCATCCGGTATATCAATTATTAGCCTTTTCATATCCACCCTCCTATAACACAAAGGAAATAAAAGTAAGTACCCCATAAACCAATAAAGTTATAAAAAGGGTACTTGCATTAATACCGTTAATACAAGCTACAATAGCCAGAATGATTAAAAATCCCATTACTTACTCCTCCATTTCACAATATTTTCTGTACATGGTTTACTGGTATCCCAGCTATACCACAAATCATTTCTGTAGTTATAAAATACTTCCAGCTCTTTCCCGGACTCTGTAAGCCCTATTACATTGTCTGAGCAATACTGAAAGCTCCCGGTTACAAGAGGGGTATCCTCCTCACAAGATACCCACTCTATTTTTTTTTGCTCATACTTATACTCCATACTTCTCAGCTAAATTCTCACCATACCAGTAATCATTAACCTCAGCATCCACACTCATAGGGAGATCAATCAGGCTATGTCCTACCCTCTTCATGGTTCCTACTAAGAGCTCAGCTCCCTCTTTAATGTGATCCTCAGGTACTTCCATGATTAACTCATCATGTACAGTAATAATCATGTGACAGTCCAGAGCCTTGTACCGTGGATCATTGTAAATAGCAATCATGGAAAGTTTCATGATATCCGCTGAGGATCCCTGTATTACTGAGTTAAGGCTCTGTCTGTGAGCCTCCTGATATCTGTAATCATCTTTATCCTCTAACTGCATATCCGGCAATCTTCTTTTTCTTCCTGTGATAGTAGTTACATAACCATAAGTCTCAGCCATATTTTCAATCTTAAGGCGGTACTGGTTAATCTTAGGAAAGCTCTTGTAAAAGTTATCAATCAACTGCTGAGCCCACTCAGCACTCTTATTAAACTGTTCTCCAATGGCTGTAGCTCCACGCTCATACATGATACCTAAGAGTACACTCTTCATAGTTGTACGTCTGTGTTTACCCTCAGCGTTTACAGTTCCATCAGGATAAAACTCTCTACAGTCCTCATAAGGCAACTGATACACCTGAGATCCCATGATAGCATAAAGATCTTTCCCCTCTTTATAGGCGTTAATCATACTCTCATCACCTGACAGGAAAGCCAGTACACGGGGCTCAATCTGTGAGAAGTCTCCACCCACCAGCTTATACCCATCACGGGCTTTAAAGATCTTCCTGATCCTCTTCTCCTTTGACGGGATATTCTGGAGATTGATTTTACTTACTGTATCAGAGCTTGAAAATCTTCCCGTCTTTGCCCCGTACTGGTTATAGGTGGTATATACTGCATTGATCTTAGGCTCTTTCACCTGAGGGATCTTATCCACATAGGTTCCTAACAGCTTTTTGATTTCCTTAAATCTCTGATAGTTCTCCAGAAACTCAGCAAACTCTCTTGATTTCTTTGTATCTTTCTTTTTCGCTGTACTGAGAAATTTCTGTATGATCTTATCTCCTGTCCCCCGTGGCTCTTTACGGCTTACACTTCTCAGCTTGAAAATGTCATAAAATAAAGCCGCCACCTGTTGAGGACTACTATAGTTAATCTTACAAGTACCCTTTGTGAGTCTCATCAGGTTATTGTGATCCAATATGTATTGTTTAAACTGTTCCACATAAGCATCACACTTAGCCTCTACCTCTACCATTTCTTTGTTGAAATCTTCTGAGAGCTCCTTAGCAAAATCCTCTCTGATTTCTACTCCTCTCATTTCCATATCAGTACAGAGTGGGATCAGAGGCATCTCTACCTCACGGAAAACATAATACATTTTCCTAAAGTCCTCACGGGGATGATCTTCTCTAAGATACTGAGCCTGAAATTTATACAGAGCATAGGTCTTAAATCCATCATTCGCACCATATACAGTAGCTACCTCAATAGGAACATAGTTAAATGGGATCCCCTCAAACAGATCCCCATAATCCTCAGAGGATCCTTTACCGTGGAGGATGTACTTGTTATAGAGTGGCTTCAATCCGTGAGGCTCATTTTCATTTAAGACATAACCAGCTATCAGGGTATCCCAGTAAATATTTACTATGATCTGTTTCCAATCCCACGCCAGTTTCTTATTATCAAACTTGATATTGTGGTTAATACATCTAAGCTCCTGATCCTGTAAATAAGGGATCACTATATCACTCACTTGCTCCTCACTCATCTGATCCGCAACTCTTACATTCTGGAGATCTGTGTGATTAAATGGAACATAAGCACTTGTCTCTCCCGGAGTGTATAAACAGATACCCACAAGGATATCATTGTAAATATCTAACCCTGTTGTCTCTACGTCCAGTACATACTCCCCGGACTGCTTACAGTGATCCATGTACTCCTTTAATCTCTCTGGAGTCCTTATAGTTTCAACCTCTCCCTCTGCGTGGAGTCTGCCAGATTTTACAAGCTCCTGAATAACTGCAAGAGCGTTCTCCAGCTTATTCTTATTTCTCTTTACTGTTACATTACAAACCTTATTATGAGAAAGGCGTGAGCTAATATCATCCATGCTAACCTCTTCTCTTTCCATGTTTAACTCCAATTCTTTTCTACTCATCCTGTTTTCCTCCTGTAAAAAAAATGAGGGGCTATTACTTTTACCCCTCACTCTCACCTCATTTCCCAGCTTTATAGAGGTTATCTCTCAATGAGCCCATTTAGCTGTATGTTAGGATATATTTAGGCGGTAAAATACTTTTACACTTATACCTATCACTCCGCTCCTTTATGTTTTGTCTGCCAAGAGATTAACTTTTAATTAAAATACTCTGGTACTGTCTCCAGCTCCATCAGATGAGCCGCCGCCCTCATTGTTGTTATTCTTCTTTACTTCAAGTCTGCCCTCAATAGCCTTGATCTGATCCTCAGGAGATAAGTCTAAGATCAGGGAGCCTACAAGATCCTGTCTCTCAGGTAACTCTCTTTCGCTCTTATCTTTTGGGAAATACTGATAAGTAGTTTTCAGACTACCCTTAGCCCCGGATCTCTTAATCTTAATGTCTCTTGCGTTGAGATCTCCGTACTCCTCAATGATCCCTAAGATCTGCTTAATATCAGTAAGACCTCTCTCCCAGAGCTGGAGCTGTTTGGTGCTGTCTTTCTCATCAAGGTTAATCATCTGTAAGAACATTCTGAGCTGTGACTTAATTCCAGCTTTACAGAGCTCACAACCCTCTCCCTTACAAAGTACAGTTCTGTCTCTTCCTGATCCATCAACATCCAGCTTATGTACCTCATATACATCCAGATCATACTTAGGGGATCCGTCCGGCTCAGTACCGATAGCTCCCTTGTGTAACATTCTGACTGTAGCTGAGTCCCCATCATCTTTCAGTGAAAACCAACCAGCCTTAGATCCCTGATTTTCATACTTGTTAATTAAATCTCCTAATGATTTTCCCATTGTTCCTGTATCCTCCTGTTTTTGTTTTGTTTTATATTTACAGTGCCATAGCCTTTAAAGTGCTATACAGGCTACTGACTGCATACTTCTTAGAAACATTCTTTCCTACTAACACATCCGCTACTTTTTCCTCAGGACTTTGAGCAATCACAATAGCCTTTCCCGTAACCAGTGCCAGTAAAACATTTAAACGCTTTCTCATGTGTGTTACCTCCTCTCCTGTTGTCTTGTTTCAAATAGTATTAACCAGAGAGGAGGCTGTTTTTTAGACATATGCACCAGCTAAATTTATTTTTGTTCCGATACGCTTAACGTAGTTATGTACAGACGGGGTTTTTACTCCCAGTTTCCGGGCAATGTCCGGCTTGCTGTTTCCAGCCATCAGGAGATTAACCACGATTCTCTCAGTATTTGAGAGCTTGAGTCTACTTATAAGATCTCTAATCTCTACCATGCTGTAATCTTCGCACTCTACAGAGAACTCAGATGATCCTAAGCTGTCTCCATCTTCCTCATATTCTGAGTTAGAATTAACCTGTTCATAGCTCTGTACAAAACAGCCCGGATTTCTCTTTTCACAAACCGCCGCTGTAAACATATCGTTATAATGACGGGAGATAGCTGAGTACAAAAACGTGCTAAAAGAGGAGCTGTAGTTTTTTCTGTCAAAATTCTGGATAGCTGAGAGCATCTCTATAGCTCCCTCACTCATCAGATCCTCAAACTCACTACCCGGAATGTTTAAGTATCTCTGAGCTAAAGAGCTTCTCAGTGCCTCAGTCTTTTTCATCAGCTCATCAAAAGCCTCTGTATCTCCAGCCTTGTACAGTTCTACCAGTTCCTCATTGCTTAATCCTTTATATAATCCTGTTCTCATCCTGTTTTCCTCCTGTTTAATACCTGTGGAGATAATCCTCAAAATCATCTCCGTAATTCTGAATCAGCTCATTTACATCCTTGAGATCTGTAAGCCACTTGAGATTAAAAAAGCGAAAGCCTAAAGGTATGAGCTTGTCTTTTATCCGTCTTGCCGCTTTCCTCCCGGCTTCGTCATTGTCTGTAGCTATGACAAATCTCCTATAAGGGCTCTGACACATTTCCTTAATCTGCTTTTCTGAGATATCCGATCCCATGAAAGCCCACGCTAAAATACCTTTAGAAACAAGGCTCAAAGCATCTATCTCACTTTCCACTAACCAGATCTCTGTACTGTCCGGGATCTTTGCCTCTAAGGTCTGATAGAGTCCGTAAACAGCGGCGGTCTTGTCTATGTCCTTTGCATTAAAGAAGTGCTTTCCCACCAGTGAGCGGCTCTTGTAAAAGAGCACATCTCCCTTTCTGGAGTAGACCGGGAATAAGACCACCTCATCCGCTGGATCAAAACCTAAGTTGTAAATCTCCATCACATCCCGGCTTATACATCTCCCCCTGAGATAGTTCTGAGCTTTTGAACTTCTCAAAAGGTTCTTGTGATACTCCTCAACTTCTCCCTCATCCATAGCGGCTACCTGTCCCTCATCAGTTCCCCGGAAGAAATTAAACTGAATCTCTTCCCGGTCATTTGCTGAGTAGTTGTAATGTCCTACCAGCCACTTAAAGCCCTCCATAGGGTTTCCCATCCCTAACAGATCACTAATAAAAGTAGGGAGGTCAGCGGTATAACCACAGGTGTAACAGTGAACTGTACCAGCCTCATAGGTTTTATCCGGCGTTATCTTTTCCTTGAGGCTCACACCACAGGAGGGCTTTCTTTCATGCCCTCCCTTGTGGAATGGACAAGTAACCATCACATCAGATCCGGTATTGTTTTGATCCCTGAGCAACCCCTCAGCGAAAAGCATGAGCTTGAGATCCCTGAGGATCTGCTCCACGCTTGCCGCTATGGGAGTATTCCAGACTGTTATCATTTCTTGACTTTTGCCGGATCTGTGAGTTTCAACATCACAACCTCTTTGACTGTGAGGTATTTCTGGAGATCCTCAGCGGAATACTCCCCGGCTTCAATAGCCTCAAGTACCTTAGCCTCATCTACTGCCTCAACTGTCTTGATACACTGAGTAAGTCCTTTCTCTTTGAGGCTCTCCAGCACACCCTTTTCATCCATGCTCTTTCTGTTCTGAACAATTCTCTCAAAGAGAAAACCGTCCTCATCTGTGTAGTTTTTAACTCCGGCTTCTTCCATTGCTTTCTTGAGGGCTTTCTTGAGCTTGTCCTCTTCTTTTGCCGCCTGATCTGCCGCCAGTTTTGCGGCTCTGTACTGTTTGTAGAGTGTTGTTAATTCCATCTCTGCATCCTCCTTATTTTGTTTTTATTTAAAATTCTTTGTTTCAATCTTTGTTTAACAAAGAATTTTAGGTAAAATAATATGAGGTACGGGGTAAACCGCCCCTCAACACACATAATATCTCAGTTAAACAAAGATGTCAATAAAAATATTTAAGTTTAGCAAAACTTTTTCTTTGTTTAACTTTACTTTTTCTTTGTTCTACTGTATAATATACTTATCCCTTGATAGAGAGGGGGTGAAAAATATGAGTACAGATCCTAAATCAGCGTTTCCTAAAGCACTACAGTATTACATGAGCATCAATGGAAAACGTCAACAAGATCTAATCAGGGATCTTAACATCAGCTCCCCCACAATATCTCAATGGATTAACGGAAAGATGTTTCCAAGAATGGACAAAATAGAAATGTTAGCTAACTATTTCCACATTGATACTACAGATCTAATGTCCGATCCTTACCAAAAGAAACAATCTACCTCATCTGATCCAGTGATACTTGCAAAGCTACTTGAAAGTAATACCTCACTTTATGAGTTATTTAAACAAGTAGTTAAGCTGGAGGAGCAAGATCTAATCCTACTCAAAGGGATAGCTCAAAGAATACTTGAGCTTAAGGGAGAGGAGCCGTAAGGCTCCTTTCTTTTTACTTAATCCCAATTACTACGCTGTTACCTCCACCTTTTGACAAATGTCTTAACAGTTCCTCTACTGTCAGACTGCTGTCAATTTTTCGTATCAGCATCTCATTTTCTCTCTGGTAAGCGTTAGACTTGTCTCTTTCAGCCGCTAAAGCAATCTCTACCTCACGTTTAGCCTTATAAATCTCATCATAGCTTTTCTCATATCCTCTAAGGTTAGCCTCCAGCTTTTCGACTTTAGACTTATACTCCTCATTCTTCCTCAGTAGATTTTCATTCTCTACAGTAAGAGACTTTACATTATCCATCAACTTATTAACATCCAGATCCTTACTCATTCCTGAGATCCTCCTTTAGTCTTTTATTACTCTGTTACCTACTTTTGTGAAGTCCATCATATCCATAGGGACTCCATAAAGCTCACTCATTTTCTGCCCTAAATCCATGTCCGGGCTACTCTTCCCCTTTTCGTAATTTACAAGGGATACCTCAGAGATCCCAAGAGCTTTAGCCGCTTCTCTCTGATACAGTCCAGCCTGTACTCTACAGGCTCTCAATTTCCACTTAAACATTTATTCTACCTCCAGACTTTTTCTGTATGCCTCAAGAGCTGACTCTGTTACTATGGATCTCTCTTTTATAAGAATCTGTTGATACTCCCTTTTCTCTGTCTGGATTTCTCCAGCATCAATCTTTCTTCCCAGAGTCCTCCTTGAGATCCCCAACTCAGCCGCCGCCTCTTCAAGAGTATATTCTTTCTCAGGTTCGCTCTCAGGCTTCGTATTTTGCTCCTCTGTACCATTTTTAAGTCTTAAGCCTACAGCAATAAGGAACTCCTCTTTTAACTCTCCCTTGAGCTTATTAGAGAGCCTCTTACAGCCATCTAAAGAAACTTGAAAGCACTCACGGACTTTTCCTTTACCATCTGTGTAGGTATCCTCTTTATAATACTTCTCCGGGGTTTCAAGGTTCTTTAGATCTGTTCTGATAGTTCTCATCAAGTTATCATGTCTTTTCTCCATGAGATCAGCTACATCTTTACTACATAATCTATCACTCAACTAAAATCACCTCCCTTAGGCTTCTCATAGAGTGATAACCTAAAAGAGGTGAATATTTAGACAAAGAATTTTAAAATTCTTCAAAAGTTTAATTTTACTCTACTAAGTGGCTCACATCTTTCCTCCCCAGCTCTGTAGCGTCATAGAGATATAATACCCCATCTTTTACCTCACATACTGCCCCATAATCAATAATAGCCTTGTTACTCCGATCATATACAATCACCTCATAAGGGAGGCTCTGTGGTTCCTGAGGTTCTTCAAAGAACACATGATAAAAGCCTATACACATCAAGATAATACTGAAAAATACAGCCGCTACCAGACCAAGTAAAAACAGGCTCCATTTTATATTTTCTCTTTTCTCAGAATCCATAATCCTCAGCCTCCCCTTTCTCTCCCTCTTTGTTCTCCAGTAATGGCTTAATATATCCGGCGTTAATATCCCACATCACCATTACATCCTTGTTATTGATACCATATCTGTTTTTCTTCACGGAGAGTTTTAAAATTCCATCAATTACTGAGAGGGAGATTACTCTGGTAGCGTTCTGAGCTACTCCATCAGACTCAGCCAGATCATGTAACTCTGGAGACTGACCTTTCTTTTTATTCTTGACCGCCTCTCTGTTTGCCTGAGCCAGCATGATTACAGGCTTACCCAGTCTCTTACTCATCAAAAAAGCATCCTCAGAGATATTGTTATAAGCAATACGGGGAGTATCCGCTCTCCTCTGATCTGTCATAAGGGAAAGCTGATCTATGATAATCATATCTGAGCCCAGCTTTTTAACCAGAGTCTCAAGCTCTCCTACTGTTGGCTTTCTTCCTCCAAAATCATCAGGAGTAACAATTACATAGCCTGACTTTGTAGAAAGCTGAGAGATATAATTTTTATAATCATCCTGTAAGAGCTTAGCTCCATCTGATCCCTCTTTCTTTCCCAGTATCCCAGATCCGTTAAGGAGTCCCATGTTAGAAAAATGTTTATGGAGTGTATCAAATCTAAAACCTACCATCTCCACACTCATTTCTCCTGAATACTGGAGGATCTTATAACCAGCCTCCCACGCCACTGTACCGAAAAACTCAGCTATCCATGATTTACCCACATTAGTTCTACCTGTGATGATTACAAGCTCCTCACCAAACAACCACCCATTTGTAATATCATCTAACTGAGTGAGTCCTGTAGAGATACCCATTAACCCTTTCATCTCACATCTTTTCAGATATGACTCCAGCCTGTCCTTAGCTGAGGAGATGATATCTACACCCTCTCTGTTTTTACTTACCGGATTATCTTTCTGTAAAGTCTCCAATGCCGCTCTCAGATAATCATAGGCTTTCAGGGAGTCCTCTCTTAACAGGTTTCCTCCCTCCTGAACTATAGGGACTAACTTAGTGTAGAGGAATTGCTCCTTTATCCTGTCAGCTAAATAGTCCATGCTCTCTGTTACTTCCAGCATTTGAAAGTCTTTAAATTTCTGTAAGAAAATCATTTTATCCGGGAGCTGTTTATACTCTGCCTCATGCTTCTGAATAAACTGGATCTGATCCTTACAGGTTAAAAACATCTCATCCCGGAGCCCGGACTCTTTCAAAGTATCAAGAGATCCCCCCTCTAAGAGTTTACAAATATAGCTCTCTTCTACTAATCCATTACCAGCCATTACTTAACCCCTCCCCTCTTATCCTGTCCGGTTAAATGTATCTCTGTAACGGATCCTCTTATCCGGCTCCTGATCCGCTCCCCCATTCTTTTCCCTATATCATCAAGAGAACAATTAGAGGTATAAATGGTACTGAGTCCTTTCATCATCCGGGTATTGATGATACTGAGCAATCTTTCATTTACCCACTCTGTAGACTTCTCAGCTCCTATATCATCAATAATCAGGAGCTTACAGTTTTTGAGCATTGCTAACAGCTCTGAGAAATCTGTATCAGGATCATCATAGCTCTGTCTAAGATCATCCAGAAAAGTAGGGAGATAGATATACAACCCCTCATTTTCTAAGCCGCTCTTAAACGCCACCTTTCGGAAATAATAGCTCAGGATCTTACAAGCCCATGAGGTTTTACCGTTACCAGTGGACTCACTCCAGATATACAGCCCCTCACCTTTCTCAACTCTCTCCTCAACACTTTTCATAAAATCATTGAGAGCCTCAAAAGCTCCCAGATCTTTCCCCTCTGGTACAAGTGGGATATTATAACAGTACCGTTCCGGGATCCGGCTCATTTTATATAAGGCTCTCAAGAGTCTGTATCCGTCACAGAACTCATTGCACTCAGTCTTTGATTTTTTGCAATACTTCTCTGCATAACATTTCATAGCTTTACAACTCCTTTCTTTCTGAGTAATAACCAGCTAATCTCTGATTTTTAGACAAAAAAAAATGAGGAGAGCTTTTATACTCTCCCCAACATTAAAATACTCTCAGATTTCCCTCATCATCTCTTGCAAGATCAGCCGGATTATATGGAGTAGATACCACTCCACTAATCTGTTTATCCTTGAGAGGATAAAGAGCTTTCCAGCCTCTCTCTATACTTTGATCCACAATCCTGATAGCAATTACAGGATTTCCTTTAGACTCTACATTTAAAAACTCAGCAAATTTCTCTACAGTAGCTACTTGAGGCGTGTAATTCATTCCCCTAAGAGCTCCGACATATTTTACTAAGGACTGCTTAATAGTCTCATTTTTAGGATCCTCAAATATCTGAGCATAAGATTTTTTCTTTTTCTTAGGCTCAGGCTTTTCTTTTGGTTTTTCCTTTTGACTCTCATACTTTTCCATAAATGGATCAGGAAACTCATTAAGGGTATAATCCATATCTGTAAATTTTCCACCCTTTCTCAGGATAGATCTAACCAGATAGCCCTCTCTCTCCAGCTCTTTGAGAGCTTCGTTTATTGCATCCCGTCCCTCTTTCAGTACCTTTGTAAGTCCACTTACTGAGTAATCCCATGTATCAGGCAAGCTCCACATAAAAGCATAGAGCCCCTTAGCTTTCAAAGACAGATTATTATTTTGCAAAACATGGTTAGAAATAACAGTGTAATTACCACCCTTGTTAATCTTTATTTTTCCCATGTGTACCTCCTGAAAAGAAAACCGGGGATACCTCCCCGGCTTCTTGTTTTACTACATTTCCTCTAACAGCTTCTCAATATTCTCACATACCTCATCAAATCCCTGTTTGATGATAGCCGCTCTCTGATCCGGAGATGTTCCTCCATCTACTGTAAGTACCATTCTTGCTGTAGGCTTACACCAGATCCCAGCCTTATTCTGTACACTCATTCCTAACTCCACCTCAATAGAGGCTACTCTTACCTGTGGTTTATTGTTATTCTCTGCCATGATTATTTTTCCTCCTCTTTAACAATATCTGAAATACTATCTTTGAATAACTCAGATACAAGATCAGCCATAATAGGAGCTACCGTTAAAACCAACATAGCTCCCATCTGAGGATCACGCTCCTTAGCAATGCTCATAAATTTACCTTTAGCCATTACATGAGCCTGAGCCTCCATAAGCTGACGCTGAGTGATTGTGATAGGCTTATCCAGATTCTCCTCATACTTCTTTCTGAGCTCTGCCTCACGCTTCATCTCTTCATTTTTTTTTGTCTCTTCCTCTGGATCAAAACCAAAAGCTCCAAACATTCCCATACCACTAAACATATTACTTTTCCTCCTTATTCTTTTTGAAATACTTTTTATTTAACTTTTTTGTAGTCAACCCCATTTTCCGGGCAACAACCTTTTTCATTGGCAACTCCTTTTTATTCTTCTGGATCTGCCTGTTTAACTTCCTGAGAGTGCTCATCCTCTAACCCTTTCTCAAACTCTGCCAGAGTAACCTCCTGTACATTTCCGTTCTCAGCAAAAGTAATAGTCTCTGTGATCTCTGTTGATATATCATCAATAGTCACTGAAACATTACAGAGCTGAGACTCAAAAGGTTTATTCTTATTCTCCTCCCCCAAATACTCATATCTACCGGGGATCTTTTTAATAGTTCCTAAAGCCGCTGAGATAATACTGTTGAGGTCTTTACCATTTACTCTAAGCCCGTTACCGTTATCCTCTACTACAGCATTTAAAAAATTTAATTGAATCATATAGCTTTTAGCTCCTTTCTTTTATTTGCCTTGCACTGAGTAATAACTGAAAGCTGATAAGATTTTTAGACAAAAAAAAGAAAAGTTTTTATAAGACTGAGAAAGGGGCTCTGCCCTCTTTCCGTAGGAAAGATTTTTTTTTATTTGAGTATTTATTTATATTAGTATTTTATTTATAGTGGATTTCCCGTAAACGGAAAAACCGTATACGGAAAACCCGTAAACGGTGAAAAAAAAAAGAGGGCTCATTTGCCCTCTTTCTTCATGTTACCATATCTCTCTTTATGAGATTGTCCAGCATACTCTATAATCTTCTGAGTATCCTCAGCACTCCAATACTTATAACCGTTTGGCTCAGTGTGAGGAGCCGGGATCAGTCTACCCTCCCCGGCTTCTTCCCTTTGCTCACTTGCTTTATTCCAGAGCTTTATAGTCTGAGTAGATACTCCACAGAGCTGAGATACTTCTGTAGCTGTATAGTGGATTATTCCATTGATAACTTTCATTCCTCAGTCCTCCTCAATGATCTATTTTTATTCCTCATTTATCCCTCATTAGCATAAACCTATATAATATCTTATCATTAAAGCCTTAATACTGCAATATCTTTCTGAGAATTTCTCCCACATCTACACGGGATCCTTTACCCTCAACTACTCTGTCAAAAAGAGCCTTGTTATCCCTCAGCATCTCCTCAATGCCCTCATCTACTGTATTAGTGGCTACCAGAGATACCACGTTTACTGTATTTGTAGTTCCAATTCTGTGAGCCCTGTCCTCAGCCTGTTTATTCTCAGCATCCCAGTAGCGTTTATCTACAAAGAAAACATAGCTTGCCGCTGTCATTGTAAGACCTGTTCCCATAGCTCCTATAGTTCCTATAGCCACTTTACAAGTAGGATCATTCTGGAACCTATCAACCTCTTTCTGTCTGTTCTCAGGATCTACAGCTCCCACTATATAAGCCGGATTATAGGCTTTTAAGGCTTCTTTATACACAGAGGTAACTTGCTCCCACTGAGAGAAGATTAAAGCCTTATGACCGCTTTCTGTGATTTCCTCCAGCATATCCTTTACTCTCTCTAACTTAGGGTTATCATCTCCAAAGACTCCCCCGGTAAGCTGTCGGAGTCTTACTGTACAGCTCAGAGGGTTAGGGATCTCAAGGATATTCTCCAGATTATCCACGATACCCTGACGGATTTCTTTATAAAGAATCCTCTGTTTTCTGGTAAGCTCAATGTACTCAGTAGTGTAAATTTTCGGAGGGAGGTCTAACACTTCCTCTTTCTTTCTTCTCAGCATAACAGTATTAAGCTCTTTATTTAGCTCATCCAGATTTCTGTGAGCAACTACCTTGTAACCATTAAAGCCTCCCATGATACAGTATCTATTTTTGAATTGATAGTAATTTCTCTTTTCCACTCTGAGCCATGTGAGGATATTCCAGAGATCCTCTGCTTTATTCATTGGAGTACCAGAGAGTCCTATCCTGATCTTGCTGTTGAGCTGTCTCACAGATCTACCCTGAGAGCACATACCATTTTTAGCTTTATGGATCTCATCCACGATTACAGCCCCTATAATATCATCCTTACAATCCATATAAATTCTGTCCATGATCTTCTCATTTCTCAGGCTCTCTATATTTATAATTCCAAAGTAAGGACTACCATAGATCCACTGATCTATCTGTTGGATCCTTTTATCTACTGTCTTTCCATCAATTACAACACAGCTCTCATTTGAGTGTACTGATACCTCTTTTTTCCAGTTATATTTTACTGAGTTTACTCCACAGACTATCAGACATTTACCTATCTCACCTTTCCGGGCTACTGCAATATCAATACTCTCTTTTGTCTTTCCAAGTCCTTGATCGTCTGCAAGTAAAAGATTCTTACACTCATAGCCCTTATTAAAAGCCTCTATCTGATGAGGGAAAGGCTTTGTTTTAAATGGATAGTCAACAATAGGCTTAATATCTTTTAAGCGTTCCTTGATATCCTCAGGAGCCTCCTCAGCCTTACTCTCTTCTTTCTCAACTAAGCCCTCCAGATATTTAGCATTTACATTGATATCATCAACTCCAAAGAGATCTACTAAGTGCTTAAGCTCACTTGAGGGGATCTCCCATGCCTTTTTATCCGGCACATACCTTTTGTATTTGAGTGATCTCATCTTGTTTAAATAATCTTTATTGTACCTGTAGGATACAAGAAAAGCATCCTCAAAAAATTCACCTTTTTCCAGTTTTTCAAGTTTAATCATAAAAAGACCTCCTTAGCTATTACTTTGAATATTTAGTAATAACCAAAGAGGCATTGAGATTTTAGACAAAACCTGTATAAATTGTTTTTATGCTACCAAACTGTAATAGATCTGGTAGTCTTTGTGGCTTGAGTGATATTCTCCGGCG
>ENA-OPXX01001313-OPXX01001313.1-human-gut-metagenome-genome-assembly--contig:-NODE-1313-length-17778-cov-1.929752_pt1 | contig 17778 bp, 16 predicted proteins | sample MGYA00241771_ERZ502046 | MGnify/ENA primary metagenome ERZ502046 (study PRJEB25962, sample SAMEA2042006) | human gut metagenome | biome: human gut; feature: human-associated habitat; material: faeces...
TTTTTTTATGATTGACTGTAATAATAGTAATTTGATAATGGCATTGTAATAGAAATATTGCAGAATGCTTTTTCTGATTTACTGAAAACTGTGATATAATATGTTCAACGATATAACTGGAGAGGTAGTAATGGATAAAAAATTTTTAAAATATATTGGGCATGATCTATACAATGTAAAAAAGCTTAAAGAAAGAAAAAGATATATTGTTTTTAGAATAAGATGTGGTTTACATAAAAGTCGGATTGGAGCTTTATTGGATTTTTTTCAAACGACTCCTTTGCGTAGAGAGATGCTCAAACATACAACTTCCTTTGTGGAACAAACTACCCGTGCGTTTTTTTATAAGGGTTCTACCTGGGATGAGCGTATTGCCATTGTAAAGAATCATATTGAATATATGGAAAATATATTTAACGATGAAGCTATAGCAAAATTATATGTTAATGGCGAACGTATCAGGTTGTGGGAAGATACATATGAAGAGCAGCCGTTGGTAATGGAGCTGTGGTTTCATGGAGGACAGCGTAAGGAAGGGTGCCTTTCGCTGGTGCTTTCGTTGGGTGCAGACGAGCTGTACCAAATTATGTTTTGGCTGGCGCCGTCACCGGAAGATAATGAAATGTCGCTGTGGATAGGCGCGTTACAGGGAACGCCTAACGGCAGTGAGATCATAAAAGGTCTGACCAAAGCTTTTTTTGGTTACCGTACTAAAAATCTGATTTTCTATGGTATCAGGAATGTAGCGGCAGGATTGGGCTGTAAGCATTTATATGCGGTTTCTAATGCCGGATATTATGCAATGAACCATGTGCGCATTGACCGTAAATTAAAAACCTCGCTGGATGATTTCTGGCAGGAATGCGAAGGGCAGGCATGTAAAGATCAGCGTTTTTTTGAAATGCCGATAGAAGAATACCGCAAGTCTATGGAAGAGCTGAAGCCGTCTAAGCGTGCTCAGCATAGAAGAAGGTTTGCGAAAATGGATGAAATAACTGAATCTGTGACAGAAGTGTTAAATAATTATAAAAAATAAAGGCGTGACCACATTATCTTGTGGTCGCCTATTTTTTTTACGCACTTTATATGGTATAATAGCTTCATAAAAATAATAAATAACGGAGGTATTGTAATGAAAAGACGACTCCTTACTTTGCTTTTGACTTTGGTTTTCTGTGTAACATCAGTTGCGCCTGGTTTTGCCATGAATGCTGATGATTTGGGCGGTGCTGTGCCGGCTGCGTCAGCAGTGACACAAATGTCTGCTACTGATAAAATTTCCGCGATGGAAAAGATGTTATATGGTACTGAGCAGGCAGGCGCATTGGTCGGCCGTATGGATAGTTTGGAAGATGATGTTTATGGTACTGTTACCAGCGACGCTATTTTAGATCGTATTGATAACCTGTATGATTATCTTAAAGGCAGCCCTGCCAGTAATGAAGCCGGGTTTTTAACTAAACTCAACGCTATTGAATGGCAGTTTAATGAAAGTATGTCCGGTGGTCCTGCCAAGACCCGTATCGAGGCAGTAGAAATGATGCTTAACGGCAAAATTGATGAAGGCTCTCTTTCTTCCAGATTGGAAGCTTTGGCGAATATCGCTTTTACCGATGGTGTGATTTCTGTTGAAAGCGTTACTTTGCCGAAGGATTCTGTGATTAAAGTAGAATTTACTGAGGAACTGAGCAGCAGAGAAGACAAAGCAGGTGAACCTGTGCATTTTAAAATTGCTGACAATGTTTATGTGAATGATGTGCTGGTACTTCCTAAAGGTGCTTTAGGAGAAGGTACTATCAAAAAGGTTGTACAGCCGCGCAGCTTTGGCCGTGATGCCCGTATTGACGTAGATTTTACTCATGTTTATGCTCTTGACGGAACTAAGGTTCCGGTCTATATCGGCGATTTGGCTAAACAGGAGGCTAAGACTGCAGCCGGTGCAGCAGGCGCGGCAATCGGCGGCATGATCGTTTTAGGGCCTATCGGTGCTTTAGGAGGTGCCTTTGTTACCGGTAAAGCAGTTGTCATTCCCGTTGGTTCTACTACTTATGTACAGACTATGGAAGATACTACTATCCAGGGTATGGTTTATCAGGGAAAATAAAATTTGAATTATCAGTAAAACCCGCCTTAGTGGCGGGTTTTTTATTTAAAATTGTGATATAATATGTAGTGGATATTTGTATGCTTTTTTATAAATGATAAATTTGACTGAGGAGAGAAAGCATGAAGAAGAAAGTCTTAGCAACTGCTTGCTTAATGAGTTTAGCAGTATCACAGGCAGCTTTTGCCGACGACTATGTTACCGGTGATTCGCGTTATGCTGCGCCTGATTTTCAGGAACAGAAGCAGGAGCGGGAAGCTGGTGTAATTAAAGATAAGAGCAAGAAGAAGAAACAGGCGGAGTCTGCTGAGCCGATGCCGATAACCTTATGGAGTGACAGTGCTACATATGACCAGGGCAGCGGAGACTTTTTTGCTGAAGGTAATGTCAAGATAGTGCAGGGGGATGAAACTATTCTGACTACCAGGGCTGAAGGCAATATGAAGACCGGGGATGTCTGGCTCAAGCAGGGCGGAACACTGCAGGAGCCGGATACTACCATGAATGGGGAATGGGTCCATTATAATTTTAATTCTAAGACCGGTGAGATCAAGCAAATTGACGGCAAAGGTGCCAAAGACTATTTTAAAGCACCTCATGCAACGATTTATACGGATAAAATAGTTGTGGACGAGGGTGGACAGACAACACGCTGTCCTGCGGTGGAGCATGATCCTTGTCTGCTGATAACGGCAAAAACTTTTGAGATTTATCCCAAAGAAAAAATGGTCGCCAGAGATGTTAAGGTTTATGCCAAAGGCAAGCATATCTACTCGCGTGATTTATGGGTCAATAGATTAGATGGTGAGAGTGAAAATAGAATCATGCCGCGTATCGGGTATGACGGCAGCGATAACGGAATGTATGCTAAGCTGCAGGTCGATTATAATTTAGGCCCGAAAACAGATTTTTATGCCGATCTGGCTTATTATTCTAAGGCCGGTTATAAGCCCATGTACGGCATCAATCACGATGAGCGTAACTTTAATATAAAGTTTCAGGACGGCTGGGATGAAGAAGATGACGAATGGATCCGCAAAGAAAGAGATATCGGCTTATATTATAAAAACCATCGTTTGATCGATAATTTGCCGTTGACATACAGTGCGTATATTACTCATGGTTTATGGCGTAACGAAAAGAGCAGTATCAAAAGCTGGCATACAGAGTATGCTGCTTACTTGAATCATGACCGTATTTATCTGTTCAACAGTAAAAATACCTTCCTTGATCTGACTGTAGGTAAAAAGTGGGTAACAGAAAGCTATACAGATGAAACAAAATCTACAATGATGTATTATGCGACATTAGGGCAAAAACTGGCTCCGAAATGGGATACTTGGGTCGGTTATTATCGTGAAGATATTACCAGTAATCTTTATGATTATGGACAGCCTGACATGGGCAGGGAGTTGCGCAACGGACTGAGCTTTAAACTGGATGATAAAAACACTTTTACGATTGTCAACCGTTATGATTTGGGCAAACACAGTAATTATGAAACAAATTACAGATGGACGCACCGGTTCTGCTGCTGGGCGATTGAATTTGAATATGAGCAGAATCATGAGTCTAATAAAAATAATACCTTTAGGGTACGTTATAATTTACTTAATTGGTGAAGCAGGTGAAATATGGAAATCATTAAACAGCGTTTTGCTGAACATATTACTTTGGCACAGCAGGTTGCAGAAAGCAGAATTTTAGAGCAGGTTGCAGAAAGTGCGGAAATTATTCGACGTGCCTTGCAAAACGGCAAGAAGGTTTTGTTTTGCGGCAACGGCGGCAGTGCTGCCGACAGTCAGAATTCGTAGGACGCTTTCAAAAGGAGCGCAACGGTCTGCCGGCTATAGCTTTGACCGTAGATACTTCTATTTTGACCGCGGTAGCTAACGACTATGGTTACGATACTGTTTTTGCAAGGCAGGTGCAGGCATTAGGAAGTGCCGGTGATGTCTTGGTCGGATTATCAACTTCGGGTAACAGTAAAAATGTATTGGCAGCTATTGATGTTGCCAAAACTAAAGGGATACAGTGCATCGGAATGACGGCTCAGGGGGGTGGCAAGATGGCAGAGGTCTGTGATATCTGCATGGCTGTTCCCTGCCCGGTTACGGCTCGAGCGCAGGAAATACATATTTTGATTGGCCATATTCTGTGCGAATTGGTGGATGGTGAATAAAGTGACGAATTTGTCATGTACTGCTTTTTTAGCTGAACATATCCAAAATTTAAAAATTGCCGTGATTGGGGACGTCATGCTCGACCGTTATTTTTATGGCGAGGTCAAACGTATTTCTCCGGAGGCCCCTGTACCTGTTAATAAGGTCAAACGTATAAAGTCTGTTTTGGGCGGTGCCGCAAATGTAGCTGCAAACCTGGCGCATTTAGAATGCAGGGTTTTTATGGGTGGCGTTACCGGGGCCGATAATAACAGAGAAGTACTGGAAGCTATGATGGCCGAAAAAGGTATCGATCACAGTGGTTTGATCAAGTCGCAGCAGCGTGAAACTATCACGAAGATGCGTATCTTGGGAGCGCAGCAGCAGATGCTGCGCCTGGATTTTGAAGAAACAGGAGATTTGTTCCCAGAAGAAACAGAGGCCTTATCATTATGGCTCCAGAATTTACTGGAAGCCGGATTAGACGGTGTGATTGTTTCTGATTATGCCAAAGGTGTTTGTTCGGATAATTTTGTGCAGTGGGTGATCGCGGCTGCGCATCAGTATCAGGTGCCAGTGCTTATTGACCCGAAGGGGGCTGACTGGAAAAAATATCAGGGCTGTGATTTCATTACTCCAAATTTAAAGGAGATGTGCGAGGCGGCCGGCGAATTTGTTCCTAATGAGGATGAAGAGGTTCTGCGTCTGGCCCAAAATGCCCGGGAAAAATATGCGATCAAAAATGTTGTGGTCACCCGCAGTGAGCGGGGGATGACTTTAGCCGGTTTAGATGGACTGGTCATTAATGACCCGGCTACGGCACAAGAGGTATTCGATGTTTCAGGTGCTGGTGACACCGTAGCGGCAACGCTTTTGGCGCTGCCGGGAAGCTTGCCTTACAGGATGCAGTATTTATGGCTAATCGTGCCGCAGGTATAGTTGTAGCAAAAGTTGGTACGTATCCTGTGCACCGGGAGGAGCTGTTAAAGGATCTGCTGACGGAAGAACGTAAACAGGGCCGCGGTTATAGAACTTTGAGCTGGTCCGAGATAGAATCTTTGGCTAAAACCTGGAGATCCTGCGGGGAAAAAATAGTTTTTACCAATGGGTGTTTTGACATTCTGCATGTAGGGCATGTCAGCTATTTGGAAAAAGCGGCCAGGCTTGGCAGGCATTTAGTCGTTGGGTTGAATTCTGATACTTCGGTACGGAAACTGAAAGGTGATGTCAGACCTTTAGTACATGAGCTTGACCGTGCGCGCGTTTTAGCGGCACTGGCTTGTGTTGACGCAGTGGTATTGTTTGAACAGGACACACCGACGGAATTGATTGAAAAAATACGTCCTGATATTTTAGTCAAGGGCGGTGATTATAAACCTGAGGAAGTTGCCGGCAGGGAATATGCAGGCGAAGTCAGGATCATTGATTTTGAGGATGGCTATTCGACGACTGGTATTGTAGAGCAGATAGCTCAATTTGTGAAGGAGGGCAAGCTATGATTATTGTAACCGGCGGTGCAGGTTTTATCGGCAGTAATATCGTTAAAGGCTTAAATGATCGCGGACGCGATGATATTTTAGTTGTGGATAATCTGACTAATATGGTCAAATTTAAAAACATCCAGGGACTAAAGGTCATGGATTATATGGATAAAATGGATTTTTCTGAGGCTTTAAAGGCTGGTAAATTTGCTCATGAGAATGTTGATGTTATTTTCCACGAAGGCGCCTGCTCTGATACGATGGAATATAATGGCAAATATATGATGCAGAATAACTTTGAATATACGAAAAATCTGATGCATTTTGCAGTTGACCGTAAGATACAGATGATTTATGCGTCGTCGGCTTCCACTTACGGCAGCGGTACAAACGGATTTCGTGAAGAGCCTGCCTGTGAGGAAGCTTTAAATGTTTATGCGTTTTCCAAATTGTTTTTTGATAATTATGCACGTCGTTATTTTGGCAAGACCGACAGTCAGTTAGTCGGACTGCGCTATTTCAATGTTTATGGTCCGCAGGAAAATCATAAGGGCAAAATGGCATCTATGGTTTTCCAGATGTATAATCAATGGCTGGCAGAGAAAAAGGTTAAATTATTTGATGCTTACGGAGATTATGGTGCCGGTGAACAGACAAGAGATTTTATTTATGTAAAAGACGTTGTTAAAGTTAATTTCTTCTTCTGGGATCATCCTGAAATCAGCGGGGTCTTTAACTGCGGAACAGGGCATGCCCATACTTTTAATACTTTGGCCCAAGGTGTACTGAAACATTTTGGAAGCGGCGAATTGGAATATGTGCCGTTCCCAGAAGTATTAAAGGGTAAATATCAGAGCTATACTCAGGCAGATGCGACGAATCTTTTGGCGGCAGGGTATGACGGAGGTTTTACTGACGTGAATGAAGCTGTTGCTGAATACTGCGCTATCCTGGACAAGAGCGGCGGTTATTATACTCATGGCGCATAAGGCAGTCTTTTTTGACCGCGACGGTGTGCTGAATATCGATAAAGCTTATTTATATAAGATCGATGAACTGGAGTGGATAGAAGGCGCGCTGGAGGCAATAACCTATTTAACACAATCCGGTTACCTTGTTTTTGTCGTGACTAATCAAAGTGGGATAGCGCGAGGTTATTATACGGTCGGTGAGATGGAAAAACTGCATCAGTATATGTCAGATACTGTTTCTAACAGTGGCGGGAAGATAGAAAAGTTTTATTATTGTCCACATTTACCATCTGGCAGCGTTGCTGAGTATGCTGTTGACTGCGATTGCCGCAAACCGAAACCGGGACTTATTTTACAGGCTATTGCAGAATATGATATCGATCCGGATAAATCTTTTCTGATTGGTGATAAGAGACGTGATGTAGAAGCGGCAGAGGCCGCCGGGATCAAAGGGTATTTGTTTGAAAAAGGAAATTTATTGGACTTTATCAAGCTGATAATTCCTTAAATAAGTGTTATTAGAGGCATACATGGAATATAAAAATATTTTACTGATCAAAATGAGTTCATTGGGTGATATTTTGCACACGCTGCCTTTTGCGGCAGCTTTGCGGCAGCGTTTTCCCAAAGCGAAAATAACATGGCTGGTGCATCCGCAGTTTGCCGGTTTTGTACCTGATCCGCCTGTTATTGATGAGATAATTTATTTTGATAAGGTAAAGTTCAATAAAATGAATTTACTGGCTAAATTGGCGTATTTCGTGGAAATGCGCCGATTATTGCATTCTAAAAAATTTGATCTGGTAATAGATATGCAGGGATTGTTTAAGAGTGCGGTGCTGGCGGCAATCAGCGGCTGCAGCAACCGGATAGGTTATTGTGAGATGCGTGAGGGCAGCGGACTTGTCAGTAAAGCTGTATGCGGCAGTCACAGTAAAGATCATGTTATTGAACGTTATTTGGACGTGGCCCGCTATTTAGGTGCGGAGGTCAGAGAAATAATGTTTCCGCTTCCTGATTTGTCCAAAGAGACTGTTTCTGTGCAGGAAAAATTACAGAAAAATGAGCTGCAGGGTGAATATATAGTTGTTGTTCCCGGGGCAAGGTGGAAAACAAAAGAGTGGCCGGCAGAGCATTATGCCAGTTTGATCAAAATGATCATTGCTGATGGCTGCAGTGTTGTTTTGGCAGGTGGACCTGATGATACTGCTAAAGGAGAAAAAATTACGGAGTTGGCTGGAAAACCTATGCAGCTTATAAATTTGATCGGACAGACCAGTCTGCGCGAATTAGCAGCGCTTATTAAAGGCTGTAAGCTTTTTATCAGCGCGGATACAGGGCCGCTGCATTTTGCAGCAGCGTTGAAGAAGCCTTTGATTGCTATGTATGGACCGACTAAAGCTGATCGGACCGGTCCGTATGGCTCTGATGATGCGACGGTTATTTTGAGTACGGCTGCATGTGCCGGGTGTTTAAAAAAAGAATGTGACGACTGGTATTGTATGTATGACATCACACCTGAGATGGTATATGCGGTTTATATCGAGAAAAGCAGGAGGCTGTAATGGTTGAACTCAACGGCAAGAAGATACTGGTAACGTTTTTAATGCACTTGGGTGATTTAACTTTAACGACGCCTTTTATCCATGCTCTGCGTAAAGCTGCACCCGATGCGCATATTACTATGCTGGTAGATGAAAAACTAAAAGATGTGGTGCTTTTTAATCCGTACCTTGATGAAGTTGTCACGATAGATAAAAAAGGCCGTGACAACAGTATTTTGTCCCTATGGGCCTGTTCCAGGCATTTAAGCAAACTTGATTTTGATGTGCTCATTAATTTGCATCCTAACGAGCGCTGTTCTTTTATTGATGCTATGACAAGTGTTAAACTGCGTACAGGTACGACGCATAAAATATTTAAGTGGTTCTGGGATGTTTTTACGCCGCTGGACAGGTCTATGCATGCTGCTGATATGTATCTTGACGTATTGCATCAGTTAGGTGTGCAGGATCTGAGTAATAACGGTCTGGAAATTTTTCCTGGGGAAGAACATTTTTTAGAAGCAGAGCTTTTCTGGCAGGAACAAAATATTACTGCTCAGGATAAACTGATTGGCTTTAATATTGGCAGCGCCGTACCGACTAAACGCTGGCCGCCGGAACGTTTTGCTGAGGTTGCAGATATTTTTGCGGCCAAGGGGTATAAAACAGTATTTTTTGGCGGGCCAATGGATGAAGAGATGGTTGCAGAAGCAACAGGATATATGCAAACACGCCCGATTATTGCTACAGGACATTTTGCTATTGGCGGGCTGGCCGCTGCAATGCGCCGTTGTTGTTTGATTATTACTAATGACAGCGGTCCTATGCATGTGGCTATCAGCCAGAAGGTGCCTATCGTTGCTATGTACGGGCCGTCGAATCCTAAGCTTTATGGTCCTTATACAAAGGATGCTGTAATAGTTACGGCACAGCCGCCTTGTCAGGGATGTGCGGACGGAATGAAGCACAGCTGCGATGATCTGCAGTGTATGAACAGGATGACTGTGGAACAAGTTGTTAAAGCAGCGGAGAAAATGTTAGAAAAATAAAATCAACCAGTAGTAAAATATATTGTTGTTGATTTTACGAAATGTTAGAAAATATGAGACTATTGAGGTATGTAAATGTTTGACAGAGAGTATTTTGAAAAAAAAGAAATCGTAAAAAAAATATATAGTTTTGAAAATTTACAATGTGTAAAAGATAAAAATGATGTAATGCATATTTGCTTCAATATAGATATAAATTTTTTTCGTCCGACAGGAGTTACTATTACATCTATATTAGAGAATAATAAAAATATAAATTTTTCATTTCATATTTTTACTGATGCTGTTAGCGAAAAAAATTTAAATGCTTTAGAAGAAACTGCTGTTAAATATAAACAAAATTGTTATGTTTATTTGATGGACATGGAGCCTTTCGCTAACTTTCACATAAAACATTCGCGATTTAAAAGAGTCAGTTATTTTAGGTTATATATGACTAAGGTATTAAAAAAAATAACAAGATATTTTTTATATCTTGATGCGGATTTGATGTGTATCAATAGTATGGAAGCATTTAAAAAAATAGATTTAGAAGGAAAAGTATTAGCAGCTGTTTCAGATTTGCCTGAAGCGGTACAAACTAGAAGTGATTTTTTAGGGCTCAAAAGTGGTAAATATTTTAATTCGGGTGTTCTGTGGATTGATACTAAAAAATGGGAAGAAAATTCCATAACTGAAAAAGCATTCAGTTATCAAGGACGTGATCCCAAAAGTTTTACTTGCCATGATCAGGATGTATTAAATTTAGTTATGGATGGAGACATAAAATTTATTGACGAAAAATTTAATCATTTAGGATTTGATGGCAGCAAAGTACCTGAAGGATGTATAATTTATCATTTCTTTGGCAGAGAAAAACCTTGGAATATAGCATTAACAGAATATGATAAAATATGGAGACAATATTTAAATATATCTTTTTGGGATAGTGTTGATGATCCACTGCCAGAACGAAAGCCGGAAAATTATCATAATTTTAAACAAGCCGGGAAATTTTTTGGAAAACATCATAATTGGCAAAATGCTTTAAAATGTTATTTATGGTATGCTATTTTAAAAGTCAGGCTGAAAATAAAATCATAAAATAAAGCCGTAAACACTTGTGTTTACGGCTTTATTTTATAATCTCCAAAAATTATAACCAGAAGATGTCAACTCAGTTAGAGAACAGATATTTTTTAGATCAATAAAAACTTTTTCTGAATTTGGCAATGGCTTAAACAGCTTATCCATATCCAGTAAATTCATAATTTTAAATTCATCATGTGCCACTGCTAAAACAAGACAGTCAATACTTTTTATATCATTTAGTTGCTTTAGGTCAATATTGTATTCATTTTTTACTTCTATGCTATTTGCCCAAGGATCTATAATGTCAGGGCAAATTCCATATTCTTTGAGCCTTTTGACAATGTCAATAACTTTTGAGTTTCGAATGTCAGGGCAATTTTCTTTAAAGGTGACTCCCAAAATTGCTACTTTTGCATCAATAACTTTTTTGCCTGCCAGCACCAGCTGTTTAATAATAGCATCCGCAATAAAAATACCCATACCGTCATTTATTTGTCGGGCAGAAAGTATTATCTGACTGTGGTAACCAAGCTTTTCAGCTTCATAAACAAAATAATATGGATCTACACCAATACAGTGCCCGCCAACTAAGCCTGGACGGAAACCAAGCGCATTCCATTTCGTGTTCATGGCATCAACAACTTCGTTTGTATCAATTTTCATTTTGTCGAAAGCCATTGCCAATTCGTTCATAAAAGCTATATTAATATCACGCTGGCTGTTTTCAGCAACTTTGGCTGCTTCTGCAACTTTAATACTGGAAGCACGATATACTCCTGCTTTTATTATAAGTTCATAAACTGATGCTATTTCATTTAGTGTTTCCTGATCCATGCCGGATACGATTTTTTTTATATTTTCTAAACGATGGATTTTATCACCAGGGTTTATTCTTTCAGGAGAATATCCGACTTTGAAATCAATACCGCACGTTAAACCAGACTCTTTTTCCAAAATTGGAATACAGATATCTTCTGTAACTCCCGGATAAACAGTTGATTCATAAACGACAATAGAACCAGGAGTCAGATTGCGCCCTAAAATGGTGCTGGCTCCAATAATAGGAGTAAAATCAGGGGTTTTATCCTGGTTTATAGGCGTTGGAACAGCAATGATATGAAAGTTTGCGTATCGTAACTGGTGTTCATTTGTTGTGAAATTTATGGTAGTTTTTTGTATTTTTTCATTTCCTACTTCATTGGTCGGATCTATGCCGGATTTATATAAGGAAATTTTTTCTTTGTTTAGATCAAAACCAGTTACGTTAACATGTTCCGCAAATGCAATAGCTAAAGGCATACCAACATAACCCAGCCCTATTACAGAAAGATTTGATTTTTTTTCAATAAGATTTTTAAAGTTCTGCATTATTGACTCCTATTTGTTAAGCCAAAGTTTTCTGGCTTCTTCTTCTGAAATAAATTCTTCAGGATTTCTGATATTTTCAGTTAAATATTTGTAACGTTCCCAACTTGCCTGCGAGATGAAGGATTTATAAACATGAGCTGGACATCTATTTGATTCGGACCAACAGAATGCATGTGTTAAAATATGCAGATGATCATATTTTTCTTTGGTGATTAATTCATATGGATTATCACGCCAAAAAAAACGTGAATCAGAACAGTATTTGCAATCATGGAAAAATTCTTTAGAATAAACATTTATCAGCCCTGGAAATTTTAAATCCTTTTCTAAGATGGTTGGTGCTGGTCGGTGAAATGAAATCAAAGTAACCGGAGCTTCTATAATTTCTTCTAATATATGCTTCTCAGACTGGATAGGTTTGTTCAGATCAGTAGTATCATAAGCTGTTGTATCAAAATGCAGACCGATAGTGAAGCCGCGATTATGCATATCTCTAAGCATTTTTCGAGCACGTTTTTCCATAGGATTGTAAAAACCTGTAGATAGTAGAACGAAATAAATTGACTTAATACCTAAAGATTCTTCGAAAAAAGAAAATTTATAACTGTCTTTGATTGAAAAATCTATATCATGTCGTAAAATTGCTGATTTTTCATATTTTTTGTAGTTATTATAATCAGTGATAGAATAATTATATTGTTTTAATAAAGAAATCAATTTTTCGTAACTGGAATAGCTGAAATTCATTATTTATATTGTCCTTTCAAATATACGGATGATTGATTAAATAAATTCATAATAATTATAGAATAAACTTCCGACGATTACAAGGAATACTTATAGTATTTATGTTATAATGAAGAAAGTAAATTAGCGGAGGCTTGTATGAAAAAAATTGCTGCAGTTGTTTTAACAAAAAATGAAGAGAAGAATATTACAGAACTAGTTAAAAATATAAAGCAGTGTACTGATGAGATAGTAGTTATTGATTCAGGAAGCAATGATGCGACAGTTGCTTTAGCAGAGAAGAATGGAGCTAAGGTACTTTATCGTAAGTGGGATGATGATTTTTCAGCTCAGCGCAATTTTGTTTTAGATAAAATTGATGCTGATTATATTTTGTATATAGATGCTGATGAAAGGATGTCATTTGAACTGATTGAGTCAGTAAAAAATGCTGTGGCTAAAGGTGAAGCCAAGCAATATAGTTTTATGCGTAAAATTGAAGCTTTTGGTTTTGAATATAATCATGGAATTTTTGCTCCTGATGAAGTAATAAGACTTTTCCCCAGACTGAAAGTAAAATGGGAGCATAAAGTACATGAGCGGCCGGTGTGCCATTTGCCAAAACAGAAGCTTTCTGGAACTCTTATGCATTATACCTACGATTCGTGGCAGCAGTGGCTCAATAAAGCAGGTCAATATACTTCTATTTGGGCTGAAGATAGTTTTAATAAAGGTAAGCGTGTAGGGAAAAGTGCGGCTCTGACTCATGGTTTTTACGGTTTTATCCGAGCTTATTTTTTACAATTGGGGTTTTTAGATGGTTGGGCAGGACTTTATTCAAGTTTACAGCATTTTTTCTACACTTTGCTAAAATATTGGAAGTTATATGAATTACAGCAAAAAAATAAATAATGGCGGACTAAATGGTCCGCCATTATTTATTTTGTAGTGTCATTTTTAATGTACATTTTCCCAAGATCGGTAGTCAACATTTCACGAGTAAATTTATATTTTGGTGAGGCTAAACTGTTTGTTTCATCAAAATGATTGGATTTTATGTTGAAAATACTGCACATTAAATCATAAGCCAGATCATTAGTAAAATATCTATGTTGATTCTCTGACAAAGTTTGATAAATTTCATTGTTTTTTTGTATATATTCATCTGAAAAATAAGCAAACATTGGTATACGTACAGTGCCGAACCCATCGAAGTTGGGAGAACGTCTTTTATCAGGCAGTGTTCCGTGATCAGAAAAATATAATAGTGCCTGCAAATTGAGATTTTCTTGAGCGTATTCAGTTACTTTCTGTAAAACGTAGTCAGTATAGGCTATAGAGTCAATATAATTGGGTATCAGGTCATATTTTCCCGGTTTGCTGAAAGTTGAAAAACTATAAGGATAACGGTTGATAAAGTTAAAATGATTACCTATCAGGTGTAGTACAATAAAATTATTTTTTTTAGGGTCGGCTTCTTTTAGATACTCCAGTAAAGTTTCGTCATATTGAAAATTGTTCAGATTCTGTTTTGTCCATATTGCTTTATCAGCAGTATTTGCAATCAGCGTAATTGCTGTTTCTGCGCTGCCTATATGTCCCTGGTTGCTAAACCAGTATGTTTTATAGCCTGCTGCCTTGGCAATATCTATTATTGAACATGATTCAAAGAATTTTTTTGAAGTATATTGATTGGCTTCTGTTAATGCCATTTCTAATGCTGGTACAGTTTGATCAGCACATGCATAGGCATTGGGAAACAGAATAAAATTACGGTTGTTTTTATTTTGTTTCAACCATGGTGTAGTATCATATTCATAATCACAAAAAGCACTCATGTAGTCACGTGATTCTGACTCTCCTATAACAAGGATTACAGTTCCTGATATCTGGGGGACGTTGTCTTGATGTGTAACTTTTAAAGTGGCAAGCCTTTCTTTTAGATGTATGCGATAGGATGCCGTTTCTTTCAGATAATTTTGGACGTCAAAAAAAAGTTCGATAATGCCTGTACGGATAAAAACTCCCTTTTTACTATTCCATAAATAAAATGTCATAAATATTACAGTTGTAGCTATTATATAGAGTGATGAAATCGGCAGGAAAGAAATAGTAAGTCTGGAATGATTATTGACAATTATTGCGGAACAGAGAAAAAATGCAGCACAGGGGGACGAAATTTGTATGTATAAAGGCAGAGACCTGTAAAACTCAATTGCTTCATTAAAATCTGTTCCTCGCAGCAACATAATAGCGTTATCATTGATGCAAGTTTTATAAATGGTGTAATAGAGCCATTGTAATAAAAGAATTACGATAATAGCAAATTCAAATAAAGAGAGTATTGTTAAAGAAACGGTAGGAAAGACACTAAAATAATTTATGAGGAATTTTATGCTAAAGCTCCAGCCTATAAAGTATAGTCCGAAAACTACATCAAGATGGAACCCGAAGTCTGAAGAATTTTTGTGGAATGTAAAATAATATAAAGAAGGATAGGTTAAGATCCACAGTACTCCTATAAGCAGACTGACAAGAAACGCAGGGGAACTCAGAGATTGGTTTGTCAGTGCCGGTGTTAATACAGCAATAATTGCACAGGGAAGAAAACGTCGTAACTGCAACAGTTCGGCCTTGCGGCCTAAACCGTGTGAAATATTGATGTAGTATAGATAAGAAAATCCATATAAGAGCAATACAAAAAATATATAATCAATCATTATGTTAACACCTCAAAGTTCATTATAAAATGAATTAGGCTTTCTGTAAAGGCAGGTATGATGGTTGAAAATATGGTATAATTGATAAAATAATATTTATAGGGCCGAATGGGAGCGTTGTTTATGAGAAAGATGTATCTTTGTTTGACAGATTTTCAGATATTAAACGCTTTGAATTTGCAAATGCACAAATTTAATGAGGAAGAAGCTGATATTTTTTTTGTAACAAACAAAGAAGGCAATGAAAAGTTGGCAGATAGATTAAAGGCGACTGGGATTTTTAAAAATGTCTACTTGTTTAATATTTCCAAAATATCAGGATTACATCAATACTTTCGTGATTTAACTGAACATAGGGGAAGAAACAGTTTTCTATCAGCATGTACAAATTCTTTAAAGGAAATAATTTATATAGGAATGTCTAAAATCAGGGGTCTGACATATAAAATAAATAAAAAAGTGGTCTTTGGTGGCACTCTTGATTTTTCTATATATGATACAATTTTTTGTTTAGACAAAAGGCAGATAGTAGTTGATGTGGTAACTGCCGTTTTGAAGGATACCAATAGAAAATGTAAAATAAGTTTATTAGACGAAGGCACAAGTACCTATTGGCGGTCTATTTTGGAAACACGTTTTCCAGTCGATGATATTTATCTTTATCAGCCGGTAATGGCTAATTATTATGACGATCCTAACTGGAGAGACAGGATAAAAAAGATACCTCTAATTGACTGGGAAGATCAAAATTTTAGAAAAATCATAAATACAGTGTTTGATTTTTCGCTTGAAGTAAATAAGTCTGTGAGTTGTAATAAAGTGTTGGCAGAGTTTAAGGACAAAATAGTATTTTTTGATCAAAATTGGGATCCCATGCCAAAATATTTCGATAATCTTAGTTTGCCTCTGAAACTTTTATTGCATAATCCCTATAAAAAACATAAAAAGGAAAGCCGTTTTTATGATGACAAAATGAAGCTGTTCCGTATTGTGGCGAAACATTGTTCTGGAAATGAAGTTGTAGTAAAATTACATCCGAGAAGTCCTAATGAATTTGCGGCAGATTATTTGAAAAGCGAATGTTTGATGGCGGAAAATCTGAAAATTCCATGGGAAGTTTTTATGGATAATTGTTCTTTTAAGAACAATATTTGGATAACAGTCAGTTCAACTGCATTGTGCACCTATAAAACAGCTTTTAAAAATCGTCTGGAAGACATACCTATGATATTTTTATATAAGATAGTTTATAAGGATAAAATGGATTTCAGTGAAGATGATGAGTTTTTTCAAAGCTTTAAAAATAATTATAATGAAAGTGTTTTTTTACCGGATACAGTAGAAGAATTCCAAAACATATATTTAAAATTAGTTAAGGAAATGAACCGAAGAAAGCTTTAATATAAGGGGTATCTTTAATGAAAAAATTTAAAATATTGCATGTTGTTATGGCTAAGGTCTGGGGTGGCGGCGAGCAATATGTTTATGATGTTTCTAAAGAAATGCAGCGTCAAGGACATAGTGTATTTGTTTTAGTTGATGAAAGCAATTTTTTGTTACAGCAACGTTATTCGGAAGTAGCAACAGTATTAACAGCAAATTTATATTATGCGGCGGGATTATTTAGCGTTAATAGAATAAAAAATGAAATATTTCGTAATGCCATTGATATTATAAACTGTCACAGCGGTCATGGAGTGATTTTTTGTTTGGCTCTGAAATTTTTAACTGGGCGAAAGATGATATTATTTAAACATAACGCATTGCCAGCAAAACATGATTTATATCATCAATGGCTTAGAAAAAATACTGATGCGGTTATTTGCGTTTCAAAACTTGTTTGGAAATTACAAACAAAAGGATTGAATGAAAACGAAAAAAAGAAGTTCCACTTGGTGTATAATGGCATTGATTTAGAGAAGTTCAATAAATATTCTGATCTGCATAAAGCTGGTGATGAATTTGTAATTGGTTATGCGGGAAGGTTGGCTCCTAATAAAGGTATTGATATTTTAATTAATTCTTTTGCTTTATTGCATGCTAAATATAAAAATACAAGATTAAAAATAGTCGGTGCTGATGAGAATGGTTATTCAAATCAGCTCTGTGATCTTGTGAATAAACTCGGTTTAAATAAAGCTGTCTGTTATGGCGGCGTAGAAAAGGATATGGAAAAGTTTTATAAAAGTCTGGATGTTTTTGTTTTACCTTCAGTAGTTAAGGAAGCGTTTGGGTTGGTTTTATGTGAAGCAATGTGCTGTGGCGTACCGGTTGTCACAACAAACAGCGGCGCACAGGAAGAAATTATCGAAAATGGTCAAGATGGTATTATTGTTTCAGCAGGTGATGTGGAAAAGCTATTTGAGAAGTTGAAGATATTATATATGAATTTAGAATTGAGAGAAGCCGTGGCTTTTAATGGTAAAAAAAAGGTGCTAAAAAATTTTGATATAAAATATTGCATCGGAAAATTATTAATTCATTATCAAGAAATATAACACTGATTTGGAGTTATCGTAAATGAGAAAAATATTGATAATTAAATTTTCGGCAATTGGAGATGTTGTTGAAAGTTTGCCTGT
>ENA-OPXX01001314-OPXX01001314.1-human-gut-metagenome-genome-assembly--contig:-NODE-1314-length-17772-cov-5.204549_pt1 | contig 17772 bp, 17 predicted proteins | sample MGYA00241771_ERZ502046 | MGnify/ENA primary metagenome ERZ502046 (study PRJEB25962, sample SAMEA2042006) | human gut metagenome | biome: human gut; feature: human-associated habitat; material: faeces...
GGTCCACCCCCATGATGGCGGCCATCAGCATGATGGTGGTGTTGCCGAACCACATCAGGAAGTTCATCAGGCCTACCAGTGCGCGGTTGCCCCACACCGTGTTCAGAAAGCTGATGGGCTCCGTTGTCCAGCCCATGCTCATGAGCACGGCGTTCACCGGGCCATTGTCGGAGAACAGGGCAAAGAAGAGCATGGCGAAAGCCGAGGCCATGATGAGGTTTGGCATATAGATAACGGTCTTGAAAAAGGTCTGGCCCTTCAGCTTCAGCCGCAGGTCGGTGAACCATGCTGCCAGCAGCAGGGAGATGGCGATCTGCGGGATGAAGCCGATGATCCACAGGATCAGGGTGTTGCTGAAATACTTGGGCAGATCGGTGGAAAACAGGGTGATGTAGTTTTTCAGGCCCGCAAAATTGGGGCCAATGACTTTCAGGCCGCTGCGGTAATACTCAAAAAAGCTGTAATAAATGGTGGAGATCAGAGGGATCAGCTGAAATACCGCAAAGATGATGAAGAACGGCGCAATGAAGATATAGCCCCATTTTGCGTAGCTGATCGACCCTTTCTTTTTCGTCTTTTCTCCCATAAGGATCGCCTCCTGTCGTGATTGGAAAAGCAAAGGGGCGGGCGAGATGTGCCGCCCGCCCCTGTATTCACTTTTCCATAGGAACGAGTGGGTCAGCCGCTTATGCGGGCCATACCACATCGGTCAGTTCGGGGTACTTTTCCTGAACAGAGGTCTTGAAGTTTTCCTTGGCAGTGTCTTCGTCCACATTGCCGGTGAAGTAATCCTTGAACGCGGCCTGGAAGCTCTCGGTGATGCCCTGGTCGTAAGGACCTGCGTTGGACATATCGATCTTCTTGGCTGCCTCTGCGAACAGCGCGATATGGTTCTGGCCGCCCAGGAAGTCGGACTTGTAATCGCTGCTGGCGATCTCTTCCATAGCTTTCTCGTTGTTGGTGTAATCCTCGGTATCCAGAGTGATCTGCTTCATGATAGCTTCGTCGCAGGTCAGCTTCTGCATGACATCGCGGATCAGATCAATGTTGTCGCTGCCGGCCGCGCCGCAGATCCAGGTGCCGCCCCAGTAGTAGGGCTGAGGGCCTTCGCACACGGCGTAGTCGCCGTAGATGCCGTTGCCCACCTGCGGCTTTTCGCCGTCAGCCACGGGCGTTGCCAGCGAGTTGCCCAGCAGGGTGAAGTTGATGCCCCAGGTGGAGTAGAAGAAGCCGAATACCTTACCGGTGGGACCCTGATCTGCTGCCCACTGGCTGTCCCACAGGCTGGACTTGTTGTTGTAGCCCTTATCGGTGTATTCCTTGGTCTGGTCGACCCACTTCATCATGTTCTCGTCCACATTGATCGTGGTTCCATCCACCCAGGGAGCTGCAATGTTGTTGGAGAAGGTGCGGAAGGAATCGTCGAAGCCGGACAGCATCTTGTAGCCCTTGGCATAAGCCTGAGCGGCCACATCGTTGAACTTATCCCAGTCGGACAGATAGCTCTGTACCTCGGTGGGGTCATCGGTACCCAGCACGTCCTTGGCGATGCTGCGGCGATAAGCGAACAGGCCGGGAGTTGCCTGCCAGGTGGTGCCGCGCTGGCTGCCATCCACACTGACGATGTCCTTGGTGTACTGATACTGCTGTGCCAGATCGGCATCGGTCAGGCCGATGTCCGCCTTGACATCCAGTGTATAATCGGAATCCACATACTTCAGGGCGTAATCCGCTTCTACCAAGAAGATGTCGATCTTGTCGTCATCGGCAGCAGATTCCTGATTCAGCAGACCTTCGTCCAGCTTGTTCTGATAGTTGTTGTTGTCGTTGGGGTTGATGGTCCACTTGACGATGGTGCCGTCCTTCAGGGTGGTGGTGGACTTATCGGCTGCGATTTCGGTAACTTCAGGATAGTAATCGTTGAAGCGGCTCTGGAACTCATCGTTCCAGCACCAGATGTTCAGGGTCTTGCCGCCTGCTGCGGGAGCCTCGGATGCGGCTGCGGAAGAAGCGGTGGAAGATGCTGCTGTGCTGGTGGAAGAAGAGCCGCCGCATGCTGTGAGGGCTGCGCCAATAGTCACGACACCGGAAGCAAGCAGAAAATTACGACGAGAGATCTTTTTCATAAGGGTAAACCTCCTTCATTGTTTTCCATTTTCTTCAAAAAACTCCGCCATAGGAGTTCTGGTCCAAAATCAAAGGCTGCGGACTGACCTGCCCGACAGCAGCCTGCCGGAGACTCGGATCTGCTCCGGCAGTGTGACCCGCGGGTGCTCGATGAGTTCGATGAGCTTGTCCGCTGCGGTCTGGCCGAGAGCGGCTGTGTTCTGCTGGTAGGTCACCAGCGAGGGGTTAACCACCCGGGAAAGGTAGATGCCGTCGTATCCCATCACTGAGATGTCATCCGGGATGCTCAGCCCCGCTTCTGCCAGAGCGTTATAGCCGCCCAGTGCGGAGAAATCATCCGGGAAGATGATGCAGGTGGGCCGCTGCGGCAGTGCCAGCAGCGCCCGGGTCTCTTCTGCACAGCGCTCGACATCGTGATACACGCCGTCGCGGACGTACTCTTCCGGTATCTCCAGCCCCAGTTCTTCACAGGCCTGATAAAAGCCGGCGATGCGGTTTTCAGTGACCGAGGTCTTTTCGCCGTGGATAAAAGCGATGCGCCGGTGTCCGCAGGCCCATGCCTGCTTGACCAGAGCTTTGAGACCCGCCACGTTGTCCGACAGGACTGCCATGCGGTTGTTGAACACATGGTCGATGGTCACCACCGGAACATCACTGTTGACCAGCTCCACTACCTGTGGGTCGTAAAAGTTCACGCAGGCGATCACCACACCGTCCACACTGCGGTAATGGCAGTGCTCCAGGTAGGTCATGCTCCTGCCGCTGATGTTATGGTTGATAAAGGTGATGTCGTAGCCGCGCTTTTCTGCTTCTACCTTGAAGCTGTCCAGCACGGCGGAGAAGTATTCGTGAGTCAGGCCGCTTTGCCGTTCGTCAACGAACAGGACCCCCAAATTATAAGTACGGTTGGTTTTGAGGGCCCGGGCCGCTGCGTTGGGCAGATACCCCATACGGCGAGCCGCTGCGCGGATGCGCTCTCTTGTTGCGGCGGCAATGTCAGGCTGATCGTTCAGAGCCTTGCTGACGGTTGCGACGGATACGCCGCATTCTTTTGCCAAATCTTTCAGAGATGGCATCGGCTGGCCTCCTTTCCGGGAAAGGATTCTTGGAATCGCTTCCTGCAAAGTCCTTAATCGTTTTCGCAAGTCCAATATAGCGCATTCTGTACCAAAAATCAAGCGAAAAAGAAAAAGTTTTAACTATAACGCATTGATTTCGGCAGCTTGCTTGCTTTTTGAAGACCAAAATTGTGCATCTCGATTGGATTTCGTTACATTTCGGTTAAAATCGAAAAAGTTTCGCTGCTTTTTTCGGAGCCGGAAGGAACAGGACAGGCGGGAGAGGGAGAGGATGCGGATCGGAAAGGTGTGCGGCACTGCGGATGTTTGTGATGAAACGATGCATATTTTTTGGAGAACTTTGGGCGGAATCTTGAAAAAGTACTTGCAATTTTTACACGGATAGGCTATGCTAAAAACAAAGAGACCGCTTCTTTCAAAAGCTCTTAATCGTTTTCGTGAGCAGGTTTTAAGGAGGAAGCGTTATGAAATTCGGACATTTTGACGACCAGAACAAAGAGTACGTCATCACCACCCCGCAGACCCCGCTGCCCTGGATCAACTACCTTGGCAGTGAGGATTTTTTCAGTCTGGTTTCCAACACAGCCGGCGGCTACAGCTTTTACCGCGATGCGCGGCTGCGCCGGCTGACCCGTTACCGCTACAACAGCTCCCCGCTGGATATGGACGGCCACCATATCTATATCAAGGATGGCGATACGGTGTGGAACCCCGGCTGGCAGCCAACAAAGACCGAGCTGGACAGTTACACCTGCCGCCATGGTCTGGGCTACACGATACTGGAAGGCAGAAAGAACGGCGTGACGGCACAGCAGGAGCTGTTTGTGCCCAAAGGCGATGCCTGTGAGCTGGACCGCCTGACCCTGCGCAACGACAGCGGCACGGAAAAAGAGCTGGATGTATTCAGCTATGTGGAGTTCTGCCTGTGGGACGCGGTGGACGACAGCTCCAACTTCCAGCGCAATTTCTCCACCGGTGAAGTCGAGGTGGAGGGCAGCGCTGTCTATCATAAGACCGAATACCGTGAGCGCCGTGACCACTACGCTGTTTTCTGGGCCAACTGCCCCATCAGCAGCTTTGATACCTCCCGTGATGCATTCTGCGGCGTATATGGCGGCCCGGCAGACCCGCAGGCCGTTCGGGCAGGCCATTGCTCCGGCAGCATCGCCCATGGCTGGGCTCCTGTTGGTGCGCTGCATATCCATGTAAAACTGGCCCCGGGAGAGTGCCGCAGCATCCTGTTCGGTCTGGGTTACATCGAGAACCCGCAGGAGGAAAAATTCGTCGCGCCGGGCGTCATCAACAAAGCCCGCGCCCATGCCATGATGGAACGCTATGCCACCGACGCGCAGGTCGATGCGGCCCGCGCTGCGCTGGCCGCCCACTGGAAAGACCTGCTCTCTACCTATCAGTTGCACTCCGGAGAGGAAAAGCTGGACCGCATGGTGAACATCTGGCACCAGTACCAGTGCATGGTCACCTTCAATATGAGCCGGAGCGCCAGCTATTACGAGAGCGGCATGGGCCGTGGCATGGGCTTCCGCGACAGCTGTCAGGATCTGCTGGGCTTTGTGCATATCATCCCCTCCCGTGCAAGGGAGCGCATTCTGGACATTGCGGCCACCCAGTTTGAGGATGGCAGTGCTTACCATCAGTATCAGCCGCTGACCAAAAAGGGAAACCGCGACATCGGCACTGGCTTCAACGACGACCCGCTGTGGCTCATCGCCGGCGCTGCCGCCTACCTGCGGGAGACCGGAGACTGGAGCATCCTGGATGAGCAGGTGCCGTTCGATAATGACGAGTCCAAGGCCCAGCCGCTGCTGGAACATCTGCGCCGCAGCTTCAACTTCACCGTTACGCACCTTGGCCCCCACGGCCTGCCGCTCATCGGCCGCGCCGACTGGAACGACTGCCTGAACCTGAACTGCTTCTCCGAGCACCCGGGCGAGAGCTTCCAGATCACCGGCCCCAGCGAGGGTCCCGTGGCCGAAAGCGTATTCATTGCCGGTATGTTCGTCAAGTACGGCCACGAATACGCCCAGCTGTGCGACCATCTGAATCTGACCGAGGAGGCCGCTGCCGCCCGCAAGCACATTGATGCCGTGGAGCAGGCCACCCTGACCGCCGGTTGGGATGGCGCATGGTTCCGCCGTGCCTACGATGCTTTCGGCAAGCCCGTCGGCAGCAAGGAGTGCACCGAGGGTCAGATCTTTATTGAGCCGCAGGGTATGTGCGTCATGGCGGGCATCGGCAAGGAGAGCGGACAGGCCGCGCAAGCGCTTGCCAGCGTGGAGGAGCGTCTGGACACCAAATACGGCGTGGTGCTGCTGCAGCCCGCCTACACCAGCTACCAGCTGAATCTGGGTGAGATCTCCAGCTATCCTCCGGGATACAAGGAGAACGCCGGTATCTTCTGCCACAACAACCCGTGGATCAGCTGCGCCGAAGCAACGCTTGGTCACGGCGACCGCGCCTTTGCGGTGTACCGCAAGACCTGCCCCGCCTATATCGAGGACATCTCCGAGATCCACCGCACCGAGCCCTACGTTTACAGTCAGATGGTAGCCGGTAAGGACGCCCCCACCTTCGGCGAGGCCAAAAACAGCTGGCTGACCGGCACGGCGGCATGGACCTTCTTCAACATCAGCCAGTACATTCTTGGCATCCAGCCCACCTTGGACGGCCTGAAAGTAGACCCCTGCATCCCCCACACCCTGTCCGGCTTCACCGTGACCCGCCGCTTCCGCGGTGCTGTGTACCACATCACGGTGGATAACGCCGCCGGGGTGCAGCACGGCATCAAGGCCGTTACCGTGGACGGCAAGGCCATCTCCGGCAACGTTCTGCCGCTGGCTGCCGCCGGTGCTGAGGTAACGGTGCAGGTGACCATGGGTTAACCCGACTTTCTCTGCTTTTTCATATTATTCTCCTTTCTGTGACCAAAGCCGCCGCGCAGACCTCTGCACGGCGGCTTTGGTTTACAATGAAAATATTTTAACAGCTTAACGATTGATAATGCGCTCCGCGTTGCTCTGCGCATTCCAAATCGTCCCCTTCCCTCTTGCATTTTTGGGGAAAGAGGTGTAGAATACAGTCACAATCAAACACAGGGGAGCTCGTGCAGCGGGCTGAGAGGAAGTATGGCAAGCTTCGACCCTTTTACCTGATGCGGATAATGCCGCCGTAGGAAGTCATACCCTTTATGATTTTTTGCAGGAGGAGCCGCGCCGGGCTCCTCCTGTTTTTTTGTACCTCTGCGGAGGTTCCGCAGCCGGCTGAGGGGGAGCGCCCTGAGCCTTGGATGAATGCAGCGATGGGAAGCCGTGTTCCGGCGTGAGAGGAAACCAGTAAGTTTCGACCGCACCTTCCGTACCTGTTCCCGCCTTGTGGCGGGCACGGGCTGTTTTGTTGCGGGAGCGCCGGTGTTCGTCCTGCGCTGCCGCAGATGGTTGAAAAGGAGCCAATTTATCATGAAGAATCTCTCTGTCAAAAAGCTTGCCCTCGCCGGTATGTTCTGTGCCCTGTGCGTGGTGGGCAGCGTATTCAGCTTTCCCATGTTCGGCAGCAAGTGCGCCCCGGTGCAGCACATGGTCAACGTGCTGTGCGCCGTTCTGCTGGGGCCGTGGTGGGGCGTCGGTGTAGCCTTTGTGGCTTCCCTGCTGCGCAACCTGCTGGGTCTGGGCAGCCTGATGGCTTTCCCGGGCAGTATGTTCGGTGCGCTGCTGTGCGGCCTTGCATACCACAAGACCAAAAACCTGATTGCCACCGTGGTGGGTGAGGTGTTCGGCACCAGCATTCTGGGCGGCCTGTGCGCATGGCCCGTGGCCATCTTCCTGATGGGCAAGAGTGCTGCGGATATCGCCTTCTACGCCTACATCGTGCCCTTCCTCATCTCCACCGCCGTGGGTGCGGTGATCGCCGGTGCTGTGGTGTTCAGCCTGCAGCGCTCCGGCGCTCTGCGCTCCATGCAGAACAGCCTTTCCTGAGCGGAGGTGCCGGGAATGCTCAAAACCGCCTTTGAGAACCTGCGCAGCCGCAGCCCTCTCATCCACAACATCACCAACTACGTCACCGTGAACGACTGCGCCAACATGGTGCTGGCCTGCGGTGCTTCCCCCATCATGGCCGATGATGCCGCCGAGGTGGAGGAGATCACCGCCATCTGCGGCGGACTGAATATCAACATCGGCACGCTGAACAGCCGCACCGTCACCAGTATGCTGCTGGCGGGCAAAAAGGCCAATCAGCTGGGACACCCCGTGGTGCTGGACCCGGTGGGTGCCGGTGCTTCCCGTCTGCGCACCGACACCGCCTTCCGCCTGCTGCGGGAGGTGCAGTTCACAGTGATCCGGGGCAACATCTCGGAGATCAAGACCCTTGCCTCCGGCGCGGGCACTACTAAGGGCGTGGATGCAGACGTAGCCGACAAGGTGACCGAGGAGAACTTGGACAGCGCCGTAGCCTTTGCCAAGGCCTTTGCCGCCCGCACCGGCGCAGTGGTTGCCATTACCGGTGCTATCGACATCGTAGCCGATGCACAAAAAGCCTACTGCATCCGCAACGGCAACGCCATGATGAGCAGCATCACCGGCACAGGCTGTCAGCTTTCTGCCCTGACGGCGGCTTTTGTCACCGCCAACCCCGGCCACCCGCTGGAAGCTGCCGCTGCGGCGGTATGCGCCATGGGTCTGGCGGGCGAGGTCGCCCACCAGCGGCTCACTCCGCAGGACGGCAACGCTACCTACCGCAATTACATCATTGATGCCATTTACAACATGACCCCCGAACAGCTGGAGAAAGGCGCAAACTATGAAGTGCGATAAACACACCATGCTCCTGTACGCGGTGACCGACCGTGCATGGGTGGGTGAGCAGACTTTGTATCAGCAGGTGGAGAGTGCCCTGAAGGGCGGTGCTACCTGTGTGCAGCTGCGGGAAAAGCAGCTGGGCGACGCGGATTTTTTACAGGAAGCCATCCAGATCCACGCCCTGTGCCAGCAATACGGTGTGCCGCTGTTCATCAACGATAACGTGGAGGTGGCCTTGCAGTGCCACGCCGAGGGCATCCATGTGGGGCAGGACGATATGGCCGCCGCACAGGTGCGCCAGCGCGTGGGCGAGGGCGTGATGATCGGCGTATCCGCCCACACGGTACAGGAAGCGCTGGACGCTGTGGCACACGGCGCGGACTACCTTGGCGTGGGTGCGGTATTTGCCACCCACACCAAGACGGACGTAAGCGAGATGCCCCGGCAGACCCTGCTGGACATCTGCAACGCCGTGGATGTGCCGGTGGTAGCCATTGGCGGCATCCACAAGGAGAACATCCTGCAGCTCAAGGGCACCGGCGTGGACGGCGTGGCGTTGGTAAGCGCTATCTTTGCCGCAAAGGACATCGAGGCCGAGTGCCGCGAACTGCGCGCCCTTTCGGAGCAGATCATAAAGTAAGCTATCATCCCGCGGCAAACCGGGGGCACCACCTTGGGCCGCGTTACAAAATTCATGAAGAAAACCAACATGAAAAGCGTATTTTGCGCAGGTGCCGGCATCCAGAGCATACAGTTTTTTCTGAATGACGGCTACTTGCCTGCCACCCTTGCCTGCGGGTCGGGAGTTTCTCCGAGGACCGTCCGCTGGGGTGGGACCCTGCTGCCGCAGGCAGTAGGGCGGGCGATGGAATGGCCCGATTCGTGTCCGAGGAGAAAGCTACCGGCCAGTGGCGGAAACAGGAAGTTGCTGTTGGGGCAGCGGCCAGCAGGATGCGAGTGCTGCTCAATGCACGAAGCATCCGCTGGGTGCCGCAACCCGTACTCGTGTTCGAGGAGAAAGCTCCCGGCACACAGGCTGCCCCGTATCACTGTATGACCAGCACCCTGCTGTTCAGAGATAAACTGTCATTTGGAGGAACACAGCGTATGCAGACTTATACCACCCAGATGGATGCCGCCCGCAAGGGCATCGTTACCCCGGAGATGGAGATCGTAGCCAAAAAGGAATACCGCACCACCGAGGAGATCCGCCAGTGGGTCGCCGAGGGCAAGGTAGCCATCCCCGCCAACAAGCACCACAAGTGCCTGAACCCCGAGGGCGTAGGCTCCATGCTGCGCACCAAGATCAACGTGAACCTTGGCGTCTCCCGCGACTGCAAGGACTACAACATCGAAATGCAGAAGGTGATGAGCGCCGTGAACATGGGCGCAGAAGCCATTATGGATCTGTCCAGCCACGGCAACACCCAGCCCTTCCGCCAGAAGCTGACCCACGAGTGCCCGGTGATGATCGGCACTGTGCCGGTGTATGATTCGGTCATCCACTACCAGCGGGATCTGGCAGAGCTGACTGCACAGGACTTCATCGATGTGGTACGCCTGCACGCAGAGGACGGTGTGGACTTTGTTACCCTGCACTGCGGCATCACCCGCAAGACCATCGAGCAGATCCGCAAGCACAAGCGCAAGATGAACATCGTGAGCCGCGGCGGCTCTCTGGTGTTTGCGTGGATGAGCATGACCGGCAACGAGAACCCCTTCTACGAGCACTTTGACGAGATCTGCGAGATCTGCGCCGAGCATGATGTGACCATCTCTCTGGGCGACGCCTGCCGTCCCGGCTGTCTGGCTGACGCCACCGACGTGTGCCAGATCGAGGAACTGGTGCGTCTGGGCGAGCTGACCAAGCGCGCATGGGCACACAACGTGCAGGTAATGGTGGAGGGTCCCGGCCATGTGCCCCTGAATCAGGTCGCCGCCAACATGGAGGTGCAGAAGAGCATCTGCATGGGCGCACCCTTCTATGTGCTGGGACCTCTGGTCACCGATATCGCCCCCGGCTACGACCACATCACCGCTGCCATCGGCGCAGTGGCAGCCGCCAGCGGTGCGGCCTTCCTGTGCTATGTGACCCCCGCCGAGCATCTGGCACTGCCCAATGTGGAAGACGTAAAGCAGGGCATCGTGGCCTCCAAGATCGCCGCTCACGCCGCCGACATTGCCAAGGGCATCCCCCACGCCCGGGACATTGACGACAAGATGGGCGATGCCCGCCGCGTACTGGACTGGGATGCACAGTTCGCCTGCGCGCTGGACCCCGAGACCGCCAAGGCCATCCGCGACGCCCGCCTGCCCGAGGACGACCACAGCGACACCTGCAGTATGTGCGGCAAGTTCTGCGCCGTGCGCAGCATGAACAAGGCGCTGGCCGGTGAATACATCGACATTCTGTAAGCTTTCCCCGCGCTGAAAGGCGCTTCTTCCTCCGCCGCCCGGCATAACCGGGCGGCTTTTATGTTGATAACAAAAAAAGATTGACCGCCCCACAGTTCCCCAACTCGAGCGGTCAATCTTTTGACATACGGGATGGAAAGCTGACCCTTGCAGTCAGCGCCCCTTCTGTTTGTAGAATAATCGAAGCTATGTGATTTGTCAAGCCATCCCGTTCTATCGATTCTTTCTATCAATATTTTAGATTTTACAATTCTTCTGTGCTGTACTATAATGAAGTAGTAACTTTATTTCTCAAAAGTACAGGAGGCTGTTTTCTTGATAGTTGATCTGATCGAAGCGCTTTACCATCTGCTGTGGGGCGATTTATTCACCCTGCCGGTGGCGGGCGGCATTGGCATCTCCTTTATGGTGGTGCTGCTTTTTGCCGCCGGTATCGGCTTTACCCTGCGCACAAGGCTGCTGCCGGTGCGGCTGTTCCGGGATATGATCGGCGCAGTGTGCGAAAAAAAGCAGGCTGCGGGCGGGCTTTCCTCCTTCCAGACACTGGTCATCTCCACCGCCACCCGGGTAGGCATGGGCAACCTTGTGGGCGTGGTGGCCGCTGTTTCGGCGGGCGGTGCGGGCGCGGTGTTCTGGATGTGGGTCACCGCCCTGCTGGGTGCTTCCACCTCCTTTGTGGAGTCCACTCTGGCGCAGAAGTACCGCGTGCCGGACCCGCTGTACGGCGGCTGGCGGGGCGGCCCGGCCTACTACCTTCATGTGCTGGCAGAGCGCAAGCGGGGCAAAAAGCTCAAGCGCTCGGTGTGCGCAGCGCTGTTTGCAGTGTCCGGTCTGATCTGCTGGTGCGGCATCAGTCAGGTGATTTCCAACTCGGTCAGTTCCGCCTTTGAAAACGCCTTTCACGTCCCGCCGCTAGCTACCACCGTGGTGCTTACCCTGCTGGCGGCGCTGATCGTGCTGCGCAAAAACGCCACCGTAAAAAGCCTTGACTTTATCGTGCCGGTCATGGCGGTGTGCTACTTTGTCATCACGGTGGGCATCGTGGTGCTGAATCTCCGGCAGCTGCCCGCCGTGCTGGCACGCATCTTTGCCGAAGCCTTCGGCCTGCGTCAGGTAGCCGCAGGCGGCTTTGGCGCGGTGCTGATGAACGGTGTCAAGCGCGGGCTGTTCTCCAACGAAGCGGGCAGCGGCTCTGCCCCTTGCGCCGCTGCCGCTGCGGAGTGCGACGACCCGGTAAAGATGGGGCTTGTACAGGCGCTGGGCGTATTGATCGACACGGTGGTCATCTGCAGCTGCACCGCCTTTCTGATGCTGCTGGTGCCGCAGGACATCACCGCCGGGCTGACCGGCATGAACCTTTTACAGACTGCCATGCAGTACCATCTGGGCAGTTTTGGCATCGTGTTCATTGCGGTGATCTTAGCGCTGTTCAGCTTTTCCACCTTTCTGGGGGTGCTGTACTACGCCCGGGGCAATGTGGCCTACCTGTGCGGCGACAACTGGTGGAGCCAGACCGCCTACAAGCTGCTGGCGCTGGCCATGCTGCTGGTGGGCGGCACACAGGCCTACACCGTGGTGTGGGATCTGGGCGATGTGGGCATCGGGCTGATGACCATCTTCAATATGCTGGCGCTCATTCCCCTTTCCGGCGAAGCGCTGACCGCCCTGAACGACTACGAAAAGCGCAAAAAAATAAAATAAGACCACAAAAACGGGCTGCTGCACAAGGTTCTGTGCAACAGCCCGTTTTGTAATATGCGAAAGCTTTCAGCTATGCTGCTTCAGGGCGCAGACGGCGATGCTCAATGCGCTCCATGCGGCCTGATACATCAGCACCGTGGCGATGGACAGCTGCCAGATGCTGCCCGCATAGGTCAGCAGCACCGCAATGAACACCGAGAAGCATACCGACACCAGCTGCACCGTGGTGGCGCTGGTCTCGGCATTCTGTGCCTGATCTGCGGCCTGCAAGCCGCCAGTCAGGCTGGCAAAGCCCCTGTGGTGGTACAGGCAGCACTTGGGCTTTGCCGGGGCTGCATCGGCGGCTTCAATAGCCTGACACTGGTCGCCGTCCAGTACCGTGACCATGCCCTCCGGCAGATGGTAGGCCTCGGTGATGTGCCGTGCCGTCAGGCTGGGGTCCTTGCTGGTGACCAGCAGACGGATGTTCTCCCTTTGCAGAGAAGCAAGACTGCGTGCCACATTGCGGCCGCCCACATAGCGCAGCACGAACATGGCGTGCAGGTTGCCGGACACTGCCAGATACAAAATTTGCAGCTCGCCATTTTTGGAGTGGCTGTCCTCGTAATCCTGCTCCGGCAGGGTCACGCCCTCCTGCTCCATGTAGCGGCGGGTGCCGATGAGGATGCGGTTATTGTCGCACCATGCCGAGAAGCCCAGTCCGGTGTGCTGCTCCAGATCCTTGACCGGGAACAGGATATCGGTGCGGTCCTCGATGATCTGGCTGAACAGCCCGCGCAGGGTGTCGCAGCTCTCGTTCAGTACACTTGCCGCATATAGGATGGCGCGGTCGATGCGGCCGCCCTTGAAGATGCGGATATCCTCCAGCGTCACGCTGTCAGCGGTAAACAGGTCGTCGGCATCCAGCTCAATGGTGTCGATGCCACCCAGCTCCTCCCCGCCGGGTTTGAGCAAAATCATGTAACGTTCCATGGCTGTGTGTCTCCTCTTTTTAGTCCGGGCTGAAAGTCTGGAACCGGTCATCGTGCCGGCTCTTGAATTCTTTCAACTCTCGGATATCTTCCGGCGTACAGCCGGTGTTTTCATAAGCTGCCAGCCGCTGCACAAGCTCTTCTTTCTTGGCCGGGCTCCAGTAGCCCTCTTTGATGCCGCTGCACCGGGGGTTCGTCAGTCGGTTCATAGTGTGTACCTCCTTGTTGATGTCTCCCTTCTGCGGTATACTGAGGCAGAAGGGAGGTGAAAGGTGTGGATTATAGTCAGTTTGCAGTTGATTTGGGAAAACGAATTGCAGGCGTACTGGAAAACGACGTGGATTTTATGGCAATACAAAAGGGATTAACCGGCGTGGTGAATATTCCGATGCAGGATATAAGGTCATCCATTCTGGAAAATCTTCAACTGGATTCCACTGGTGTGATTGCAAATTTACGTCATCAAATGTTGAATGCTGATTTGATTCCATTGACTGCAACGTTTGCAAATGCAATCGTGGAACAGCTGAACAGTTCGGTCTACCAGAATATGGCCAGCCAGTGGACCGTTGGCCTGCTGGAAAGCATTCAGGCTCTTCCAATCGGAGAATTTGAAGCCCGACAAGAAATTCCTGCAGAAGAAGTGCAGGAAGTGCTGGCAGGTGTAAAAAGTTGCCTGCCGGAAGAAGCCGTTGAATTAGTCGATGCCAAGGTGAAAGAGGCCCAGACGGCAGACAAGAAAATCTCCAACAGTGATTGGATCGCCATCGTTGGAATCATTATGACGCTTCTCTTGTTCATTGTTGACCAATGCTCCTCGGCAGAGCACGAACAGAAAGAAGAGGCTGCATGGTCGGCCTTCGCCGAATACCAGCAAGAATCCATCGAACTCCAAAAACAGGACCTCACATTAAAGCAGGAGATTCTTGACTGTCTCAAGAATCGGAATGAGGTCGCTGCGGAGACTCAGGATGCTTCCGTAAACGCTCTCGAAGTTGCCCAGGAGGATTTCGAGGGTGCTGTAGATGTCGCTGATCTGCCAGACAATTCGCAAGAGCAGGAGACTTTGGACAAAGCAGGCGACGCTGAGAATTAAGCTGCTTCGTTTAAGTTTTTGAATCTCGTCCTCCATAACCCGGCCTTCCGTCTCCAGCGGTTCGCTGGGCTTTTTGTTGTCATTCATGTGGCTCACCTCCTTTCACTCTGCACCTCTGGGCTTCTTCCGGCCAGCGCATCGGCCATGATCTCATCGAAGCCCGGCAGGCCAAAGGCGATGATCTGGAGCTGGTCGATGCGGCTGTCCAAGTTGGCCTGGGCTTGGGCGACCAGACTTTCCGCCTGACGCAGGTTGTCGCACATCTTGCCGTAATCGGCCTTGGCCTGAAGGAACCGGGCCTTATAGTTGTCTCGGTGCTTGATGAAGTCGTTGCGCAGGTTGATGATGTCGGCCAGTTCAGCTTTGGCGTTGCTTACGTTCTGGATGGCCATGTTCAACTGGGCATTGGTGGCTTCCAACTGCTCAATGTGCTGCTGGGCTTTCACGGTCTCGTACACGCCGGTCTTGTGGATGGCGGGCAGCACCTCGCTGGTGACCCAGTGCTTAAAGGCCTTTGCCTTGGGCATCTTGCTGCTCAAAATCAGGCTGTACAGGCCGGACTCGTTGATGAGGGCGGTCTTGGATGAGGGGGACACATTCCCATTTTGGGAATCTGCCCCCTGCGGCAGCATCTCAAGCCGCTTGTCCTCCTCATCGACGTGGGCGATGATGGCCTTGCCGGGATTCTTGTACCCCAGTGCCACAGCAACGTCCTTGCCCACCAGCCAAGGCGTGCCGTCGATCTCGACGGTGCGCACCTGCCCGAACTCCGGGTTCTCAAAGATTTGTAAGTCGTTCATGTGGATTTGTACCTCCTTGTATTCACTTCACTTTCGCTGTAAAATAAAAAGACGGAAAGGAGGTGAATGGAAAAATGATTTTTGAAAATTTTTTAAGAATGCATGGTCTGAATATGCAAATTGAGCGAGATGGTGAAATTATTGCAACCGTTCCAGGTTTGCCAAACCGAGAAACGGCAACGAACCGTCAGTACGTTGGATTTCGCCCAAAAACCGATATTAAAATAGACGATGTTATTATCACTCCGGCCAATGAACGGCTTTATGTAACGGAAACGCAGGCATCGTTCTTCCAAAAGCAGCAGGAAGAAATAAAAGCGTTCTATATGACCGAAGTCGAGAAAAAGCGAAAAGAAACCGAACAGCGTCAGAGTAATATTTATAATATCGGTACAGCTTACGGTTCTGTAATTGGAACAGCCAATACAGCGACCATCAACTACCAGACGAATTTTCAGGAACTGCGGGAAAGGGCAGAAGCTGAAGATGCACCGGACAAAGAGCAAGTCCAGAAGTTAGTTGATCTTGTTGAGATGATCGTAAATGACCAGATTCCTCCGCAGAAGGGATTGTTGTCCAAGTTTTCCGAAACGATGGAACGTCACTCGTGGATTACAAGTGCTGTTGCATCTGCGCTTGTATCGTGGTTGACACAACTTCCGCACTGATCTCGATGGTCAAGTTTAACAATGCTTTTCCATTGCTGGACTGAACCAACGAATAATCCTTCACATTCTGGATAACCGTTCCGTCTATCTGGCAGCTAAAACGATTGTCCAAGTGCGACAGCTGAATCTCTTGCGCCCCGCGCTTCTCTTCCTTAGGAGCGTGGGGCCTTTTGCTGTTGCTCATCTTCTTCACCTCCTTTGAAAATGTAACTTGTTAAGTTACTTAATGGCCGAAAAATACAGCCTGCGGATTGTCGATGCTCAAAAGCTCCACAATCTTTGAGGCCTCATCCGTGCCAAAAACACGTTTTTTGAGCTTGCGGGTTAAGGTTTGCTCCGAAATTCCGAGTTCCTGAGCCAACATTTTTTGGGTGTAGCCAGCCTTGACCATGTACGACTTGAGTAAATTGACGTTTACCACACTTTCACCTCCAAACTGCCTCTTTGTAACTTGTGAGGTCACAAGTATAATAGCACTATATTTGTGACCTGTCAAGTTATTTTTGATAATTGAATTAAAAATATTGTAAACTGTCGGTTTATCTGCTATACTATAGACATTAAAGGAGGTGCTCATGGTGACTGTAGGTGATCGCATTCGACAGGTACGTCAAGAGCAAGATGTAACCCAGCAGGAGCTTGCCGATTACGTCGGCGTATCGAAGCAGGCAGTATATAAGTATGAAAATAATATTGTAACCAATATACCGACGGACAAAGTTGACGCCATCGCCAAACGGCTGAAAGTGTCTCCCGCCTACCTGATGGGCTGGGAAGAGAAGCCCCAGCCCGCCCCTCGTCCCATCCCGAAGGGGTTTGAGCCGATGCCCAAGATGAAGAAGATCCCGCTGGTGGGCTCGATCGCCTGCGGCACGCCCATCCTGGCCCAGCAGAACATTGAAAAAATCGTGGACGCGCCGGAGGATATCCGGTGCGATTTTGCGTTGCGCTGCAAGGGCGACAGTATGATCGGGGCCGGCATCCACGATGGCGACGCGGTGTATATCCACATTCAGCCGGAGGTGGAGAACGGCGAGATCGCCGCCGTGCGGATAGGCGAGGAAGCGACGCTCAAGCGGGTGTATTATGACGGCACAACCCTGACCTTGATGCCTTATAATAATGCTTATGCGCCGATGGTCTACACCGGCCCCCAGCTGGAAGATGTGCACATTGAGGGCAAAGCCGTGGGGTATACGCACTGGTTCTGATATAATAAATACCTGCAGGCTTCTGTCTGCGGTAAAAAATGTGAGGAGGTGACCGTACCCCGAAAATATAATGGTGCTCGAGTTGGAGTTTATATCAGAAAGGACGGAAAAAACATGAAAAAGAAAATCGTCTCATTGTTCGCGGTGCTGGCACTTTGCCTTGCTTTTGCAGTTCCGGCGTTTGCTGCGAACTACAGCAAATGGACCGCCACAGAATTTTCAGGTCAGACAGACTTCGGGTATTTCTACACCTATGAAGGAGAAGACCGCTCGAACTATCCTTATCAAGCAGTAAATTACAAATGTTTCTCGGTTGTGTCCGCAGATGGACAGCGTTTTTATGCAGCAATCAAGGACTCTCAGTATGAGTATGCAAAGGCTGCACTCGATCACCAGCAGATTACTCTGAAGGGATTGTATCAGCAAACAGCAGGCGATGGCTCTCCTATTTTCTTATCCAGTGAAGTTGTCACGACAAATGAAAAAGGAGAAAAAGTGAGCACACCGTTTGGTAATGTTGTGTGGGCGGCTATTGACCACGGCAAAACGAGTGCGGAAACCTTCAAAAAGTTCTATGAAGTGTATTCTGATTGCATGATTACCGTTGCTGATGACGATTCCTATCTTATGATTGACACAAATCCGTTCAACTACAAGGACGGAGACTCGAGCTTGATCGAGACAGGCCTCGACCATATCGAGACGATTAACAAGGCACTGGACTTGCCTGACTGGCTCTATGAAGAAATGCTGAAAACTCGAGCTTTGGACGGGCGTCAAAAAGAATCCTTTGACAATGTAACTGTGACTTGGTCTTATCATCCGGACCAGGGCATGGAAGTCATCTACCGCACAAACAACTAAATAAAAAGGTCCCTCCACCGGTGTTACCA
>ENA-OPXX01001321-OPXX01001321.1-human-gut-metagenome-genome-assembly--contig:-NODE-1321-length-17704-cov-2.513740_pt1 | contig 17704 bp, 13 predicted proteins | sample MGYA00241771_ERZ502046 | MGnify/ENA primary metagenome ERZ502046 (study PRJEB25962, sample SAMEA2042006) | human gut metagenome | biome: human gut; feature: human-associated habitat; material: faeces...
GACGGATACACCTACTACATGGCAGAGGCGCTTCTTGACAAAGTGTTAGGAAAGCTTGGAAATGAAGAGGAAGGTGTCAAAGCATATGAAGTATTAGAGACTTACACCGGAAAAGATTTAGAGTACAAAGAATATGAGCCGTTATATGCATGTGCAGCAGAAGTGGCAGCAAAACAGCACAAAAAAGGACATTTTGTTACCTGTGATACTTATGTAACTATGACAGATGGTACAGGTATCGTTCATATTGCACCTGCATTTGGTGAGGATGATGCGAATGTAGGACGTAACTATGACCTTCCGTTTGTACAGTTTGTAAACGGAAAAGGTGAGATGACAGAAGAGACACCTTATGCCGGATTATTTGTAAAGAAAGCCGACCCTGAAGTATTAAAAGATCTGGATGCGCAGGGCAAATTATTTGACGCACCAAAATTCGAACATGAATATCCACACTGCTGGAGATGTGATACACCGCTTATTTACTATGCAAGAGAGTCATGGTTCATCAAGATGACAGCAGTCAAAGATGACCTGATCCGTAATAATAATACTGTAAACTGGATCCCGGAATCCATTGGTAAAGGACGTTTCGGTGACTGGCTTGAGAACATTCAGGACTGGGGTATCTCCCGTAACCGTTACTGGGGAACTCCTTTAAATGTATGGGAATGTGAAGGCTGCGGACATCAGGAGTCCATCGGAAGCCGCGCTGAATTAGCAGAGAAAAGCGGAAACCCGGATGATGCCAAAGTGGAATTACACAGACCGTATATCGACGCTGTGACCTTCAAATGCCCTGACTGTGGCAAGACCATGCACAGAGTGCCGGAAGTGATCGACTGCTGGTTCGACTCAGGAGCAATGCCGTTTGCACAGCACCATTATCCATTTGAAAATCAGGATTTGTTCAAACAGCAGTTCCCGGCTCAGTTCATTTCCGAGGCGGTAGACCAGACACGCGGATGGTTCTATTCCCTGATGGCAGAGTCCACCTTACTGTTTAATAAAGCTCCTTATGAAAACGTTATCGTTTTAGGACATGTACAGGATGAGAACGGACAGAAAATGTCCAAATCCAAAGGAAATGCAGTCGATCCGTTCGATGCATTAGAGACTTACGGAGCAGATGCGATCCGCTGGTATTTCTACATCAACAGCGCTCCATGGCTTCCAAACCGTTTCCATGGAAAAGCAGTGCAGGAGGGACAGCGTAAGTTCTTAAGCACCTTATGGAACACTTATGCATTCTTTGTACTGTATGCAAACATTGACGGATTTGATGCAACAAAATACAAACTGGAATATGATAAATTATCCGTGATGGATAAATGGTTACTGTCTAAATTAAATACCGTGATCGGCGCTGTGGATGACAACCTTGGCAGTTACAAGATCCCGGAAGCTGCAAGAGCACTCGATGAGTTTGTGGACGATATGAGTAACTGGTACGTAAGACGCTCCCGTGAACGTTTCTGGGCAAAAGGAATGGAGCAGGATAAGATCAATGCCTACATGACACTTTACACTGCGTTAGTAGAGATCTGTAAATGTGCAGCACCAATGATCCCGTTCATGACAGAGGAAATCTATCAGAACCTTGTATGCAGCATTGATAAAAATGCGCCGGAAAGTATTCATTTATGTGACTTCCCAACCGTTAATGAAGCATACATTGACAAAGAGTTAGAGAAAAATATGGATGAGGTATTAAAGATCGTTGTTATGGGCCGTGCATGCCGTAATGCAGCAAACATCAAGAACCGTCAGCCAATCGGAAATATGTTTGTCAAAGCTCCATTTGAACTTTCAGAGTACTTCAAAGAGATCATCGAAGATGAGCTGAATGTGAAGAAAGTTTCCTTTACCGATGACGTAAGCTCCTACACAAGCTATACGTTCAAACCACAGCTGCGTACCGTAGGACCAAAATACGGAAAATATTTAGGTCAGATCCAGAAAGCTTTAGCAGAGCTTGACGGAAACGTTGCCATGGCAGAGTTAAAGAAAAATGGATTTATCACTTTGAAGTCTGTCAGTGATGATGTAAAATTAGCAGAGGAAGATCTGTTAATTACAATGACACAGATGGAAGGTTATGTAACGGAGGGGGACAATACAGTAACCGTTGTCCTTGATACCAACTTAACACCAGAGTTAATTGAAGAAGGATTTGTGCGTGAGATCATCAGCAAGATCCAGACCATGAGAAAAGAAGCAGGATTCGAAGTGATGGATAAGATCATGATCTCTTATCAGGCAGATGACAAAGTGGCTGCCATCTTTGACAAATATGGTGATGCGATCAAAGCAGATGTACTCGGACTTGATGTTGTAGCTGGCAGTGTGGATGGATACGAGAAAGAATGGAATATTAATGGGGAAACCGTTCTTTTAGGTGTAAAAAAAGGAGAGTAAGGAAATGTCTAAATCAGCAGCAGTCTTCAATAAGAAAAAATTTATCAATGATGTAACAGAGACAGTCCGTCATATGTACCGCAAACAGTTAAAAGAAGCAAGCCAGCAGGAGATTTTCCAGGCGGTATCCTACGTCGTAAAAGACGTTGTGATCGATGACTGGCTGGCAACCCAGCAGGCATTTGACGATCAGGATCCAAAGATTGTCTATTATATGTCAATGGAATTTCTGATGGGACGTGCGCTTGGAAATAACCTGATCAATTTAAAAGCTTACAAAGAAGTGAAAGAAGCTCTGGAAGAAATCGGACTGAATCTTGACGTGATCGAAGATCAGGAGCCGGATCCGGCACTCGGAAACGGTGGTCTTGGACGTCTTGCAGCATGTTTTATGGAATCACTGGCAACACTTGGATACGCAGCTTACGGCTGCGTTACCGTTATGGTATGTTCAAACAGCAGATTTCGGATGGTTTTCAGGTAGAAGTACCGGATAACTGGTTAAAGAATGGCTATCCATTCGAACTTCGCAGACCGGAGTATTCCTATGAGATCAAATTTGGCGGCTATGTCCGTACCGAAGACATGGGAAATGGCAACACCAGATTTATCCATGAAGGCTATCAGTCCGTTATGGCAATCCCATACGATATGCCAATCGTAGGATATGATAATCATATGGTAAATACGCTGATGATCTGGGATGCAGAGCCTAAGGAAGGTTTCCAGTTAGATTCCTTTGATAAAGGAGATTATAACAAAGCGGTAGAGCAGGAAAACCTTGCTCGTAATCTGGTGGAAGTCCTTTATCCGAATGACAATCATATTCAGGGAAAAGAACTTCGTTTAAAACAGCAGTATTTCTTCGTATCTGCAAGTTTACAGCGTGCGATCGCCAGATTTAAAAAGCATCATGACGACATTCATAAGCTGCCGGAGAAAGCAGTATTCCAGATGAATGATACACATCCGACGGTTGCAGTGGCAGAGTTAATGCGTATTTTGCTGGATGAGGAAGGCTTAAGCTGGGAGGATGCGTGGGATATCACAACCCACTGTGTTGCTTATACCAACCATACCATTATGGCTGAGGCTCTCGAAAAATGGCCGATCGAGATTTTCCAGAGACTGCTTCCGCGTGTATATCAGATCGTGGAAGAGATCAACCGCCGTTTTGTTTTACAGATCCAGGAGCAGTATCCGGGCAACAATGATAAAATTGCAAAAATGGCAATTTTATATGATGGTCAGGTAAAAATGGCGCATCTTGCGATCGTTGCAGGTTATTCTGTCAACGGTGTTGCCAGACTGCACACAGAGATTTTGAAAAAAGAGCAGTTAAAAGATTTCTATGAGATGATGCCGCAGAAGTTCAATAACAAAACCAATGGTATCACACAGAGACGTTTCTTAGCACATGCGAACCCGCTTCTGGCTGACTGGGTGACAGCACATGTGGGAGAAGGCTGGATCACAGACCTTTCCCAGATCAGGAAACTTGCGCCTTATGCAGATGATAAAAAAGCACAGCAGGAGTTTCTGAAGATCAAACACCAGAATAAAGTACGTCTTGCAAAATATATCAAAGAGCACAATGGAATTGATGTTGATCCGGATTCCATCTTTGATGTACAGGTAAAACGTCTTCATGAGTACAAACGTCAGCTGTTGAATATCCTTCATGTTATGTATCTCTATAATGAGATCAAAGAGCATCCGGATATGGAATTTGTTCCAAGAACATTCATTTTTGGTGCAAAGGCAGCAGCCGGTTATAAAAATGCAAAACTTACCATTAAACTGATCAACAGCGTTGCAGAAGTGATCAACAATGATAAGAGTATCAATAATAAGATCAAAGTGGTATTTATCGAGGACTACAAAGTTTCCAATGCAGAGTGGATCTTTGCAGCAGCAGATGTCAGCGAGCAGATTTCAACTGCAAGTAAAGAGGCATCCGGTACCGGTAATATGAAGTTCATGTTAAACGGTGCCCTGACACTTGGAACGATGGACGGTGCGAATGTAGAGATGTACGAGGAAGTAGGACCGGATAATATGTTCATTTTCGGTATGAGCTCTGACGAAGTCATCGCACATGAGCATAACCGTGATTATGATCCGATGCAGATTTTCAACACGGATCAGGATATCCGCAAAGTTCTGACACAGTTAGTGAACGGATTCTACTCACCGAACGACTCCGAACTTTTCCGTGACCTGTACAATTCACTGCTGAATACACACAGCACACAGTACGCGGATACTTACTTCATTCTTGCAGACTTCCGTTCTTATGCAGAAGCGCAGAAGAAGATCATGGAGTATTACAAGAACAAGAGCGCCTGGGCAAAGAGCGCTATCTTAAACACTGCACATTCCGGCAAGTTCTCATCCGACAGAACGATTCAGGAATATGTGGATGATATCTGGCATTTACCGAAGGTGAAGGTTGATGTGGAATAAAGTGATAAGAAAATAAAATTACAAGAAGGACAGTCCCTGTGAAAAAGGGGCTGTTTTTCTATATTTATGTTATGTCAAAAACAAATTGACAATTTTTTCGATACAAGTTATGGTAATAAGGAAATCTTTTTTATCAAATTGAGGGTGCAAGGTCTGCATAAAAATCCAGTTAAAACTGCAAGTGCAAAAAGCGACGAAACTATTTTCCTGAAATATCAGGTATATAGGAAGGAGCAATTATATATGGGAAAAAAAGTATTGAAAGCAGATACTGTAGTAAAGAATTACTGGCGGAATAACGAACAGTTTGCAGATATTTTTAATGCAGTTTTATTTAATGGAAATAAGGTTATAAAACCGGAAGAATTAGAAGATATGGATACAGAGGAATCTTTGGTATTAGAACACAAGGAGTATATACAGAGTATTGTGGCAGCAAGAGATAACGTTAAAATCAGAAAAAAATCTACCACTTATGATGCTGAATTTGTTATACTTGGATTGGAGGGACAGGAATGTATCCATTATGCAATGCCGTTAAGAGTGATGGGATATGATTATAGTACATACAAAAAGCAGTATGATGACAATGCGGCAAAGCGTAAAAAAGAAAAAGGATTAACAGAAGATGAATATCTGTCGGGAATGAAGAAAACAGATAAATTTATTCCTGTTATTACAATCGTTATCTATTATGGTGAGAAGCCGTGGGATGGAGCAGTATCTTTGCATGGGATGCTAAATATTCCAAAAGCAATGGAAACATTTGTGAATGATTATAAAATACATCTGGTGGAAGCCGGAAAAAATAATCTGGTATTGCATAATGTAAATAATCAGGATTTATTTAATCTGCTTGAAATTCTTTTAAGCAGAAGTGGAAGAACAGATGGAAAAAAAGAAAAAGCAATAGATTATACAAGAAAACATAAGGTAGACAAAGCTGTTATTATGACAGTAGCAGGCACTATGAATGGAAAAATTGATTATAATGAATTGATTGGGGAAGGAGAGAAAGGTATGGTCAGTGTATTTCAGGAAACATGGAATGAAGGAGAGGCAAAAGGTATTATTGAAATGGGGAATGACTTTGGACTTTCCGAGGAGGATATTTTAGCAAGACTTCAAAAAAAGTTGAATGTTTCACTGCAAAAAGCACAGGAATATCTTTACGCATATAGAAAACAGAACGCATAAGATATGCTCTCGGCGGTTTGCCTAACAATATCTTTGCTTCGCGCTATGTTTCTTATATTCCAAATAAAGAGCAGTTCATCGCCTATCATACAGTTACATTTAACGTTACCATTTATGCGATAGATTTGTTATACTTAAGTAGAAATTGCAAAAAAATAGTTTGGAGAGGCAGCTATGGCAGAATTTATAAAATTACCTGTTGGAATTGAAAATTTTGAAAAAATCCGCAGAGATGGTTTTTATTATGTTGATAAAACCGGTCTGATCGAGCAGCTTTTAAATAACTGGGGAGAGGTCAATCTGTTCACGCGTCCACGTCGGTTTGGTAAGACATTGAATATGAGTATGCTCAAATGTTTCTTTGAAATCGGTACAGATCAGTCGCTGTTTGAGGGATTATATATTTCTAAGAATAAGGCTTTATGTGATGCATATATGGGAAAGTATCCGGTCATATCAATCAGTTTAAAAGGGGTAAATGCAGACAGTTACGAAAATGCACGCAGCCTGTTGAAACGGATTGTGATGGAAGAAGCGAAAATGCACCGGATTATCATGAGTGGAAATAGGTTAGATGACATAGACAAGGCAGAATATATGTCACTTGTTACAGGAGATATGGGCGAGGACACACTTGTATACAGTATGAAAACGCTGACTGCATTACTGGAAAAGTATTATGAGAAAAAAGTGATTGTACTCATTGATGAGTATGATGTACCTCTTGCCAAGGCAAACGAGAATGGTTACTATGACCAGATGGTTTTACTTGTCAGAAATTTATTTGAAAACGTGTTAAAGACAAACAGTAGTTTGAAATTTGCAGTTTTAACAGGCTGTCTGCGTGTGGCAAAGGAGAGCATTTTTACAGGACTGAACAATTTTAAGACAAATTCAATCCTTGATGAAGAGTATGATGAGACGTTTGGATTTGTCGATGATGAAGTGAAAGAAATGCTTCATTATTACGGTCAGGATACACACTATGAAACGGTAAAAGAGTGGTATGACGGATACCGCTTTGGAAATGCAGATGTTTATTGCCCGTGGGATGTCATTAATTATTGCGATGCACACAGAAGGAATCCGATGCTTCCACCGGAGAATTATTGGACCAATACCAGTGGAAATGATGTGCTGAAACATTTTATAGAAAGTGCAGGAGCAGCAAAGGGGCTGGCAAAAACAGACTTAGAGAGACTTGTAAATGGTGAAATCGTAGAAAAAGATATACGTGAGGATCTGACTTATAATGAACTGTATGCATCCATGGATAACCTTTGGAGTACACTTTTCATGGCGGGATATCTTACACATAAAGGCAGAGTTGATACAAAAAGATTCAGACTTGCAGTGCCAAACAGAGAAATCCGGAACATTATCACGGAGCAGGTTCTGGCTTTGTTTAAGCAGAATGTGGAAAAAGACGGACAGCTTCCGTGACACATTCCAAGAAAGATGTAACATGTAAAAATGTTGCATCTTTCTTTTTTATTGTTGCAGTCTGCGGTCAATTGGTTGCAATGTAAAAACGAACATGATAATGTAATAGTAACAGGAAACGGAAGATGCGCAGAAGCGCAAAACAAGGAGGCTAAATCCTCTCCTCACAAGGGTTCGGATTTTGCTTCGCAAAACAAGGAGGATTTTATGATCTGGGAAGATGTATTAGCAAAATTTAAAGAGTTATTCGGGGATGAGGGTGAAATCGGTGTTTATTTTGCACCGGGACGTGTGAACATGATCGGTGAGCATACCGATTACAACGGAGGACACGTTTTCCCTTGTGCACTCACTATTGGTACATATGGTGTGGCAAGAAAAAGAGATGATAAGAAACTTCGTTTCTATTCCATGAATTTTGAGCAGCTCGGTGTGATCGAGTCCTCAGTAGAAGGTTTAAAGCCGGAAAAAGAAGCTGACTGGACGAACTATCCAAAGGGAGTTATGTGGGCGTTTGGAGAGAAGGGAATGAAAGTAGAGCAGGGCATGGATCTTGTTTTATTTGGCAATATTCCAAACGGCTCCGGACTTTCTTCTTCTGCATCAGTTGAAGTTCTGACCGGATATATTTTAAAAGATATGTTTGGATTCGACGTGACAAATCAGGATCTTGCACTGATCGGCCAGTTCTCTGAAAATAAATTCAACGGCGTAAACTGTGGTATCATGGATCAGTTTGCGATCGCAATGGGAAAAGCTGGTCATGCGATTTTCCTTGATACAGCAACTTTAAAATATGAGTATGCACCGATCAAGCTGGAAAATGCAAAGATCGTGATCTCCTGCAGCAACAAAAAACGTGGACTTGGAGATTCCAAATACAATGAGAGAAGAAGTGAGTGCGAGACTGCACTGGCAGAACTCCAGAAAGTTGTTAAAATTGATTCCCTTGGTGAACTCACGGAGGAACAGTTTGAACAGTACAAAGATGCGATCAAAGATCCTGTCAGGGTAAAACGTGCAAAACATGCGGTTTATGAGAATCAAAGAACCATCAAGGCAGTGGAAGCATTAAAGAATAACGATGTTGCTCTGTTTGGTGAGTTAATGAACGCCTCCCATGTTTCCCTTCGTGATGATTACGAAGTAACCGGTATCGAGCTTGACACATTGGTGGAAGAGGCATGGAAAGTAGACGGAGTGATTGGTTCCCGCATGACAGGTGCAGGATTTGGCGGATGTACCGTCAGCATCGTAAAAGATGAGGCAGTCGATTCCTTTATTGAAAAAGTAGGTGCTGCTTACAAAGATAAAATCGGTTACGCTGCTGATTTCTATGTAGTTGAGATCGGTGGCGGCCCTGTAAAACTGGCTTAGTGATTTTAACAGACCATTGTGAAATTCAATATAGATCGTGAAGAGTTTCACAATGATCGAAATGATTTCAAGATAAAGAGGATAACACAATGATTCAGGAAAGAATTTTAGAATTGACAGAATATGGTCTTGTGACCGGGCTGGTAGAGCCGGAAGACAGGAGATTTACCATTAACCGCCTGTTAGAACTTTTTCATCTGGATGAATTAGAAGATGAAGTGGCAGCAGCCTATGCAAAGAGAACTCCGATGACGCAGGAGAGTGCAGAGGCAGCATTGGAAGACATCTTAAATGAGATGCTCGATTATGCGGCAGAAGATGGACTGATGCCGGAAGACACGATCACATACAGAGATTTATTTGATACAAAGATCATGGGCATGCTTGTGCCAAGACCAAGTGAAGTGATCAAAAAATTCCAGGCACTCTATCAGATCAGCCCAAAGGAGGCAACTGACTATTTTTACAAATTAAGCAGGGATACAAACTACATTCGTAGATATCGTATCAAAAAAGACCAGAAATGGACTGCAGATACCGAGTTTGGAACATTGGATATCACCATCAATCTCTCCAAACCGGAAAAAGATCCGAAGGCGATCGCAGCAGCCAAGCTTGCAAAACAGAGCGGTTATCCAAAATGCCTTCTGTGCAAAGAAAACGAGGGATATGCAGGACGTGTGAACCATCCGGCAAGACAGAACCACAGGATCATTCCGGTAACGATCAACCACAGTGACTGGTTTTTCCAGTATTCACCATATGTTTACTACAATGAACACTGTATCGTTTTTAACGCAGAGCATACACCGATGAAAATCGAGAAAGCAACCTTTGGAAAACTGTTGGATTTTGTAGAGCAGTTCCCACATTACTTTGTCGGATCGAATGCTGACCTTCCGATCGTTGGTGGATCTATTTTGAGCCACGATCATTTTCAGGGTGGACATTATGAGTTCGCTATGGCAAAAGCACCGGTGGAAAAAGAGCTGGTCTTCAAGGAATTTGAGGATGTGAAAGCCGGAATCGTAAAATGGCCAATGTCCGTGATCCGTATCAGCGCACCACAAAAAGAGCGCCTGATCGAGCTTGCAGATAAGATTTTACTTGCATGGAGAGGTTATACGGATGAAGATGCATTTATTTTTGCAGAGACAGAGGGCGAACCGCACAACACGATCACTCCTATTGCAAGAAAACGCGGCAATGATTATGAGTTAGATCTTGTACTCCGCAACAATATCACAACGGAGGAGCATCCGCTGGGTGTTTACCATCCACATGCAAAACTTCATCATATCAAAAAAGAAAACATTGGTCTGATCGAGGTTATGGGACTTGCAGTGCTTCCAGCCAGATTAAAAGATGAGATGGCAGCATTAGAACAGGCAATCTTAGACGGCGCAGAAATCCGTGAGGATGAAGTACTTGCAAAACATGCAGACTGGGTGGAGGAATTTCTGCCTAAGTATGGATTTACAGCAGGAAGTGGTCTGGAAGGTGAGATTACACCGGAAAAATTACATGAGATCATTCAGACAGAAATCGGTCTTGTGTTCAAGGAAGTTTTATTGGACGCAGGTGTTTACAAGTGCACAGAGGAAGGCAGAAAGGCATTCCGTAAGTTTGTAGATACCGTTAATGCATAAAAATACAGGGGAGTATTTTTAAATAGAAGAGAAACTGTCCGGGCAGTATCCGTAAGGAAAATGTCCAGTGGCAGTTTTCTTTTTTTGTCTATTTACTTTCATACAGTATTGTTGTAAAGTAATAATTGTTCCGTAGATCTGTACATATATGGTGCAGACAGCAGGAAAAACATTCGAGAGTAAGAAAACAGTGAGGAAGAGAATATGATTTCACAGAAAATACAGAAGGCATTGCAGGGAAGTTCTGCAATCCGTGCAATGTTTGTAGAGGGAAATGAACTTGCCGCCAGGGTGGGAAGAGAGAACGTGTATGATTTTTCATTGGGGAATCCTGCAACACCGGCTCCGGCAGCATTGAACGAGGCAATTAAGCAACTGGTGGATGAGACCGATCCGCTGGTTTTACATGGATATATGGACAACGCCGGTTACCCGGATGTTCGTCAGGCGGTTGCAGAGAACTTAAACAAGCGTTTTGGAACTGCATTTACTTCCCATAATATTGTGATGACAGTGGGAGCAGCGGGAGGATTGAACATTATTTTTAAAACAATCTTAGATCCGGGTGACGAGGTGATCGTGTTTGCCCCATATTTCGGAGAGTACAAGAGTTATGCAGCCAATTTTGATGCGGAAGTCGTGGAAGTGGCACCGGATTTTGAAACATTCCAGCCGGATCTGATGGCATTTGAAAAAGCAATCAATGAAAAGACCAAGGCAGTGATCGTGAACACACCAAACAATCCGACAGGTGTGATCTATCATGAAGAAACCATGAAAAAGATGGCTGAGATTCTGGAAAAGAAGGAAAAAGAGATTGGACACGAAATTTATCTGATTTCCGATGAGCCTTACCGTGAACTTGTCTACGATGGAAATCAAGAGGATTTCCTGACGAAATACTATAGGAATACAATTGTAGGTTATTCCTTCAGCAAATCCCTTTCCCTTCCGGGTGAGCGTATCGGATATGTGGTTGTTCCGGATGAGGTGGAAAATGCAGATCAGGTCATTGACGGCATTGTTGTATCCAACCGTACCCTTGGTTTTGTAAATGCACCGTCTCTGCTTCAGAAAGCGGTAGCAAAATGTCTGGATGAGAAAACCAATCTGGTATTTTATGATGAAAACAGAAAGATGTTATACGAGGGACTGCAAAAGCTCGGTTTCCACTGCATTAAACCGGAAGGCGCTTTTTATATGTGGGTAAAATCTCCGGAAACGGACGAAGAAAAATTTGTTGCAGCAGGTAAAAAATACAATATCATCATGGTAAAGGGCAGCGCATTCGGATGTGCAGGCTATGTCCGTCTTGCTTACTGTGTTTCCCATGAGACGGTAAAAAATGCCCTGACTGCGTTTGAAAAACTGGCAGAAGATTACGGATTGTATACTGAATGAAATGACTCGGAAATGAGCAGATTGTAATGAATTTGTGAAATATAACAGGAAAATTGAGAGAGTGGAGAGCGTAAAATTTATGAGTAACTGGGAAGAATATGTAAGAACAGTGGAACCGTATGTTCCGGGAGAACAGCCAAACCAGCCGGACATGATTAAATTGAATACCAACGAAAATCCATATCCGCCCGCACCGGGCGTAGTAGAGGCTTTGAAGAACTTTGATACGGACAAATTGAGACTTTATCCGGAACCGACCTGTAAAGTGTTAGTCGATGCGATCGCAGATTATTATGGAATCAGGAGCAGTCAGGTGTTTACCGGTGTCGGTTCGGATGATGTGCTTGCCATGATATTTATGACATTTTTTAACAGCAAAAAGCCGATCCTGTTTCCGGATATCACCTATTCTTTTTATGATGTGTGGGCAAATATGCTTCGGATTCCGTTTGAGACAAAAGCGTTAGATGATGATTTTCAGATAAGAAAAGAGGACTATTATGGGGACAACGGCGGCGTGGTGTTCCCAAATCCGAATGCACCGACCGGAATCCTCATGCCGCTCTCAGAGATTGAGGATATCATTGCACACAACCGCAATGTGATCGTAGTTGTGGATGAGGCATACATTGATTTTGGCGGGGAGTCTGCGCTGCCTCTGATCGAAAAATATGACAATCTTCTCGTGGTACAGACCTTTTCAAAATCGCGTTCCCTGGCAGGTATGCGGCTTGGCTTTGCGATGGGAAATGAAAAGCTGATCCGGTATATCAATGATGTGAAATATTCTTTCAATTCCTACACGCTCAATCAGACAGCGCTTGTACTTGGTGTGCAGGCAATCAGGGACAGGGAGTATTTTGAGGAAACCTGTGCGAAAGTCATCGCTACAAGGGAATGGACGAAGTGCGAACTGAAAAAGCTTGGATTTTCCTTTGGGGATTCCATGAGCAACTTTATTTTTGCAACACATGAAAGAGTTCCTGCAAAAGAAATATTTGAAGCACTCCGGGAGCATAACATTTTCGTGCGCTATTTTTCCAAGCCGAGAATTAGCAATTATCTGCGTATCAGCATCGGAACCCAGCAGGAGATGGAGCGTCTGACCGCTTTTCTGGCTGTTTTTCTGGGAGAATAACAGGATGCCGTCAGGTATAAATTAAAGTTATAGTTAATATGAAAATAAGTGTTGCTTTTTCGACTGGATTCGACTATTATAGAATTTGCATCTGTAACACTTTAGTGTGTAAAACAGATATTTACTTGAAAACTTTACTATGATAAAATGTGCGTAGATTGGAAGTTTCTGATTATAGTAAGAGATGATATCATTTTGATTTATGAGAAGGAGAAGGTAAAATGAGCAAGAAACTAAGGACCGAGGCAGTAGACCATCTTTTTGATGCGATTTTAAGCCTGGAAAACAGAGAAGAATGTTATACTTTTTTTGAAGATGTCTGCACTGTGAATGAACTGCTTTCCTTATCACAGCGATTTGAGGTTGCCAAGATGCTGCGCGACCAGAAAACATATCTTGATATTGCAGAGAAAACAGGTGCTTCCACAGCGACCATCAGCCGTGTAAACCGTTCTTTGAATTATGGGAATGACGGATATGACATGGTATTTGCCAGAATGGATGCATCAGAGACAAACGAAGCGTAAAACAGAATAGAAAAACCCGGAAAAAAAGAAAAACCCGGAGCTGCACGGATCATGTCTGGTATAGACAGTGTTCCATTCAGCACCGGGTTTTATTTTTCTTTTTTGGAAGGATCTTTTTCTTCGTGCAGCATCTGATCGACAATGCGCTCGATAATTGTTTTTTTCAGGTAGACATCATAGCTTAACATGCAGATAAAACTGAATGTCCGTAAAAGCTCTGCATCCTCACCTTCCATTCCCTCAAAAGTTTTCATGGAGGTGTTAAACTTCTTTGCAAGGTCTTTCATGATATTTAAGGTTTCCTGATGCTCCAGACCGAACACTTCTTTATAGATATCCTCAAGACTCATCTCGGAGCTGCCTTTTCCAAAATATCTGTCCGTGATCGGATTTAAGATACTCTGGATGTCACTGATGCTTAAGATACTTTTAAAATAGTAGATAAAGATCAAAGTCAGCACATGTTCTTTGGAATATTTTTTCTTTTCCGGTGGAGGAAGAAGATCGTTTTTTGCATAATTGTTGATCATGGTCTTAGTCAGAATCTTATCGTCCTCATGCCGCTTGGATGTGGCAAGCTGGGAATCCATAAATGTTGTCACCTGATCCATGTAAAGATCGATATTCGGGATATCTTCCGGTTTTACATAGTCGATTTTGTTAAATTCATCTAATATATCACTTAAAAATTGTTTTGTATTCATTTTTTTACCTGCTTTTACTCTTACTGGTTCAATCGTATTCTCTACATCAGATTATATAGTATTGAAAACTAGATGACAAGATACAATTGAATTTAATTGTATGAATTTGAATGTGGACGGTCGTAGATTTTTTCTGACGCAAAGGTAAAAAAAGAGACGGGTGTATTTGACAAAAATATATGTTTGTCATATAATGCACTTAACAGGAAAGCCGATAGATAGGTGTGAGCTATCTACTCCGGCGAAAAACCAATGTTAAAATAACCGTCAACTTTTCTCAGGAGCTGGACGGTTATTTTTTATTGTTAAAAAAAGAAAATATGTTCGATTTTACTGTTCATAAGCAGGGATAATGTGTTACAATAGATGGGAATATGATATTGTAATAAAAAGGGATTGAATATTACAAACAACAACGGAAATGGAGATGTCTATGAGCATTTATGATACATTGAACGAACAGCAGAGAGAAGCGGTATTTCACACGGAGGGACCGGTTCTGATCTTGGCGGGTGCAGGTTCCGGAAAAACGAGGGTTCTGACACATCGAACCGCTTATCTGATCGAAGAAAAGGGCGTGAATCCATACAATATTATGGCGATCACCTTTACGAATAAAGCGGCAGGTGAGATGCGTGAGAGGATCGACCAGCTTGTGGGATATGGCTCTGAGAGCATCTGGGTATCAACGTTCCATTCTACCTGTGTGCGCATTTTAAGACGTCATATTGACCGCATCGGGTTTGACACTAATTTTACAATCTATGATTCCGATGATCAGAAGACACTGATGAAGGATATCTGTAAACGTCTGAATGTGGATACTAAGATTTACAAAGAGCGAAGTCTGCTTGCTGCGATTTCCAAAGCAAAAGATGAACTGGTAGATCCACAGGAATTTTCTCTCCGTGCGGCTGCTTCCGGGGATTTTGCGAAACGGAAACAGGCAGAGATCTACAGAGAGTATCAGGATGCACTGCGGCGGAATAATGCACTTGATTTTGACGATCTGATCGTAAAGACGGTTGAATTGTTTAAAACGGATGATCAGGTGTTAGACTACTATCAGGAACGCTTCCGCTATATTATGGTGGACGAGTATCAGGATACGAATACGGCACAGTTTGAACTGATCAGTATTCTTGCCAGAAAGTATAAGAACCTGTGTGTCGTTGGTGATGATGACCAGTCTATCTATAAGTTCCGCGGTGCGAATATTTATAATATCCTGAACTTTGAAAAACATTTTCCGGAGGCAGTGACGATAAAACTGGAACAGAATTACCGTTCTACGCAGAATATTTTAAATGCTGCAAACGGAGTGATCTCCAACAATATGGGACGAAAAAGAAAGACACTCTGGACAGACAATGAAGAGGGGAAAAAGATCGGTTTCAAGCAGTTTGAGACAGGCTATGAAGAGGCAGAGTATGTCGCAAAGGACATCAATGCCTGTGTGAAGGACGGCAGATATCATTACGGTGACTGCGCTGTTCTCTACCGCACAAACGCACAGTCCCGTCTTTTTGAGGAAAAATTTATCGTATCCAATATTCCATATAAGATTGTCGGCGGCGTGAACTTCTATGCAAGAAAAGAGATCAAAGACCTGCTTGCCTATTTGAAAACGATCGATAATGCAAGAGATGATCTTGCTGTCCGCAGGATCATCAACGTGCCAAAACGTGGAATCGGTGCAACAACCTTAAACCGTGTGGCAGATTATGCGGCTGCGGCAGACATCAGTTTTTATAATGCATTGAAAATGGCAGACGATATTCCGACACTCGGCAAGAGTGCTGCAAAGATCAAGCCATTTGTGAATTTTATTCAGGTGATGCGCAGTAAAGTAGAGATTATCAGCGTTTCTGAACTTTTGCAGGAGATTATAGACGAAACTGGATATGTGAAAGAATTGGAAGCGGAAGATACCGAGGAGGCAAAGGCGCGTATTGAGAATATCGATGAGCTGATCAGCAAAGTGGTTGCTTACGAGGAAGGCGAGGAACATCCGACACTCAGTGGTTTTTTAGAGGAAGTGGCACTGGTTGCAGACATCGACAGTCTCGATGAGGGCAGTGATTATGTTGTTTTAATGACATTACATAGTGCAAAAGGTCTGGAGTTCCCGAAAGTTTACCTTGCCGGAATGGAGGATGGATTGTTCCCAAGTTATATGTCCATCACTTCGGACAGTTCTTCTGAGGATCTAGAAGAGGAGCGACGCCTGGCTTATGTGGGGATCACGAGAGCCAAAGAAGAACTTACAATTACCTGTGCAAGACAACGTATGATCCGTGGCGAAACGCAATATAATAAAGTATCGCGGTTTGTTCGGGAGATTCCGTCTGAACTGTTGGACAGTGAACTGAGAAAGCCGGCATCTGCAAGAGAATCTTCTTTTGGAAAAGAGAGCAGTTTCCCATCTTTTTTACAGAACCAGACAACAGCAAGACCGAAAAGAACAACACTGCGCCAGCAGCCTTCCGGACAGAGTATGCAGGCAAAGGCACTTGTCACAAAGGGTGTTGTAAAGTCAGAGCTTGACTATGGTGTCGGGGACACCGTATCGCATATCAAGTTTGGCAGAGGAGTTGTGAAAAACATCATGGATGGCGGAAGAGATTACGAGGTGACCGTGGATTTCGAAGGATATGGTGTGAAAAAAATGTTTGCCTCTTTTGCAAAATTAAAGCGTATCTGATTCTATTTGGGAGCAGGGACATTTGTGTATCCGAAACTCTAAAAAATATATAAAATTTTTGAAAAATATAAATTTTTTATATTCGAAAAGTAAAGGATATGGTATAATGGGCGTAAGCAATGAGCAGTGCACATAGATTTTTCTGGTGTGTATTGCGTTTAGGTTTTGCATATCCTATAAAAGTATAAATAAGAGAAGGAGCGGAACACTATGAACAAGGTGGAAGATTTCATCAATGCGACAAAGTTAAACGACTTACTCAATAAGAAAGAGGATCTGATCAATATGACAAAGTTGAATGAATTATTAAACAAAAAAGAAGCAGAAGAAAAGAAAACATCAAAGGTTGTATGGATTTTTGCAATCATCGGTATTATTGCAGCAGTTGCAGCAGCAGTATATGGCGTATATCGTTTCTTTACACCAGATTATTTGGAAGATTTTGAAGACGATTTTGAAGATGATTATGAAGACGATTTCTTCGAAGATGAAGAGGACGAAGAAGAGCCGGCAAAACCAGCAGAGAAAAAAGAAAAAAGTGAAAGGCAGGTAAGGTGATATGGATTTAACGAATATGATCCCAGGTGGAGCAGGGGAAGAACAGGCGGTAGAGCAGCGGCTGTCAAAAGAAGAGTATGCAGCCATGAAAAAACAGCAGAGGGAAGAGGTGTGGGCAGAGG
>ENA-OPXX01001322-OPXX01001322.1-human-gut-metagenome-genome-assembly--contig:-NODE-1322-length-17696-cov-11.742645_pt1 | contig 17696 bp, 18 predicted proteins | sample MGYA00241771_ERZ502046 | MGnify/ENA primary metagenome ERZ502046 (study PRJEB25962, sample SAMEA2042006) | human gut metagenome | biome: human gut; feature: human-associated habitat; material: faeces...
TAAGCAATACTTCACGAAGATAAAAAATTATCCCCACGAAAAATCTACTGAACCTTTAAATCCCAGTAAACCCGCTTAAATCGCTTTGATTAAAGGCTATTTAAAGACTTCTTTTAATCTTAACTCCCAATCAAAGTACAATAGCTACAGACAGCTTTGATGACACAATAAAACATAGTGACTACTTTTCCCTTTAGTTAGATAGTCACTATCTCACACCTTCCCTTAAGTTACTCAACTCGCTTTGCCTTCTTCATCCCCCCCCATCCTATGACTTTTCAAAAATCCCAATGACACGATGACACTTTGACCTTATTGAACTTTTTGACCTTTTACCCTTTTCCAATGATACTCGTATTCACTTCCTATGAACACACAAACCACTGACCGGAAGAATTCAGTTCATTATTCTAATAGAGTATGAACCATAGCTTCTTTTCATCATGATATTCCCATTCCATATCCAGACATTTCTTAATTGCTCCATTTCCTTTTCTTGTCTGCCACAGCTTCAATAGATTGGCTTACGATTTACGTTCAATACGGCAAACACCGGTTCATCTGCCCGAAATCCAGTGTTCCGTCTAACATAAAGAACTTGAACCATTGTCTGCTGAAACAAATATAGGCAGAACTTTGAACGGATGACATCCGGTTTATCAAGCAGTCTTTTATCCGTTCATTGCACCATAGAGCCGAAGTCCCCAAAGAGCTAAGTTTACAGATTCAACATTCATTGATTCTCCCTCTTTCGCGAAGCGAAACAGCGAATTTATTCGCCCCGTTGCGCAGAAATCGGCAAGTTACCCTTGTGAGGACAAACTCGTTTTGTAATGACAAGGGTACAACTTGCTTGGCTCTGTCTGCAAAATAGGCTATCGCCTCCCCGTATAGCTGTCGACCACTTTTCGGGATTTTCCCAGATTGTCCACTCTTTCAGACCTTACAGCCATCCGATAGTTCACGATTCGATTTACCCTAAACACCAAGTATCATAGATTTCCGTTCCTTTGTGCACAAAGCTTGTGTTTCCCATGTACCAGGAACTACACGCAAAAAATCCTTATCTTGATAACCATCAGCCTTCAGAACTCTGAACCCATATACAAGACTATCCTAAGACTTACATAACTCGAACACAAAGTGCATGGTACTCTTGTATATTGAACGCTCGCCACGATTGACTGAGCATCCCAATACGCAAAGGTACCACGACCATGATATCAGCAAGCAAAGATACCAACAACCAGAGGGAAACTAGTATCTTAGTCTATCACACCTTGGTAAGAATTTGAAAGACAAGCCGGAAAACTATCCTTTATTAGTCAATTTAGGCTTACAGGATTTGTGAAGCAAGTTGTACTTTTGTGGCCACAAAATTCGTTTTGCCACCTAAAAAGTGACTTGCCGACTGCTACCGCAGTGGAGCGATTAATCGCTGTTTCGCTTTGCGAAAGAGGACGTTTTAAAAGAAAACGAACCTACCAAAGGAAACTATAGTTATAAGCATACTTATTACAAGCATCTTGGTTATCCGGTTGTTTGTTTTCAGTTGCTTCAATTCATTTATTCTTCAAACAATGCTATCTAAAACTATTAAATGCTTAATACCTTGTTCAGGTGTTCTTAGATATATAATGACTACACAACGCTATCACCATCAATTCATAGTTACCCAAACCACATTACTTTCAGTACAAGTTATCTGATAATTGAATAGTATTCACAGATTTAATTTCTAAATTCCAAAAATACATTAGTTGTAAAACCTGATAGGTAACAACACCTACGAGCGCCGCATCGTCCGGTCAGAGTTCATTACCCATACCGTGCACCGCCTGCGTCCGCGTGAGTTCATCCTCAAATATTCCTTTGCTTTGTAGCTTCATCTATATCACTTTATGCAAACACCCTTCAACATCTGCTTGTTACAGCAGTCGTTGAAGGGTATTTGCGTTTGTCAGATCTTTATACTCAGTGCAGCAGGTTCAGTATTTGAACCGCAGCGACACGAGGAACTCGCGGCCACGCAACGGCACGCGGTAATACTGGAAGTTGGCTCCCTGATAAAGCGATACTTCGTAATCCTTGCGGTTGAGCAGGTTGCTGAGGTCGGCACTCACCGTCCAGCGCGGATGGAAGTCGTAGCGCAGTCCGGCATTCAGAAAACTGTTTACAGAGTAATGACTGTGGGCAATCTCGAAGACCGATTGCGAGAAGTCGGCATACAAGCGCAGTTTGCTGATGGGGTAAAAGTCCATCGTCAGGGAGTAGTAGGCATTCTTCAGCAGGTTGTCGGTCGCCGAAAAGGCATCGGGCTTCTTCCAGCTGAGATTGCCGGCCAGCGTGAGTTTGGGCTGAAACCACGAGAGTCCGCTCCACTGGGTGGAAAGCGTAGCGTGCAGGGCATGGTAGCGCAGGTAATCGGCCCGTTCGTTTTGTGCCACATATTCCTTGTTGTAGGAATAATCGGTTTGTCCGTTCAGACTGAGGTGCGCCTCGCGGAAGTTCTTGCGGCACGACAGGGCCACACTCCAGGTGGTTTTCGTGCGGTCGTCCCACACGGGGGCTATCAAGGTATAGTCGGGCAGGTAGAGGCTTTCAAAATAATGGTCGGAGGTGCTGCGCGTCCAACCTGCATACAAATTCCAGGAAAAGAGCGTTACGGTGTTCAGATACGACAGGCGGAGGTTGGCCAGCGTGGTGCGCTGCACCGAAAGGCTGTCTTTGCCGACCGTAAAGGTGCGGTAATTATTCATCATCGTGCCGTTGAACCACGGGTCGGTGTTCGAGGCATTCTGATTGTAAGCTACCGAGGCATCCAGACGCAGCAGGTAGCCGAAGCGTTGGCTGACATCGAGCGAGGGCGAGAACAGCACATTACGGTCGTTCTTCGTCCGCCAGCCGCAATGTGTGCGGATGTATTCCACCGGCAGAAGCAGTTCGACGTTTCCGCCACTCCACTCTATTTGGTACGAGGGTTCGAGCGTGTGCAGCCAGTACGACGATGTAGCAGTATGCTGCGTATCGTGCAGGCGGTTGTGCTTGTATTCCACGATGTACCCCAGTGTCAAGGGATAGCCTGCCACGTCGAAAGCTGTGGAAAGGCGGTGGCGCATGAACCAGTGGTTCAGCTGGTAGTCCTGCCGTTCGTGTTCGTTATCGGCCGTCCAAACTGCTGATAAGCGTTCGCGGGTCTGATAGGTGCGCACGATAGAGGCCAGGGTGTAAATGCGGGCCGGGGTCGTCAGATTGACGTTGGCCACATTCTGAAGATAATAGGGCTTTCGGTGCATATCTTCCATTACCGAACCTACGTTGGTCACATTGCGGTTGTAGGAATCGGTAGCTTGCCATTGTCCCGACAGAATATTCTCAACATACACCTTCCGGCCGTTCAGCTCGTAGCGCACCTGTCCTTTCACCACGTCTTCGCGCGTACGTTGCCGATTGTTGTCGAACACGCTCACCGTGTCGGCAGCGTAATACTCGTTGCGGGTGCTGTCCTCGCGGTTTTCGCCTTCGTGGTTGTAGAGCAGGTTGAAGCGCAGGGTGGAATAAGGGGTGAAGGCGTGCAGGTAATTCACGCCGGCAAAGTACGAGCGGTTGTCCAGGTAGTATAAGGGCGAAATGGGCGGACGGCGGTTGGTGGCAGAATAGAGGAAGGGGGCTGGCAGGGGTTCCTGGGTATAGATGCCCGTAAAGTTCGACATGCCGCTTTGCAGACTGCGCAGCGAGGCACCGCGGTTGTTCAAGGCACCGGTAAAGAGCAGCTGTTTTTTCTTGCTCACTTGTATGCCGGTTAAACTGCCGTCCCACACCACGGGCGTTCCGCCTACACCGACTTCCGCATCGCCGAAGGGGCGCATCTTGTAGTTCTTTTTCAGTTTGATGTTCAGCGTAGCACGATTGCTATGCACCTTTCCTTCCAAGGCGCGGATAGGTTGGTTGTTCTCCATCACCTGAATGGTCGATACGGCTTCGGCCGGCATATTCTGCGTAGCTTGGTTGTACTGGTCGCCCATCAAGTCCAACCCCTCAATATTCACCTTATTGATACTGTTGCCTTGATACATAATCTGTCCGGAGGGCAGCACTTCGATGCCAGGCATGTGCTTGAGCACGTCCTCGATGCTGTAGTCTTCCTTTTGGCGGAACGACTCCACATGGTAATTGAGCGTATCTTTCTTGCGGGTGATGGGGTCGGCCTTGACCACCACTTCGTCTATGGCGTAGGACTTTTCGATGAGTTGCACGTCATAACGCAACTTTTCCTTTTCCACCGGAATGCACTGGGTGGCAAAGCCCATTTTGGCAAAGGATAACTTGGTCGCCTGCTTCTTGCATTTCAAGATGTATTGTCCATCACTCCGGCTGATGCTGTATGCCAGCAACGAATCCTTGGCATTCAATACCTTGCACAATACATTGGCTATGCCTTTGCCGTTGGCCTCCGTTACCGCACCCTTAAAAACAAGGACTGTTTCCTGCGCCCATACGGACATAGGAAACAGAAGCAGGAAGAAGAATATGTGTATGATCTTTACCATTGTAGTTCCAGCATATTACTCGGACGCTTCGGTTTATTGGCTTCGGGCGTAACCATTTTGCCGTTTCGCTCTACCTTTTCCTTAAATATCTCAATACTTAAGTTCTCGTAGTCTTCAATGTCATTGCGATACCCGGTCAAGGCTTTCTCGCGCGTAGTTACTATCAAATCCTGGATGTATTGCTTCTTATAAAGATACATGGAGGAGTATTTCGGCATCTTGCCAAAACCATTGTTGGTAAATATCCAGTTATGTTTGGTGTCATGAATCTCCATAATCAAACCGGGCAGTCCGCCAAACAAATAAGGACCGTAAGGAAGCTGAATAGACTCGGTGTACCAGGCCACGTAATTCCGTCCGGCGAATGTGCAGGTGGCTTTTTTGCAGGGACGGTTCTGAATGAGTGTATCGCCCGGTATTAAATGCCATTCCATGTGGGGAGTCGGATAGGTATATTCGTAGCTCCGGAGCACGTCATAGGCCTGTACCGTAGTTTGCTGCTTGGTCAAGTCGGTCAAGGTAACAAAGAAATAAGTCCACTTCTTGATAGCCTCCATCCATTCATCACGTGCCTGGTCGTTGCGGGCATTTCGTTTGCTTGCTGCCAGGTAGTCGTTGATGGAATCAAAGGCCAATCGGTTGTAATCACCAAACAGCAAGTAATGATCAGAAATCATCAGCACCGTTTGCGCCTCGGTGTAATCGTTCAACTTCGTAGAATCTGTGCGAAACTTTAATTTATAGAAAGCCCCGAGTTTAGCGTTATCAACAACAGTCCTCTTTGACTTTTCATAAATATCACCAACTTCACTATAGAGCCTTTGCGCTTCGACTGTTTGCAAACACAATACAGTAGCAATAAACATCCATATTCTCATATCAAGTCTCCTTAATTAGCTAAGATTTAAAATGGCCGTATAGCCGATACCACAGCTATCATAGTTTATAGGAAATCCAACAAACCACCATTAGGACGCTTCGTTAGTACGCCTTTCGTAAAATTTGCACGGAAATGATGAACGGCTGCTGCGCTATTCTTTGCTTCAAATGACTTTTGAGTACCATCAGGCAAAGTTACGTGATAAGTGTACGCTGATACTGTTTGCGGAGCAACAAAACTACCAAGAGCAAGAATTGCTGCAAGAGAAAGGAATCTTACCTTTTTCATAGATAAGGAAATTTAGGATTACAACCGACTTCTCAAAGGTTGTGATTTTGTTTATTGATGCAGTTGGGAAGTTTGTACCATGAAGTATAAACTGCATAGCCTTCGCAAAAGAAACCACAGTCGGATCCAATACCATGGTATTACATTTGCTTATAACCATTGCAAAAGTACATTGATTCTTTGTACGATGCAATCTGTTTTGTATCGAAACGGCAAAAATAGGTATTAAACCGTCAAAAATCGGTATTGAAGCGTTTTTACACCATCATATATTGACCGATTTTTCCTGCGATACGACTCTATGACTTGACAATCAATAATTAACAATGTATGTTTTCTACGCCCATACGGAACAGACATTGGAGATAAAAGCAGAAAGAACTAGTAAAAAGGACCGAAGTATTGTACTTCTTAAATCCAGTTTGTGTCTTGTAAGGAACGATGATGACTTGATGGGTCTAAATATAAAAGAGATTTTATCCATCCAACCATTTTTTGAATAATACGCTGCGCTCTTTGCTTACCAATATCTCTTCATCCTGGCAATGAAGCAAACGAACCTTTAACTTTGAATTGAAAAATGGAGTGATTCGCTGCAAAGCGCGTATATGGATGAAATACTGGCGATTTAAGCGGAAAAACTTTTCCGGGTTAAGTTGTTCCTCCAAATCCTGCATAGTCATATTACGCACATGATATTGCTTGCCTTCAGCTGTCATGCAGAGCAATTCTTTACCTTCCTTGGAAAAATAAAGAATTTCAGACACTTGCAGAGGAATAAGTTCCTCTCCTTTATATACTATCAATCGTTCTTTATAATGGGTTATATCACTCATAGCCTGATGCACTTGTTCCATGTTTCCCTTCGTCCCCAAAGATACCTTTCGGATGGCCTGACGCAAATCCTTTTCATCTATTGGCTTGAGCAAATAGTCTATGCCATGATTCTTGATAGCTTGCATGGCATATTCATCGTAAGCCGTCGTAAAGATGACAAAAGAGGCGGGCATGATTTCTTGAAAGGCAGTAAATACATCGCCATCCGACAGGCGAATGTCGGCAAATATCAAATCGTAATCATTGTGCCGGTGCAGATGCTCAACAACTTCTGACACACTCACCAGTGGTCCTTCAACTTCTATTGTGTCGTCAATTTCGCGAATAAGTTTTTCAAGCCGGATGGCACTGATGCGCTCGTCTTCGATAATCAATACTTTCTTCATGTTTTATCCTTGATTTACAATGGGTAAGTAAACAGTAAATAACTCTGAGGTTTGTTTCACTCTTATTTCCTCACCAAACTTTACAAAATATCTTTTGGCTAAGTTGTCTAATCCCAGTTTATAAGAGGGGATGGTTTGTTCCGATTTATAAGTAGGGGGAATGATGTTATTGCTCACCACCAGCATATTCTCTTTACGTTCTACGATTATAGTCAGTTTCTCATGCTGGTTCATAGCATTATGCTTTACGGCATTTTCCACCAGCACCTGTAAGCTTTGCGACAAGATGTATTCATCCTTCCGTCTTTCCATGGGTTTCACTTGCAGTTCAATATTGGTATAGCGCAACTTCAGCAAACTCATGTAATCGTCCAACCATTGAAATGCCTCGTCTAAGGACACTATATCACTCTCTATATGTCCCAAAATATGGCGATAGATTCTTGACAAACGGATTACATAGTCTTCGGCCCGCTTGGCATCTATGTCAATCAAACCTGCCAGCACACTCAAACTGTTGAACACAAAATGAGGGTTCATCTGCATCTTGAGGAGCTTCATTTCAAGCTGACGATTTTCTTCGTACTTTTGTTCAGACTCCTTGTAATAATACTATACTCCACGACTACAATCAACGCCTGAATGGAGGATATCAGTCCCATCAAGTAGGCATTTCCCCATACTTCGCAATCGGAAATATCCACAAACAGCACGTCTATAAGGTTCTCGACAAGAAAAGCCAGAAAGGTATTGGCTAACAGAAAAATAGCACTCAATATGGGTATCTTTTTTTTCGGAAATAAACGCAATAATCGACTTTTCAGAAGAAGAGTTCCAAATCCCAAATTATAGATAGAGAACAGGAAACAATAACATAAATCAATCCATAAAATTGTGCATCCCTCTTCTAACAAACGATTGAACTCTTCATGGTCAGCAAGTACCCAAACCACATCGTATAAGAAGTACATCAAGAGGGATGTCCATAACCAAGTTATCAAGTAGTCTTTTGCTTTCATAAGTATACAAAGTTACTAAAAATCAAATGATACAACAAGGATTATCTGCTTTTTTACAAAGCCTGCGCATAACGTCATAGCGTGAACATTCCGAATTTCTTGGAATGTTCACGCTGGCATTCACTTGGTTTCAAAGTGTCCTTTGATGGAAATAGAATCATTGCCATGATACAGCACGGCGTCGATGTTTCCCTCTATCAGTTTAGGTTGTAGGGTATAGGCGTTGCCATCGTTATCGTAGAAATATTTTATATCGGTGATTTCTAACTTGACCGGGCGGGATGCCTTCACTTCGAATTCATTGCAAACATTTGTGCTATCCGTCGCCCAGCAACTAACCGCATTATAATCATCTTTCTCTTGAAATGACGGAATTGAAGCAGTTATATACTGAGTGCCTACTTCGAACTGCATTAAATTACACCTAAGGTGAATATCCCTCTTATCAAGTACATTGATATTGATATAGTAGGCCCACTTACTATCGACAAACTTATTACTGTGGGTATACCGAGATCCTTTATTGATGTAATCTTTGTAGACCGTATTCTGCAAATGCACTTTCTCGCCATTGATTTCTCCATCAAAATACCCCCAACTGCTAGAATCTTTGGGATTCCAAGTTTCTTCTTCTTCACAAGAAAACAAAAGCGTGGAAGAACAGAGAAGCATTATGTAAAATACAGAACAAGAAATGAATTGTCTTAATTTCATATTACATGCCATTTTATAGGGTAATCACATTCATTCTAACAAATGAATGCGATTACCACTTATTCATACTAAATTGGAACACATCTATTTCCGAAGCACCATTTCATCAAATCTCTTATCTGTGCGATAAAACATTTTATTACTGAACATAAGCGTATGGTCTGTAATCATATATTCTTTTTTACCAATGACTATAATTTGATCATTCTTTAAATGATAATCAAATGAATCCAAAAGCCGCAATACTTTACCATTAGAATCTATTGCAAAATATTCAACTTGTTTCTTGCCAAAACACAATGCAGCACCAGCAGCATCTACGATGTTATCTTCAGGGCTGAATTGATGAATCCAAACACTGTCATTTAAATAGGGTATATCATCATGCTCATCATTGCAAGAAGTAATTGCAACTAACAACAATGTGTAGCATACTAGACCAATATATCTACATAAAACACCTTTCATTTTTCAAATCTTTTTTGGTTGAAGTACTTATTTGATATTGGCATAATACTCGTTTCTATTACACCTTTCCCTTTTCGGATAGGAATAACATATCTACCAGCATCTATATTTTCTATTGGATAATCATCAAAATAATTAAATTGAAAATCATCTATACGTTCACTAGTTTCTGTAACCTTATAGTGAGTAGTGACTGTTTTGCTTGTAGTATTTGAAGAATTCAATTTGCCATTTATACCCAATTTTATTTTGTCAATAGGTATTGAAATGTCTCCTCCAAAATCTTTATTTGTAATATATGTAACAGAATAAGTTTCTGTTACCTCCTTAGTAAAACCTTCGTCTGGATTCACTATATACACAATAACTTTTTTTTCTATTGGATCTGTTGCTATATCCCATTTATTCAGTCGTGTATCGGTCCATGGTCAAGAGGATAAAACCATTTCGACTTTATACCACCCTCGTCTATACTATACGTATATTTTGAATGTCTAAACATCGTCTTGTGTCTTTTAGTTTCCTTTATACAAAGATTGAAAATCTTTTCTGGAGTAGCATAAATCTTCATGCTTTCAGATATGATATCAGTACCATTCATAGTCCCTTCTATTTTAAAGAGAAAACAAAAAGCTCTTCCTGTTAGCAGTCTCTTGATTGCTTCCTCTCGGGATAATGCTCTTTTTTTTACGGTTTGATTTCCGTTAAACAGAGGGTTTCCTTTACCATCTGCAATATCCTCAAATCGCTTAAACGCATCAGGAGCTATTTTAAATCGAAAAATACAATCACTAACATCAGATCTCATAGAATTTGGATTTTGATCTGTACTCTGTAAATCGTAATACATTAAATACCTTGTAGATCTCTTTTGAGTTGAAGAATTCTTGTACGCTTTTACAAGTAAAGGATCAATGTCACTTTCAGGGACATATCCTTTTTCTGAATATTTTATATCGTATTTGTCATAATCAACAGACGAACGTGATAATAACGATTTATCTTTGTTAGGTACAAATGAATAATCGACATATTCATATTTATCATTGATATAACAATCATTTGAGCAACGAGTCTTTTTGTTTCTTACCTGTATGCTGTTGCTCTCTGAAACGACAAAAGTATAAAAGCCAGGGACTTCATTGGTAGCTAATGTATCTATGATATTCCCATTAAAATACATTTGATTTTGATAGAGAACCGGTATTTCATTATCAGATATATTCAGTTCACTAACTTTCAAAGTAGCTATTTCTGGGATATGAATGTTTAAAAGCGGTACTTTGTTTTCTATTTCTTCTATTTCGCCACTATATTCTTCGAAATCTGAAAGTACATTTTTGAATGTTCGATTATCCAATATTTTATCCTTTGCAATGGGATAAAATATGTTATATCCGTTGTCGATTTTACTTAAAGCTTCTTGTTTTAAAAACGATCTTACAGATTCACTTGAAGCGACAGCCTTTGAAAGAATTTTTGCGAATTTTATCTGCGCCTCTTGAGTTGAAAGAACAGACAGTGTTTTGGTAGTAGGAATTTCTTCGTTAACTCCTAATACATCATCTTGCGTGCAAGCTGAAAACAACATTGCACAAAGCATTCCAATGAATAATTTGTTCGTCATTTCGATTATATGTTAAAGTTACCTGAATTCAAATAGGTCTTATTTTGAAGATTATTGAGGTTCACTGTAGCAAAGTGGTATTAAAGTTTTACCTCTTTGGGAAATAGCTGTAAGACAGCCAATCGTTCCCAGAATTTTTAAGCAAACTCTGATTTCTCACGCATCACGTATTTTAGGCAGATGATAATAAGTCCTTACTTTATTTGTTACAAGACAATCAATCCCAAAGGACTCATAAATATTAGAGCTTAAACTCACGTGATCCAAGTTTATTATATCAGCTAATTCTTTCTTCATAAAGCATTTATTTTATCTTACTTAAGGATTTTATACTGCAAAAGTATTTCTACAATCAAATTTAAGCAACACCTTTAGTATCGAAGCGGCAAAAAAAGGCATTGAAGCGGCAAAAATCGGTATCGAAGCGACTGAGGTAAAAGTGTCATCGTGTCAAAAAGGTCAAAGTGTCATTGACCTTTTTAGATTTTGCAATAATGGCCATGCGCCTCTTTCCGGATGAATTCACGGGCACCCTCCCGCAGGAAACGCTTGACGGTGGATTCCGAGAGGCCAATCCGCTTGCCGATACCTACCGCTTCGGAGGTGGTAAACGAGGAAGGCAGGAGGGAAAGCAGTTCGGTGTGCCGCTGGTCCAGCACTCCGACTTCCATTTCTGGCGCTATGCGGCTTTCCATGGCACGGAAGTATTCCGTCAGCCGGATGGCACGGTCGGCGCTTTCTTCGTCAATCTCGTTCATGTCGGCTTCTCCACAGATACTGCGCATGACTTGAATGACCAGACAGAAGCGGATGAGGTAGGTTTCCAACTTGCCGCAAAGGGCTTTCTCCGCCTCGCTTTCCGACTCCACATAGATACGGCTGTTCACCTCATTCTTCCACCTGATCAAACACTGTTTGGCTACCGGTGAAAAGAGAAGTTCAAGGGAATTTGTCTTCCCCTCCTGTCCAGCCGGAGGCTGAACGGCATCCACCTGGCGGATGATGCGTTCCCATTCATCCAGGACTTCTTCCGGCATGGAGGCCTCGTTCCAGGATGGCATGGTTGCTATATCCGGATAGACTTTCAGGAAACGGGAGGAAAAGCCGTTCTGCGAGCGTTTCCCGCCAAACAGCGAGGAGAGCATGCCGGGCTGGGTGGATCCGATAATGGAGCAGTAAGGATTGGGCAGGAAGATGTACTCGTTGTTCGACTTGCGGGTGTATTTGAAGGGGGTACCACTGAACAGGCTGAGAAAATAGCTTTCGTCCGAACCGCTGTAGCGGTTGAAGTTGGAGAGCAGGCTGTCTATTTCGTCATTGTAGATGAGTACGCCCCGGCGATTGTCGCGCAAAGCGGACACAAGGGCCTCGATGGTGGAGTTAACCACCACGTGACACTTGCGCTGCGGCATTTCCATTTCTTCGGGCAATGACTGCTGCTTGCGCTGTTTGGCGGTCAGCTTTTCCCATTTGCGGTACTGCCTGATTTCCTGTGCATAGATACGGTCTGAGTCTTCGTCCAGTTTGAGCAGCGGGGCTACCGCCTGACGCAACGGAGGTGTCTTGCCGCAGCTGGGCGGGCCAACCAGTACCACATAGAGAATGGGACGGCTGACCCACCCGGTCATGAAACGGGCTGACCAGGTATTGCCCATAGCGGCTGCAAATGCAGTGAAAAAAGAAACAGCTGTAAAGTCCACCTGATAGTGCTCATACTTCTGCAGGGATTCCACGATGTACCTTACGGGCGCAGGAAATATACCCAGAGGGAAAAGAATGTTTTTTTTCATAAGCTCATAGGATTTGGTTGCGTTGTCCAAGCGCCTTGCGCACTTCATACTCGGGATAAAGCACCTTGTTGCCGGTCTTGACGGGCTTGAGGATGCCTTTTCTATCCCAATGCCACAGGGTGGCATCACATACACCGAACAATTCCTTTACTTCTGCCTTTGATAGCATGCGCTCCTTACGGGCAGCTTCCACCATCGAGCCGAGTTCATCCTTGGCACGGCGGATTAGTTCATCGGAAAATGCCTTGAGGTCTGCGGCATCCATTTCCACTCTCACATGGGCTTTGCCCTCACTGAGGATGTTGAATAAATCTTCCATACATACTGATTTCCGTCCGGGTTACGACGGCTTCTGCGGACGGATTGAAAACAGAAGCGCCACCGTTCCGATATAGAACGATGGCGCAAAAGTAACTGGCAATCAGCTGAATTTAAAAGAAATAAGCGTTCGTTCAGTTCGCTGACCCGAAAACGAACTGAACGAATTGAAAAGAATTGATTTCAGTCGGCTGTTTCAGTGGCAAGGAGCAGTACTTCGGTCTTGATGATGTCAATGGCAAAGCGATGCTCGGGTTCATCCTTGCCGTATTGCTTCCGGTTGGGGGAAAGGTTCTTCAGGTAATTGACGCTTTTCTGTACCTGGCGGTGTCCTACGATTGAATGTTGGGGATAGGCTGCCTTCAAGGCTGCAACAAAGTCGGTCACGGCCACCTTGGAGCTGATTTCCGCCGTTTCTGCCAGAGCGAAATACAGATGGGCTATATCCATGCCGCTGCGACCATAGCCCAGCCATGCTCCGATACGCTTTACCCGGTTCTCATCCTGCGAGGCAAGCATGTGCTGGAAACTTTCTGCCGTAAAGGTTTCTCTTCCTTCCGCTTCCCGGCATCTGCGGTGCAGTTCGACCCGCTGAAAGAACTTTCCCCAGAACAGTTTGAACAGGCTGGAGAGCATCTCCCTGTATGTGCGTTTGTCCTGTGCCACGACTGCCTTATCCAACTCGTCGGCCACCTGTTCCGGAGCTGACTCACCGTACTTCACCCAGGCGGCCATGGCCATGTGGTCCTCATTCTTTTCCCTCAGGTAGTTTTCAGCAAAGTCCGACAATGTCAGGTGTTCCAACAAGGAGGAAACATCAAACCGCCCGGTGGTGACCATCCGTTCCACCTCCTGCTGGAAATCCGGAGAGAGCCGGAAAGCATCCTCACCCAATTTCAGGATACCTCCTATTCCTTCCGTTTTCATTCTGGCTGCAAACTGGGCATATTCCTGCGGATGGGCTTCCATCCACTCCTTTACCGTGTCCGCTCCTTTAGCCGGAGCCTCTTCTTTTCTTTTCATGGCAAATCTTTTTTAGGGTTGAAAAAGGCAAAGATAAATGCCTTGCCTGTCAAAAAAGAAATGCACAACATAAATCTGCTAAACAGACTTCATTTTCCCTATCGGTTGTTCTGGTTGATAAGGTTTACAACCACTTTCAGCATGGTGTCCTTTTCCTCAGTACGGCTTTCCGCTATCATCAGGGTGAGCGCCACCAGGGTATTGTCTGCAATACGCTTGGTGCCGTCTTCATTGTAAAGGATTCCATTGCCATTGAGAAACCACAGGAACAGCGTGGCGGCGATACGTTTGTTGCCATCGCTGAAGGAATGGTTCTTGGTGACAAGGTAAAGCAGCATGGCTGCCTTCTCTTCAACCGAGGGATAAAGATCCTCGCCTCCGAAGGTCTGGTATATCTGCCCGATGGAACTTTTGAACGAGTCGTCTTTCTCGTTGCCGAAAAGCGGACTGCCTCCGAACTTCTCATGAAGCTGGCGAATCACCTCCATGGCATTTTCATAAGTGGCATGAAAGGCTGCCCGGGGTGTGGTCTTTTCTATCGTCAACTCCTGATAGTCGTAACGGTCGAGCGTATCGAGCGCATAAGTATAGTCCACCACGACATTGAGCAGCGAACGGCTGTCCTCGGTCAACTTCTCCTGATTCTGGATAGTACGTTCCAGCACTTTCACCAACTGGCTGAGTTCATCGAACTTCTGACTGCCTATGCGCTCATTGATGGCATAACCTTGAAGCAGGTATTGTTTCAGGATTTTGTTAGCCCAAATGCGGAATTGGGTACCTCGTTTTGACTTGACGCGATAACCCACAGAAATGATTACATCCAAATTATAAAGGGTGGTTTCTGTACGCTGGGTAAACCCTTCTCTACGACCATAATCCTTGGTATGTGCAAATTTTGCACACACCAAGCTTTCTTCAAGTTCTCCCTCCTTGAATATATTATTGATATGACGTCCGATGACTGTTCTGTCTTTCTGAAACAACTCCGCCATTTGCGCTTGAGACAGCCAAACGGTTTCATCTTGAAACTTAACATCTATACAGGTTTAACCATCTGTCGTTTGGTATATAACGATGCTATCTGTCTGGCTCAAATTATCCATAGTATATGATTTCCAGTTTGTTATATTCGTAATCTCATTTAAAACACATCAGCTTTCGCACCATTGGCAATAGCATCAATCTCATCCGCAATCTCATCGGAAGAGAGCTTGATGTAATCCATGAAAGTCTTCTGCGTCTTATGTCCGCTTACATGCATCATCTGCAAGATGGTGTATTTGTGCGTCAGGTACATATTGGTAATACCGCTACGACGGGCTGTATGCGTAGTGACACAGTTGTAACGGGGCATCATCACTTCTCCCTTACTGCTCCTCTCCACATTGATTTTCCCGTCCGCTTCCTGCTTCCGCTGCTTCATGGTCAACTTGGTATGAACCTTTGCAGTCAAAGAGGGAACCGTTTCAGACAATTCCTTTAGGATTTCCTTGATATAACGGTTGAGAATGACATCGACCACAGAAGGCAGGTTATAATTGTACTTTTCACAGATAGCCTGCAAGTTCGGATTCATAATGGGAATCTTTACTTCCGTATGGGTCTTTTGTTGCACAAGCCGGATAATAGGTGTCCCTTTGGCCGTAGTTGTAAAACTGTCAGGGGAAATATTGTTGTAGTCACTTACTCGCTGACAGGTATAACAGCCCACCAGAAAGACATCACGTACCTGTTCCTGAAGTCCGGTCAGTGGCATTTCATACAAGGCTTGCAACTCGTCTGAAGTCAGATAAATCTCGGCAGCCTTGTCTTTTTCCTCAATTTTCTTTTTTGAAAAGCACTGGGTCGCACGGTCGTTGTCATGTATGCCATCCGTATAAGCATAGCCGATAAGTGCTCGAAGAGTCACCAGATATTTATTCTGTGCAGTAACCATATAACCTTCCTTCTCCATGAATGCTAAAAACTTGGCGGCAAATTCCCGATTCACCATCCCCCATGTATATTGATGCTTTTTATCAAAGCAACCATATAGCCTCATGAAACTGTGCCAAGCCTTTACAGTCCCGGAAGAATACCTGTCGTTCCCATTCAAGCGCTTACCTGACTTGATTTCAGCACAAAAATCTGAAAGATAAATCCATATCTTGGCTTTCTCAGCTGCAATACCTGCCTGAATAAGCCGCTCCTGTTCTTGCCGGATACGTGCCTCTTCTTGCCTCGCATGTTGTTCCGCTTCCTCCTGAACACGTAGGATTTCATACCTTTCCGGATCGGAAATGGCCAATATTTCCGATTTGACGTGCTGTCTATCGAATTGGGGAGCTGACATCTCACGTTCCAGCATCACTTCAATCCGTCCTAACTTATCATGCAGTTTTGGGTTTTGCTTACGATGCCGTGCCAATGAATCTTCATCTGCTACAGCAGCCTTCCATTCCGGCACCCCTACCTGAATACGTGTAGTAAACTGCACATCAATCCTTCTGTTTGGGTCCTGTACTCTTACAAAAAGAGTAGCCTTTTCTTTATGCTCATCCTTTTTGAGGAAATAAAATCTGGAAAGTGTTTTTGCCATAACCCAATCGTTTTTAGTGGATAATATTACTTTTACAAAGATACAAAATTTCCCTATAGTTACCTATAAAGTTACCTATAAAAATCACATTAAATTCAAGTGATGTATATTCACTATAATTTAAAACGATTGATATTCAGCTGTTTTATGGTTATTCCGCTTTAATCAAGTTGATTATAATTTAACTTTAATAGTACTGGTGGCACCACTTTTAAAAGACTTCAAATTTGGTAAATCCCTGAAAATTAAACATTTCAGGGATTTTCTTTTTCTCCTAATCCGCATATTTTTGGCAAAATAACGCACTTCCGTAGTGCTAAATCGTGGACAATTTTAGTCTCGAAAAAAATGTCCACGAATTGTACCGTAAGTCGTTGATTGTCTTATTGTTTAATTCTTGCTATTCTGCACGATTCAGTAACTTTAAACATTATTTTTTTAGAGTATGAAACGACAGACTTTCAACGTGCTGTTCTTCATCCGCAAAACAAGAACAGTAAAATCAGGTGAGACACCTATCATGTTGCGGATAACAATTCAAGGGCAATTAGCTGAAATGCAGCTAAAACGAACCGTTAAGCCTGAACTTTGGTCGCAAGCTAAGGAACGGTGTACAGGCAAAGACGCTAAATCAGTAGAGGTAAACCGTTATATTGAATCGGTTAAACTACGCCTATACGATATTCATCGAACTTTGGAAGATGAAAATAAACTTATCAATCCGATGCAAGTAAAACGTAGATTTCTCGGGCTGGATGAAAAGCATCTAATGTTCTTTGAAGTTTTTCAGGAACATAACGATAAATGCCGTGAGTTGATTGGCAAGGATTATGCTAAAGTAACTATCTCCCGCTTTGATACTTGTTTACGGTATTTCAAAGAGATGGCTTTGAAAAAGTACCATCTAAAGGATATTCCCATGAAAGAAACAAGCCATGCCATCATTCAGGACTATATTCATTTCCTGAAAGCTCAAAAGGACTTGCAAGAAAATACGGTAATCCGTTATATGAAAGTAGTTAAGAAAATCACCAATATGGCATTGGCTAATGATTGGATGGAGAAAGACCCGTTTATCAATATCCGTTTCCACGAGCAGGAAGTACACAAAGAGTTTCTAACCAAAGAAGAATTAGAAATCATGCAAAACAAAGTTTTTGGGCTCAGTAGATTTTTAGTGGGGATACGCATATAGCTTAGCAATGCGGAATAGAA
>ENA-OPXX01001337-OPXX01001337.1-human-gut-metagenome-genome-assembly--contig:-NODE-1337-length-17571-cov-6.112697_pt1 | contig 17571 bp, 14 predicted proteins | sample MGYA00241771_ERZ502046 | MGnify/ENA primary metagenome ERZ502046 (study PRJEB25962, sample SAMEA2042006) | human gut metagenome | biome: human gut; feature: human-associated habitat; material: faeces...
GGGCTGTGGCTGGGGCCGTCTGGGCCGGCCGAAAGCACATCGGCAAAATCATTGCCGTCATTGCCATTCTGCTTTTGCTGCCTGTCCTTTTCCTCCTGATGCTGCCCGGCCTGATTTTTGGAGGGCTGGTCAATGCCTTTTCACCAGCTGATCCTGACACGCCTATCCTCAACAGCGAAACCGCCATCGTAGAAAACGCCAACGACATTACCTTTGCCATCAACGCCATTCTGGGTGAGGCGCTGGATGATGTGATGGCCCGTATCGAAGTGGACTTTGCCTCTTCTGGCGCCGACAAAATGGAGGTCAAAAACCCCTATTCTTCCGGCCTGGTCTACAACGCCAACCTCATCGTTTCACAGTATTGCGCTGCCCGGGATGAAGACTTTGAGAACATTTCGCTGGATGACCTGTCCACTGTCCTGCGGGAGAACAAAGAGCATCTATACTCTTATACCAGTGTGCGGGAGAGCCGTGAGGTCACATCCGAAGATCCGGAGACCGGGGAGGAAACCACCTCCACCGAGATCTGGATGGTCTATACCATTCGCTACAACGGCGAGTCTTATCTTGCCGACCATGTTTTCGCGCTTACGGATGAGCAGAAAGAACTGGCGTCCGATTATGCCTCTAACCTAAGTCTCTTTTTAGGCGACGGCCTGCTGCAAAATGTGGACGAGTGGACGGGGAACAGCATCCCCTCCCTTGGAGATGTAACCTTTACCGACGGCGGGACCCCGGTTGTTTATTACAATCAGCTGGATGAACGCTATGCCAGTCAACCCTATGGTACCGATAACATTGGCGGCTATGGGTGCGGCCCCACCGCCATGGCAATCGTGGTTTCCTCCCTCACAGACGATATGGTGGACCCGGTGGAAATGGCAAAGTGGTCATATGACAATGGCTATTGGTGCAAAAGCAGCGGCTCTTATCACGCATTGATCCCTGCTGCTGCGGAGGAATGGGGCCTTCCGGTATCCGGCTGCACGACTTCCGAGCCCCAGCGGATTCTGGACGCTCTCGCAGATGGCAAGCTGGTCGTGGCAATTATGTCCGAAGGCCATTTTACCTCATCCGGCCACTTCATTGTTCTCCGTGGCGTAAAAGACGGCCAGATCATGGTGGCTGACCCGGCCAGTTACAAGCGAAGCGGGCAGTTGTGGGATCTGTCCATCATCTTAAATGAAGCAAGCCGCCGTGCGGCAGCAGGCGGTCCTTTCTGGATTATTGGCTGACCGCACCGCACCCCGGCATCAGAAACGAGGTAATACATGAGCAACAAGAATGACCATGATATTTATATCATACCGCCGAACTTCATAGAAACAGGCACTTTTTTTGGCGGTATGTTCCGTGCGCGGAATGTGATTGAAGCCGGCATCCTGGCATTTGCCATTGGGACGCCGGTTTTTTTATGCCTTCCATTTGGGCTGACCGCCCGCATTATTGCTTTATGCCTGACTGCGCTCCCGGTGGCATTGGTTGCCCTCATTGGCATTTCAGGGGAAAGTCTCTCGCAGTTTCTGATCACTTTTCTGAAATACCTGCGGAATCGCCGCGTTGTCGGCGGTGACGGTGAACAGCCCTGTGAAAAAACGGCTCCCTCCAAATCAGCCGGCAAGCATCTCAAACAGAAGCCTCCAAAGGAGAGAAAGCCCAAGGCGCCGAAGCGTCGGCGGTCTGGTGAAGCAGATTTCCCAGCTGAGTTTGATGAAGTCCGCGGATATGAGATCCGTGAAAAGCTCCGGCCCAAGAAAAATGCTAAAAAGGAGCGTCCTGCCAAGGGCAATAAGGCAAAAAAGAACGCAAAAAAGCGCCATGAAAAGGAACGCCTGCCCAAACGCCCCGCCCGTGTCAAGGAGCAGAAGCCCGCCTGCCTCAATCCAGTGGCGGATTATCTGCCCATTGAGAAGGTGGAGAACGGCATTATCTATACCAAAGACCATCGCTTTGTCAAGGTGGTCGAAGTTGTCCCCATCAACTTTATGCTGCGCAGCGCCCGGGAACAGAGAAATATTATCTACTCTTTCGTCTCGTACCTAAAAATCAGTCCTGTCAAATTGCAGATTAAAGTGCTTACCCGGCGCGCCGACATCAACCGCCACCTGGACACAGTGCGTCGAGAAATGGCACAGGAGAACAATGAGCAATGCCGCTTGATGCAAGAGGACTACCTGGACTTTGTTCAACAGATCGGCTCCCATGAGGCGGTTACACGACGCTTCTTCCTGATCTTCGAGTATGAGCCCTGGAACAACACACGGCGTTCCGAACAGGAAGATGAGGCAATCCAATCCCTCCAAAGTGCTGTCCACACGGCATCCAATTACCTGCGTCAATGCGGTAACGAGGTCGTTGCCCACGAAAACGAGGACGAATTTACCGTAGATGTCCTCTACAATTTGTTGTGCCGAAATGAAAGTGCGGTCAAGCCTCTGTCGGTGCGGGCACAGGAAGTTGTGACGCAGTATCTCGACAAGGGGCGGGAGGGTGAGATTGACCGCATCCCGGCAGTTGAATTTGCCGCTCCCAAAAGCATCGACTTCACCCATGGACGGTATCTCTGCATAGACGGGCTGTACTATACTTATCTGCTCGTCCCATCAGATGGTTACAAAACCCAGGTGCCCGCGGGCTGGCTGAGTTTGATCGTCAATGCCGGTGATGGCATTGACCTCGATATGTTTCTTTCACGCCAACCCAAAGAGCGCATTATTCAGCGGGTCGGCCAGCAGCTCCGCATCAACCGGTCAAAAATCAAGGATGCCAGCGACACGAACACGGACTTCGATGATATAGACGGCGCTATTCGGAGCGGCTATTTTCTGAAGGAGGGCCTTGCGAACAACGAAGATTTCTATTATCTCAACTTGTTGATTACTGTGACTGCCCCTTCTGTGGAAGACCTGGAGTGGAAGGCCAGCGAAATAAAAAAGCTCCTGCTTTCGCAGGATATGGATGTCTGCAACTGCCATTTTCGGGAGGAGCAGGCATTTTGTTCTGCCCTCCCGCTGGTTTCCATGGAAAAGGGACTGTTCGAGCGTGGTAAGCGCAACCTGTTGACTGGAGGCGCGGCCAGCTGCTATCCGTTCACTTCGTTTGAGATGTGCGACGACAATGGAATCCTTCTGGGGGTCAACAAATATAACAGTTCCCTCATCATCGTAGATATTTTCAACTCTGCGATTTACAAGAACGCCAATATGGCGATCCTGGGTACCAGCGGCGCAGGCAAGACCTTTACGATGCAGCTCATGGCGTTAAGAATGAGGCGGAAAAACATTCCCGTTTTCATCATTGCGCCGCTGAAAGGGCACGAATTCCACCGTGCCTGTGCCAATGTAGGCGGGGAGTTTATCCAGATTTCCCCGGCCAGCCCGCACTGCATCAATGTGATGGAGATCCGCAAGGTGGATCGGTCGGTCAGTGAGCTTCTGGACGGGCCGGGAGTCCAGCTCTCCGAACTGGCCGCCAAAATCCAGCAACTTCACATATTCTTCAGCCTGTTGATCCCCGATATGTCTCACGAGGAACGGCAGCTGTTAGATGAGGCTCTGATCCGCACCTACAATGCCAAAGGTATCACCCATGACAACGCCTCATTGGAAGACCCGGCCAATCCGGACCGCTACCGGGAGATGCCGGTGCTGGGTGACCTGTATGAGATTTTGAGGGCTGCCCCGGAAACCACTCGCATGGCCCATATTCTCAATCGCTTGGTAAATGGCTCTGCCAGCACCTTTAACAAGCAGACCAATGTACGGTTGGATAATAAGTACACCGTACTGGACATTTCCTCGCTTACCGGTGATCTGCTGACTGTGGGGATGTTCGTGGCTCTTGATTTCGTTTGGGATCGCGCAAAAGCCGACCGGACCGAGGAAAAGGCCATTTTTATTGATGAATGCTGGCAGCTCCTTTCTGGCGCAGGCGCCACGGGCACCCGGCTGGCCGGCGATTTCGTATTGGAGATTTTCAAAACCATCCGCGGCTTTGGAGGGTCCGCGATCTGCGCCAGCCAGGACCTTAACGACTTTTTCAATCTGGATGAGGGACGTTTCGGCAAGGGCATCATCAACAACAGCAAGACTAAGATCATTCTCAATCTGGAGGATGACGAAGCGGAGCGTGTCCAAGACACCCTCCATCTCTCTGACGCAGAAACGATGGAGGTCACACACTTTGAGCGCGGCAGCGGCCTGATTTCCACCAATAATAACAATATCATGGTGGAGTTCAAGGCCAGTCCATTGGAAAAAGATCTCATAACCACAGACCGCAGGGAGCTGCGGGAACTTTTGGAGCGCAAGCGTCGGGAAGAGGAAGCCGTATGATTCAAAACCATATAGCGAGGTGATGCCCGTGTTTTGATTTATTCTGCGCCAGGTTTGCATCTGTACGACGCTTTTTGCCCCAATATGTGTAAAATGCGCTGGTTTGACGCCAAGATGGCGTCTTTCCACAATTTCTATTTAACAATGCGCTTTGAATGCGTCTGATTGACGCCTTTGATAAAGGAGGTGAGCCCCATGAAGACCAGGGCTGAAATCTATGGAAACGAGGCTGCGGACTTGCTGCGGATTGTGACGATGTACCCCGGCCTCTGTGAACAGCAGCTTCTTTGTTTTCACCCTGGCAAAGAAGATACTGCAAAGGCCCTGCTCTCTCATTTGGAGAGGCAGGGCCGCATTTTTCAAACAGACGGCGGCGGTTATTTCCTGGCAGGGCAAACACCAAAAACTGACCATGCGCTTGTCCGGGCAGTGTGGGTCCTGCTGGACTTCATCCGGCGGGTAGATTACCACGCTCCGGCTGATTTTCCCGTTAAACTCGTGTTTTTTGCCGACGGTGAATTATATGAAATCGCTTATATTGCCGCCGGACAAGAGGCGCTTGTCTGCCATGCTCTGCGGGGCAACAAAGGGGGAAGCCGCCGTATCATGCTGGTCGATGCTCCGGCGCAAATCGCCCAAATCGACTGTCCGGGCATATCCGGATTTTGTACTGTAGACGAGGAAGGCCGAACAAATTATTTCAAGAAAGCAGGAGGCACATGATTGGATCGAAAACTAATATCCCACCGCATTGGAAGCATTCTCGACGATATATCCCGTCTGAGTAATGCGCTGTACGCGCTGGACACCACTGACATCCAGCGTTACCCCGACAACTATGAAACACTTTCCATAGATGCCGCTTTACGGGCAGAGCGGATTGCCTGCCGGCTGCGGCATCTGATTTATTCCAGTACAACCATCCGCAAAGGTGACTATCTCAAATCCGCCGGTGCAACGCACGGCATCACTGTCAACTGCGAGAACAGGGTGCTGGAGGTGACGCTGCCCTGTTTGCTGCCAAAGCGCAAACAGCGGCAAAGCGATGAGTTCCTGTTGGACCCGCTCTATTTTGTCCTTGATCAATACGCCAGAGAACACCCACTTCCGTATTACCGCGATTGCGTTGTCTGCTTCGCCCAGGTCTATGACCGGGCACTTCCCGACAGGCGGATACGCGATTACGATAATTTGTCGGAAAAGCAATTACTGGATCTTCTCTCTTCCTTTGTGATGGCTGATGATACCGGCCTGTTGTGCGACGCCTATAACACGGCTGAACTGGGCGACCAGGATTGCACAAAAATCTACATCATGGAGAAGCAGCGTTTTCCACAATGGCTGACAGAGCATAAAACGAGTCTAAAATCCATCTCGGATTTTTGACCATTTGGGGCCTTCTCCGGCCCGACATTCAGCGAAGCGGCTGAAACGCCCGTTTTTTCGGGCTTTTTTCACTCATGGGAAGGGCCGTTTTTACCGAAGTCCTCAGTCATTACGGTAAAAATCCTGTGCTTTCAAGGGAGGTGACTACTTGGGAAAAGCACCAACTATTTTCCACAGCCGGATACGCTTCCGTTCCGGCTTTTATCGCTGACCGCTATTTCGGGAGAGTTCCCCACCAGCCAGCTCAACCGCCTTCCCGCCAGCCCTTACTACTTGGAGGCGGTCGTGACTGCGCTCAAAAAGGCCGGACTGCTGCGCACCTACTACCGGGACCGACTCCGGGGCTATCGGCTGGGGAACAAAGCCAAGTCAGTTCTGCTGAACGGATGGCCCGAGCGTTTTACATTCTGCCTTACAGGAGACGCAGAAACCAACCGGCTCAAAAGCGAAGCAAACCGGAGGTTTCGGCTCCACCGCCTCGCGGAAACCTATATCACTATGGGCAATGCCGGGGTACTGCTCTACCCGGATGAAAAGCCGAAGGTCTTTGCCCAGACCGGTTTTGGCGGCGAAGCTGTAACATATCCCGCGTTTTACAGTTCACGCGAAGTCAAGGAGCTGGGGGCTGATGCCACCCAGATCCGAAGCTCCCGCTTCGCAGGGGTGCTGTTGGCTCCCACCGGCATCTTTGTGACCTACAATAGCGGGGGCGCTCTGATGAAGTGGCGCTACAAGTCCGAGCTGCGGGTAAAAACGCTTCTCTGGAACATTCTATGCCAGCAGCGTCTGGCCCAGCAGTACCGTGTCGAACAGGTACATGGACTGGTATTGGGGGACAGCATGGATCTGGCCTACCAGATACTCACCAGTACCGGTGGGGCCAAGCATGACTACTTCATGCTGGACGGCAGCTACGACCACTTTTATTTCCTAACCAATGACCATCAGGGGGAGGTGATACTGGCGTTACTGTGTGACCCTGTGAAAACCGCGGAACTTGACCGCATTCTGTCACAGGGCCTCTCCGCCGGCAATCCCGGCAGGGCCATGGAGCAGGACGCTGCAGAGCCGGATGGAACGCCGGTGCTGTTCGGTTACTTCTGCGATCTGCCCCGGATCGTGCGCTTCAACACCTCCCTCGAACTGATGGAACGCCCCGGTACGCTGATCTGCTTTGATTTTCAAGCGGATGTGCTGCGCCGCTACTGCGGTGACCGGGTGCGCCTGCAAACCATTGACTTTACAAAATTCGAGGGGAGGTTGTTCCCATAAACAAAAAGAAACTGATCATAGGCATGGTAGCAGCGCCGGCCGCCGTATTTGCGATCCTATACGCAGGCGGTTTCCTGGCACAGCTGTTTGGCAATTACGCGGCGTGGAAACAGGGCGGCGGCATCCCCGGAGACGGAACTTCTCCGGCGATGGCGTCACCCGATTTTTTTACCTGTCTGGCCTCCGTGTTTCGTCCGCCCTACGGAGTGTACGGTGTCCTGATCTGCATCGGCCTGTTGGCAATTCTGCTGCTCATGGTCATGCGCATGGGCTACAGCGATACCGGAGAATATGATTCTGACCGGAATTTCATTTACTCGGCCAAGGGCACCTACGGTACCTCCGGCTGGATGAGCCGCAAGGAGATGGCCGGTGTGTTGGATCTGGTGCCTGACCTGCGCAAGCATAAAGGCGTTGTACTGGGAATGCTGGACAACAAGGCTGTCTGTATTCCTGAAAATCCCCATATCAACGGCAATCTGGCTGTGTATGGCTCCAGCGGCAGCATGAAAACCCGATCCTTTTGCGTGAATCGCATCCTTCAGGCGGCGGTCCGCGGAGAATCCCTGATCATTTCAGATCCGAAAAGCGAGCTCTACGAAAAATCCAGCGAGTATCTGCGGGATCAGGGGTACTGTGTCAAGGTGTTCAATTTAGTCAATCCGGAAAACTCGGACAGTTGGAACTGCCTTTCCGAAGTGGAGGGGCAGGAACTGATGGCGCAGCTTTTTGTAGATGTCATCATTAAGAACACCATCAACAACGGCAAGGGTGACCATTTCTGGGATTCCTGTGAGATGAATTTGCTGAAAGCCCTCGTCCTCTATGTGGACCAGAGTTATGCTGAACAAAACCGCAATATCGGAGAGGTGTACCGGCTGCTGACTTTAAGCGGCGAGTCCGATTTGGACAGCCTGTTTGAGAACTTGCCGCCCACCCATCCGGCCAAAGCGCCATACAGCTTGTATAAGCAGGCCAGCGATACAGTCCGCAGCGGCGTCATCATCGGCCTCGGCTCCCGTCTGCAGGTGTTCCAGTCGGAGCTGATTAAGAAGATCACCACCCGGGATGAAATTGACTTGGAGCTGCCCGGCCAAGAGCGGTGCGCCTACTTCCTTGTTACCAGCGACCAGGACAGCACCTTTGACTTTCTGGCAAGCCTGTTCCTGTCCTTCTGCTTCATCAAGCTGGTGCGGTATGCAGACAAGAACTGCGAAGGAGGCAAACTGCCGGTACCGGTGCATGTCCTGGGTGAAGAATTAACAGCCTGCGGCACCATTCCAGACCTCTCCCGCCGGTTAAGCGTCATTCGTTCAAGAAATATCTCTATGAGCTGTGTGTTTCAGAACTTGGCGGGCTTGCAGAATCGGTATCCTCTCAATCTCTGGCAGGAAATTCTGGGCAACTGCGACGCGCAGTTGTTCCTGGGCTGCACAGATGAATTGACGGCGGAGTTTATTTCTTCCCGCACGGGGCTGGCTTCTGTATCGGTATCCAGCAAATCCAAGCAGTTGGGCACCTGGCGTATCTCTAATTACACACCAGAATTCAGGGAGACCTCCGGCGTCGGCAAGCGGCCTGTCCTCACCCCAGACGAAGTTCTGCGGCTGCCTATCAAGCAGGCGCTGGTCATCATCCGGGGGCAAAAAGTTCTCAAGGTAGACAAAATGGACTATTCCAAACATCCGGAGGCATCCAAGCTCCGTTCCTGCAAGGCATCCGCCCATATCCCCGAATGGCGCAGGCTGGAACAGGAACAGCCAAAGCCCTCTGCGGCACAGCCAAAGCCGCAGACCCCCGCACCTAAAAAGCCAGTGAAGAAAAAGCCGAAAGCGGCCAGCACATCTACCGGCACCAAGCAGACCGCAGCCGTTCCAACCGCAGAGGCTCCGAATGGCATCATCACGACAGATAAGGACTCGATCCTTTCTTAATACAAAACATAGGAGGTTAATTTTATGGCAACCAAGAAAAAAGTATTGCTGGAGCAGGAAACTCCTGTTCCTGAAAACACCGCCCCCGCGGACGGTACCATTTCTTCCGCTGGCCCCCCGGCTGATGCGGCGGCGCCGCCTGACAGTGACGATTTGAGTGCGCTGCTGGCCTCTATGGATCAGACCAATGACAGCGCCTCTACAGATCAGCCTGATGGCGACGCCACTTTGGAAGGCTCTAACCCTCCCCTTGAGTTTATGGAAACGGAGGCGTCTGATGAGGCTGCCCCCGAGGATGACGGCACGGCCTCTGGCGCCCCTTCCGATTCGGATGAGCCTGCCGGATCGGCGGCCGGTGAGGATGGCGACGGTGAGGAAGAGACTCCTTCCAATTTGTCTGCTGAAGGTGCAGATGGCACCCCAGCGGAGATGGTTTCCGAAACTGCTGGGGAGCCGGCTCCCCCCAAGCCCAAGCGGGCACCCCGGCGGAAAAAGGCGGCGCCTGTGGAAGATCCCGTACATGGCGAGAATGAGGACTCTGCGGAGGCTCCGGCCGCTGAAGAGCAGGCTGTGGAATCTTCCGCCTCTGTTGAGAATACGGCGCCGCCTGATGAGGGAGAAACATCCATTTCAGAGGATACCGCTCCCCAAGAGGAGGCGCCGGTAGATACTGCGTCTGCTCTGCTCCGGACCGCTGTAACACACCGCAGTGACGCCTCTATCCTGACCATCCGCAGTCGTGAAGAGGTGGAAACACAGGAAGACCGCGAGGATGTCATTTGGCACGAGATCCACAACGCCTACCGCACCCGCCGCATCCTCACAGGGCAGCTGGGCGGCATTGAGCAGCTGGACAACCGCAAAACTGTGGCCGTAGTGGATTACAAGGGCTTCCGCATCATTATCCCCATCAAGGAGATGATGATCAATCTGGGCCGTAGCCCTTCCGGTCAGGAGTACGCCGACCTGATGCTGCGTCAAAACAAGATTTTAGGGAATATGCTGGGGGCGGACATTGACTTTGTGGTGCGCGGCATCGACTCCAAGACCCGCAGCGTTGTCGCAAGCCGCCGTGAGGCTATGATGCGGAAGCGTCAGACCTTTTATTTCGATTTGGACGCCGAGGGGAAGTACCGCATCTACGAGGGGCGTATTGTTCAGGCCCGGGTCATCGCTGTTGCGGAGAAGGTCATCCGCGTCGAGGTATTCGGCGTTGAAACCTCAATTCTGGCCCGTGATTTGGCTTGGGACTGGATCGGCGATGCCCACGAGCGTTTCTCCGTGGGCGATGAAGTGCTGGTCCGCATTCTCAATGTGCGGCGCAACAGCCTTGAAGACCTCGGAATCCGTGCCGACATCAAGAGCACATCTGAAAATACCGACCGGGACAATCTCCAGAAGTGCCGAATCCAGGGTAAATACGCCGGAAAAGTGACCGATGTACACAAGGGTGTGGTTTATGTCCGGCTTGCCAATGGCGTCAATGCGGTAGCTCATTCCTGCTATGATTACCGGATGCCCGGAAAGAAGGATGATGTATCCTTTGCCGTCACCCATTTGGATGTGGAACGCGGCATCGCTCTTGGAATCATCACCCGGATCATCCGGCAGAATCTGTAAACCGAAAACCGCCTGGGAAGTATCAAATAACTGCTTCTCGGGCGGTTATTTTATTATTTCAATCCTAACGCATATACAGCCTTCCAACCCTCTCTATTTTTAATTTTATTTTCCGTTTGCGTTGATTTTTCACAAAATGCGGGATATAATATATAAAAACGCTGAATTAGGAGGTTGTTTATGCTGATTCAATTTAGTGTAGAGAACTATCTGTCTATCAAAGATAAAGTTGTCTTATCCCTGCTGTCCAGTAGGGACAATGAGCATCCAGAGCATCTCATCGCAGATGGAAACAAAAACTATCTGAAATCCGCTGTTATCTATGGAGCCAATGCTTCTGGGAAGTCTAATGTCTTGAACGCATTCTGGTTTATGGTAAACTATGTGCTGACTTCTCATAACCAGCAGCTCCATAAAACGATTGCGCGTTCACCATTTAAGTTCGATCCTGAAACACCTGCTCGCCCCAGTAGTTTTGAGGTCATCTTTACCACAGAAGGCGTTCGATATGCGTATGGCTTTTCTGTAACAGATAAGGCTGTCACGGAGGAATACCTATACTACTATCCCAACGGCAGACAGGCGCTTATTTTCGAGAGAAAAAACACCAAGGATTTCCGTTTTACGGTCGATGTTGATGAGCAAAACACACTCAAGGAGCGCACCTCTGCAAACAAGCTCTACTTGTCAGTTGCATCAAACTGGAGTTACGCCAAAGTGATCCCTGTCCTGGAGTGGTTTGCCTCCTGTCAAATCATCACGAAGAATTCCGTGGCGGATGCCTATGGAATCGAAGCGGAGCAGTTGAAAGATGATGACTACCGGCGTGTAATCGCATCTATGCTGCGTGTTGCAGATTTGGGAATACAGGCGCTCCAAATGCGCGATTCAGACCCTGCGCCTTCTCAACGCAGTGACATTTTTGCAAATATTGATGCCATTCATACGGTACATGACGCCAACGGAAATGCGTGTTCCTATGCCTTGAATATGGCAGAGGAATCTGACGGCACCAACAGTTATTTCAAGCTGATCGGTGTTGTGAAAAAGGCTTTAGACCTGGGGACGCTTCTTGTGGCTGATGAAATGGACGCACACCTCCATCCACTTCTGACCAAGCATCTGGTGTCCCTTTTCGACAGCACAGAATTTAATCCCAAGGGTGCTCAGTTGATCTTCACATCACACAGCACCAACCTTCTTGATTTGGATTTCTTGAGAAGAGATCAGATTTGGTTTACAGAAAAAGATGAGCAGACCGCAGCCACAGACTTGTTCTCCCTTTATGATTTTTCCATTCGCAAGGACACCAAAGTAGAAAAGGGATATTTGATCGGCCGTTTTGGTGCAATTCCTTTTATCAAGGGAGGGCTGTAAAATGGCACGGGGACAGATTGAAAAGCGTGGACAGCGACGCAGGAAATTAAAACCCGTCATTCTGATTGTGACGGAGGGTTCGCAAACCGAGCCAAAGTATTTTGAACATTATCGCAGCCGCCAGACCAACATTGATATTCGCGTGGTCGGCAGCCACACCAAAGGGGGCGAAACCGATTACCTCGCTCTGATTCGGAAAGCTGTGGAATACCAAAGCAAAAATCAGCTTTCTGTATCCAATGGCGATGCTGTATGGGTCGTTGCAGACGGTGATGTGAACTATAATACCCCTGATCCTATCGCGGCCAAAGACAAATTGCTCTCCAAAGCACAGAAAATGGCTGATGCAAAGGGCATTCATATTGCGCTCTCTAATCCTTGTTTTGAATTTTGGTATCTGCTTCACTTTCAGTACACCACTAAGTTTTTCAAGGATTATCCTGCAGTAAAGAATGCCTTGACCACTTACCTTCCGGATTATGAGAAAACCGGCGATGTGTATTCCCAGTTGTCTGCTCATACAACCAATGCTCTCCAGAATGCCAAGCGTGTAGAGCAATATCATCTTCAAAATGGCAGCAGCAAACCGTTTGGAATCGCCGTCAATCCATTCACCGATATTTATCAACTGGTGGAATCGCTGCTGTAATTGGCACAGGATTGTCTTTGCATTGGCACAGCCTTGCCCTTGAGCCGTAAATCCATATCTGTTATACTTGGTACAGTCAAAAATTTGTAATGCAGCCGCTCCGGCCGGGAGCGGCTGTTTTTATTTCTGAGTAAAGGTGGTGGTTTTTATCCATAGCATACTGCAAAAGCTCCGCAGTGCATTAAAAAATGAGCGGGGCGAGGCCAACTACTTTTCCACGGTGGTGTTTATCTTCATTGCCGTTGTTTTGCTGGCCTTTATCATCGACTTGTTCGGCGTTATGTCTACAAAACAGGAGCTTGACCATGCAGCCGATCAGATGGTCAAGCAAATCCAGTTGTCCGGCGGCATCAACAGCGAGACGGATGCTCTCTTTGATTTCCTCTGTTCGGAGATCGAGGGGGCCGACAATATCACCTATTCGATTGACGCCACATATAAATCTCCCACACCTTCCGGGATGTCCCGGGCCATCCAGTTGGGAACGCCCTTCTATATTACCATTGAGGGGGATGCCAAGCTGGGCGGCTTCTGGAATCTGGATCTGGTCAACATCACGGTGGTGGCCCGCGGCTCCGGCGTTAGCGAACATTACTGGAAGTGAGGTGGCCTATGAAGCGTTTATTCTCACAGCTGTACCGGCCGCTCCGCAACGAGCGGGGGGAGATCGCCTTCTTCGCCTGCTTCTTTGTGATTGGAGTTGTCATGCTCATTTCTTTCCTGCTACTGTATGCCTCGGTGAGAATTACTTGCATCAACATCCGCAACGGGGCTAAAATGGAGCTGAACAATCTGAGCGCCACCATCTACGCAGATACTTACCGCTCCCAGAGGGAAACCAATTTTGAAGAGTATTTACGCACCCTCTACTCCAGCCGGGACTACACAGAAATGCTGGAGGCCACAGTTGCCGGCGGCCTTGCTGAAAAGGTCCCTCTCTCTACCGATGACTACACGGTTTCCGACATCAGCCTTGAATTCAATGTGGTGGGCGACCGTGTGGAGTACATCTTTTACTGTGATGTTGACTTCTATGTGCGGATGTTTGGACACAGTTACCCCACCATTACCCAGCGGGTAGAACTGACCGGCTACCACAACACCAAATTTTAGCTGTGCTGTTGAAAATTCAGCCAGAACTACAGTATAGGCTTTATATAACAGCAAAAAAGGAGTGTATCACACATGAAGAAGTTTTTCCAATCCAAAGGCTTTATCGTTACTTCGCTGGCCGTCCTCTGTGTTGCCATCCTGGGTGTCTGCTGGTTTGCCAGCCGGGATCGCACAGAAGATTTCAAGCCGGAAGAATCCCCGCCCAGCAGCACGACCAGCGATTGGTCGGATGGCGGCACACAGACAGACGGTGAGAGCGGCGCCGGAGCCTATGCGCCCGGCCAGTCCTCCAGTCCTGAAGAGGAGTACCCCAAGGTGACCTCCGAAACTGAGGATGAAGTCGTGATCGACTTCACGGACACGGAGAAACCGGAAACAACGCCTCCGCCCGCGCCAGAAGGGAAAACCGAGCGGGAAGACCCCGGTGAAGATCATCCGGTCAATCCTGACCCGGAAGTGCCCAAGGTCACCACTCCCCCCGCGGAAAAGGAGCCGGCCAATAGCGAGCCGGCCCCCGGAGCCAGCAATGGCAACGGCGCTGTGTATGATCCAGTGTTTGGGTGGGTAGTTCCCGGCGATGTACAACAGTCTGTCGGTGATAGCGATGGAGACATCAACAAGCAGGTTGGCAATATGGGCTGACCAATCTACAACTGAATATAACCCTGATTAGCCGTCACAGAACTGTGGCGGCCTTTCTATTTTAAGAAGAACGGAGTGTGATGTATTTGAAGCGACTTCTCGCCCTCCTGTGCAGCCTTGCCCTGGTATTTTGTTTGCTCCCTTCCACCGCGTTTGCAGAGGGCGGTAACGGAAATATTGACGGCGGTGGCGGCAACATGGGCCAAGGCACATCCTCTAATTTCTGGAATCCTGGAAATGATGGTGTGCGAATTACCGTTGTGGATGCCGATAGCGGTACGGCAATATCTTCCCCCGTAGACTTCTCCAACCGGGTACAAAAAAACAGCGTCCTGCACTTTGGAAAAGTCAACAAGTTACAGTATCTGGGCGGCACTGCACTCTCCCTCCAGTCTGGCGTGGCATACTCCTGCATCAAACCAACACAGTCTATGCCCACCATCGTCAGCAGTAAGGGGCAGAGCAATATTGAGGCCATCAAGCGGTATTTTTGTTCGGAGTATGCCTGCCAGATGGTTGCCCAGGCGGCCGGTGTGGACTATGAGCGGATGATCGCTGGCGACTATAAGCTGCTGATTGAGCCCATTGCTTACTTTACGCATAACGGCCAGTATTACTGTATGACCGCTACAGAGGCGGCGCTGTATGACCAAAAATCCGGCGGGGCGCTTCGGAAAACCATGACTTCCCTCACCCACAAGAATCTGCCTCTGTCGATGTTTTTGGAATTTAGCGATCTCGGCCTGCCCGCATGGACAGGCAGCACCACAAGCAAGCAGAGCAACGCTGACATCATCAGCAGTCTGGGCGTCGGCATTGTCTGGTTTGATGAGCGCCCGCCCGAAGGGGAAATTGAAGCGCCCGATGTAGAATATCGGGTAGACACGGATGTGATCACATCCGTTACTCTGCGGACGGATACAGATTTAACACCGGACAATCCTGCCTCGGTGACCTTCCATATTCTCGGCACCACCTACCGGGTCAACGATATAGTCATCCCGGCAGGCGACAGCCAGGTGGTCTGGGTCAAATGGCACACGCCCTCCACTCCACAGTCGGTAACCATCACGGTTTCCGTCAGCGGGGCCTATACCGCACAAGATACCTTTGTTGCGGAGATCGTGGACTTGAACGAACATATCCCTCCAGATCCGACAGCAACGGATACCAACCCCGGCTACACCGTGCCCTCACTCCCCAATGAGCCGCAGAAGCTCACTGCCAACTGGGGTGTATGGAGCTGCTACTGGGTACCGGTTTGGGTTTGGTGTGACCACGATGACTGGGGGCACTGGGTCGATGAAGGCTATTGGGAGTACGAGTACACCGGCTATTCTGCCTCCATCAGCGGTGTGATGTCCCTGATGCCGGATGATATTGTGCCCACGGCCTCCGGGAAGTCAATGAAAAGTGGGTATGGCGTCAAGCAGGATGTGACAGCCACCCTTTCCACCGACGCGCCCACCAGCCACATCACCCATCCACAGACGGCATTTTCCGTGTTCCCCGAGTTCCAGTACGAAACATACTTACGCCTTCTGCAGCGGGTGTCCAGCGGCCGGAGTGCCAAATTCACCTTCCAGCCCAATGAGTTCTCTACCTATAACCGGACTGTGCATTTCAGTCCGCTATGGTTCCCGGATTCCACAGATTATACCGTCTTCACCCAGGTCTGGGACACCTGGACCCCTGATGGAATGTTAAGCATCAACCTGAACGACTATGTTTCAATCGATGGGAGCCTTTATGATGATTGGTACACCAACCGCGAGTAGCCTGTGGCCGGCATACCTGCTCACCGTTTTCTCTGTTGTGGCTGGTTTTGCTGTTTACGATATTCTATATAGGCGGGTGCCGGATCGGGCGCTCGCCCTTTTTATGCCCTTCGCCGCTCTGGCTCCGCTGCTCAAGGTCTGTTTCACTGGGGACTGCGGGCAGCTCTGGCCCACCGTTGCCGAGGCTTTGGCGGGGGCATTGCTTGGCTTTTGTATCCCTCTGGCTGCTGCCATGGCAACGGGTGGAACTGGGCTTGGGGGAGGCGACATTAAATTCTGTGGGATACTTGGGCTGATTTACGGTCTTTCCGGGATGGCTCTGGTTTTCTTTGTGGCCGCAGTCTTTGCCATGCCGATGGTCCTTCTGTTCCGAAGGCTTTCCCGGCTCCGCCAGCCCATCGCCATCCCGTTCTTACCTTTTCTTGCCTGCGGCTGCTCGATTGCAACGCTGGCTGAACTATTTTTATGACAGGAGAATGTGCTTATGAAACTCAACAACCGATTTATTTTCGGTATTTTGTCTCTGGTATTGGCAGCGGTCATCGCTTTTGTGGCGCTGCCCACCATTGCCCGGCAGACCAACGGGAAAACGGAAATTGTCCGTATCACCCAGCCCGTGCTCAAAGGCGAGCAGGTCACAAAAGAAAACGCTGAGGTTGTGGAGGTCGGCGGCTACAACCTTCCCGCCAATGTGGCTCACAGTCTTGATGATGTGGAGGGCCTGTATGTGACGGCGGATCTGGCTGCGGGCGACTATATTCTCACCAGTAAGGTGAGCAGCGTCCCAGTTTCCTCCGATGTGGCGCTTAATGACATACCCTCTGGTAAGGTTGCTATCTCTCTGACCGTAAAAACACTGGCCTCCGGGCTGTCGGATAAGCTCCAGCCCAATGATATTGTCCGCATCTATCACTTCCTGGAGACTGCGGAAGAAGTACCCGAACTGCGTTTTGTCAAGGTCCTTTCCGTCACGGATTCTGATGGCATCAATGTGGACAATACCAAGGAGCCCACAGAGGATGAGGAGCCGCAGCAGTCTGCTACCATCACAGTGCTGGCAAGCCCGGAGCAGGCCCGCATCATCACTGAGCTGGAGAACGACGGCGTAGCTCATGTGGCCCTGATCTCCCGCAACAATGACCAGCTGGCTGAAGAACTGCTGGCCGAACAGGACAAGACGCTCCAGGAAATTTACTTCCCGGAAACGCTGACAGAGGATGGCGAGAACGAAGGGACAGATGCAACTGGTGATCCCGCCTCTGCAGAAGATTCGGGTGAGAATACCCAATCGACACCTACCAGTAATACACCGGAAAGCGGTGAATGAAACCAGTTTGATAATTTTGATTATGATAATCGAAATTATATTACCGCACAATCAAGGGCATTCCGCCCTTGGGAAAGGAGTTTCCTATGGGAAAAGTCATTACCGTCTGGGGCAGCCCAGGGAGCGGAAAAAGTAT
>ENA-OPXX01001342-OPXX01001342.1-human-gut-metagenome-genome-assembly--contig:-NODE-1342-length-17518-cov-1.918227_pt1 | contig 17518 bp, 23 predicted proteins | sample MGYA00241771_ERZ502046 | MGnify/ENA primary metagenome ERZ502046 (study PRJEB25962, sample SAMEA2042006) | human gut metagenome | biome: human gut; feature: human-associated habitat; material: faeces...
CCTGTATTTCGAAGTTATCTTCTTTGTTTTCCATGGATTACATTTTCCTTTCTTGTTATATTTTTCTTTACTCAGTCCTTTTCCACATATAGCATGTGATATATGGAGGCATATTATTGTGTGCTTTATTTCTTCCAGATGTTGCAATTGCAGTATCAATAATTCTACTTTTTAAATACCCTTTATATGTAAAAACATCTTTCTGGCCTGCAGTTCCATTTTCATCATCGAAATAAAATCCGTGCTTATGTGATGGCATTTCATTTACAGTTAAAGTATGTTCTTTCTCTCCTCCTGTTTTTCCTGCCAAATTAAAGTCTTCATCTTCTATATTAATTCCAACTGGTATTCTACCAGCACCCCATAATTCCCAAGTTCCAAATCCTAAATATGTTACAGGATTTGTTCCTACCTCAGATAATATTATTTTTCCTATAGGATATCTTTTTTTGTTGTCTTCTAATATTGCATTAGCTATTGTACTAGGTAGTGTATCGATTATATTTTTTATTTGTTCATTTATTTCTGATAAATCTATTTGTGGCGTATATTCAATCCAACCATTATCTGAATATACATAATTTTTATTTTCAGAAGAAACAGAATAAATATCTCCCTTTTTAACATCTTGAATATTTGCTAAATCACTATAATTATTAACAGAACCTTTATATACTAATGCTGGTGCAACAACAATATCCATTTTTTCGTCTAGTTCATCAACTTTATTTTTTGCTTCATCTAATTCTGTAGCATTGTTGTTTACTACTTCTTTTATTTCATTTAGATCTTCAGCTGTTGTTTTATTTTTGTCTGGGATATCAGGTAGTGTTTGATATGGAGCTTTATTTCCATATTGTATTTTTTTTGCCATATTTCTATCCTCCTATTTTAAAACTTTTACTTGTAAGTAACCTTCTAGAATTTCTGTTGTTCCTGCAGATTGACTCTGTAGCACAGCACTTAAGCGATCTCCCTTACTTACTTGGATTGCTGTTGGAATAGCTATTCCCCACCAACCATCTGTTGCTCTCTGATAGTATCCATCTATTTTTTGTCCGTTTTTCATAATCATTAACTCTTTGTCTCCACTACCACCATAAAAACCAAGACCTCTAGTAAACAGAACTGCTTCTACAAGACTTACATAATCTCCTATTACGATTTCATTGTTTTCTTTTACTAAATAATTATCCATATTATCGTTATTTATTTCTACAGCATTTAATGGCACTGTTACAGTTCCATAAGTTCCAGATGTATTAATATCTTGTCTATTAATTCTTGCTTTTATTAATGGAATTGTATTTATTGCTTCATTAATATTATCTTGTAAAGCATCCAATATCTCTTCAGATAATCCAGGATATTGATAATTAGTAAAATTAATTTTGTTTAATTTCATTTTTTAACCTCTTTCATAACGGATTTTTAATTTTGTTATTTGTCCAAATCGTTCTAATTGTTTATATTGCACATAAAAAAGACCCGTATCTTGCAACGTTGGAGGTTGCTCTGGGTCTGTAAATACTTTTCTAAATAATTTAAACTTGTAAATTAAAAAATTAGCTGTTCCTTCTTGTGGATATAAATCTTCTCTTGGATATAAATCTTCTCGAGGGAATAAATCATTTTTTGCATAATTATTCAACACATTGTCTATTGTTATTTCTCCCACTCCGGTTTTGGATATATCCAAATCTTCTACTAAATACTCATCTGTAAATTTATATGGTAATGATCCAAATCCTATACTATAAAGCCTTGGTATTACTGTATCATATTCATATCCGTTTACTTCTAATAATCCCTTCGTAGTTAAATGATATGGACATTTTACAGCATTAGCGTTGCTCCAGAAATTCATATCTGTAGAAACTTTATCCATTCTGCTTATTACAATAGGTTGTCCTTCTTGTACAACAATATTGTATTTACTTACGTCTAAATATGCATATAGTTCAAATTTCTTTGCTTTATAATCATAAATTCCAAATCCAATTTGCTTTATATATTGGCCTATATAACTACTCAAAGGTTGATATCCAGCCAATGGCCTTTCATAGTTATATTTATTTATTACTGTATTCTCTGTTAATAGTTCACTTCTTTCTGCGGAATTAAATTCTAATATTGTATCAAAAGGCATCTCTGTACTTTCCGCTGTTACAAGTTTTTTTTCGTTTGTTAGATTAACACAGCAGAAATCTAAATTCTTATCTTTAAATTCTAAGAAGCTATCTGCAAATAAATTCAAATATTTATTTAATATTAAATTAGTAAATTTATGTTGCTTATTACCTATTTTTATGCCTACTTCTAAATTCTTCACTTTCATATATATTAACCTCTTAATATTGTATTTAATGTATCATTGTAGTCTTCATTCATTTCGATTTCATGTATCTCGTTTATCTTTTCTTCTCCAGAGTATTCTACAACATATTCTGTTTCAATTTGGCTATCCTGTTCTTCTGTATCGGAGCTGTTTCTAAATAGATCTATATAATTTTCTAACAAGTTCGTATTTCTAAGCTCTACAGAGTAATTCGTTGGATTATTACCTTCTTTGCTTTCATTTATCGCTGTTACAATAAAAATACCTTCCGTAAAATATTCTGGAAGATTTATATCTATTCTGTCTCCTATTTCTATATTATTTTCTTTATCGTATTTTATTGTAATTTGGTTTGTATATTTATTGTTAATAATAAATGTATTTCTTATATAATCTATCAATTCTTGAACGGTAAACCAACCATTTTCTACATCTAATACTTTTTCTATCTGTCCAGAAGTTGTTATCTTACCTTCGTTTTGTTCTATCTCTTGCCAATTTATTAATTTCATGTTCGCATACCTCAAAAATGTTTGGCTTCTAATAGAATTTACTGTTATAGTATTTTCTCCTTTATATGTAATTCCTGTTGCTAGGTTTTTAAACGTGCTATCCATCGTTAGAACAAATAAAGCTCCTGTGCTATCATCTGTTGCAATATCTTTCGTATTTACTCCTGGTAAAATCTCCCCGTCTGTATTGAAACCACATTCTATATATGCTTGTGAAGAGCCGTTATATATTAGTTCTAAATTTGTACACGTTGTAGTTTGATTAACTGCTAATGCTCCAACTATTCTTTCTGCTGTAGCTAAACTTATATCTATAGGATTTTCAAAGTCTATTCTATCTCCATTTTTTAGTGTTACATTAACCTGCTGTATATTATCATAAAATATCCTTGCGTTTTTAATGTTTATAATATTTGCATAATCAAGATTATCAACGGTTGGAGATATACTCAAAAATCCATTTATTTGTTGTTTATAATTTTTTATATTAATTGTCTTTTTGGGCACTTTATTGAATAAATAATTAATATCATCTATTTCTATTTCTTTAAATTCATTTATATTCCAATAAAGGCTATATTTGTTAGATAAATAATTAAGCACCTCTTCTACAGTTTTACTTATTAATTTTAGTGTAACAGCTCTATCCTCTATATGTAATGTTTTCAACACAAATCCATCTTGATATAGTGGCATTAACACTTGTGTAATAATTTCACTTAACATTGCTGTTTTCATAATTGTTACTGTTCTAATTGTTGTCATTTGTCTTGGAGTATATAAGCTTAAATTAAGTTCTTTCTCTGGAGTAATTATTTTCTTAAGCTCTGGTAATTTATAATCAGACACAAATCCAGTAAACTTAAGTTTTCCATCTTTATCTATAATTTGTACTTCTTGCTGTGCATAAGGTAAATCTTCCATAGTACATTTAGAAAAGTCTAGCTTAAGGTCTGTATATGTAACCTCTCTACTAGACTTTTTTATCTCTATACTATCGATTATTCTATAATCTTTATTATTCCACCTTGCTATCATTTAATAAACACCCGCCCCTCTTAAAGTTTTAGTTACAGCAGGAGTTACCGCTCTACCTACTTTTGTACTATCTAGATAAATATCACTAGGTTTCATTAATATATTAGCTGTAAGTAATTTATTATTCGTTGCTGTTGTACTTAAATTAGCACTTAGTTTTTGTGTTTCAAAATCTACTGCAGTCTGCATTTGTTTATATACTTTTCCAATATTATCATCAAATCCTTCTCCTAGTCCTAATGCTAAATATTTACCAATTTTATCACTAAATAACTTTGATGGAGAATGTATTCCAAAAAAATCTTTTATTCCATTAAAAATAGAGTTACACCAACCAGTAATTTTATTCCAGAGCCAACTAGCCATTTGTGAAATACCATTCCATATGCCACTTACTATGTTCTTTCCTATATCAACCACCATTTCAGGCAATTTTCTTAAAGCTTGTAATACAGATGTTATTAATTCTGGAATTTTTCCAACTAATGTAGGAATTGCTTTTACCAAGCCTAATGCTAATTTAACAACTAGTTCCATTCCCATTTCTACTAATTTAGGTAAATTTTCTATTATTGCATTAAGTAATTTATCTATTATTATTGGAATTTTGTCTATGAGCTGTGGAATTGCAACTATTAGCCCCTCTGCTAATCCCATAAGCAATTGCATACCTGCTTCTATAATTAAATCTATATTATTTATCAAAGTTTCAACTATAGTTGTTATAGTATTTACTACTTGAGGAATTAATGCAGGTAAAGCTTGGCCTATACCTATTACTAATTGCATCAGTAATTGTATACCCATATCCAAAAGCTGTGGTAACATACTTAATAAAGTAGTAACTAGCTGATTTATAATTTGTATTGCCCCTTGTGCTAAAGCTGGCAAATTCTGTTGCATTCCTGTTAGTAATGAATTTACTACACTAATTCCTGTTTCTACAAGTGATGGCAATATTTCACTTATTAATGCTGGTATTTCTGCTGCTATGCTAGGAAATAAATCTCTTACTAAAGCACTTACTCCTATCAATGCTGACTTTACAACTGGGAGCATATTATCCATTGCTGTTGAAACAGTTTCTACAAGATTATTAATTAATTTCTCCCAGTCAGCATCAGAAGAAGATATTCCAACCAATAAGTTCTCCCAAGCTCCTTTTACAGATATAAGCGAACCTTGAATTGTCGTACTTGCTTCTTTTGATGTTGTTCCTGCAATTCCCATGCTTTCTTGCATAACGTGTATTGCTTGTGTTACATCTGCGAAACTACTTATATCATATTTTATTCCACTTATTTTGCTAGCATCTTCAAGAAGTCTTTCCATTTCTTCTTTAGTACCACCATAACCTAATTTAAGGTTATCTAGCATTGTATAGTTTTGTTTAGCAAAGCCTTGATAAGCGTTTTGTATAAGTTCCATAGATGTTCCCATCTTATTAGCATTATCAGACATATCAATAACTGCTTGATTAGCATAATCTGCTGCTTTTTCTGTATCCCCACCTAGACTTTGTAATAAACTAGCACTAAAAGAAGTAACTGTAGACATATATTCATTTGCACTCATTCCTGCTGTTTTATATGCTTCATCTGCATAGGATTGTAGTTTTTGACTACTATTTTTAAATAAAGTATCAACTCCACCAACCAATTGTTCATATTCTGCATATGCATTTACTGAAGCTGTAACTAGGCCGCCTATAGCCGTTGCTGCTGCTCCTACTGCTACAGATACACCTTTCATTGCAGTTCCTGCAATACTTCCAAGTTTGCCTAATCCGCTTTGAACTTTTCCGCTTATTCCTTTAATATCTTTATCTAGGCCTTTAGTATCTCCATTAAATTCTATAGTAACTGAGCCGTCTGCCATTTTTTATTCCTTTCTGTCAGGCTCATAGGCTCAATTTAAAGACTTATTTTCTATTAATTTTTATTTCTATTTCTTTTTTACATTTCTTACATAAAAAAAAGACGCTTTTTGAAATTGCGTCTTTATCTTCATATCTTACTAACTTTTTCTTACAATATGGACATATATACCATTTTTTCATTAATATTTTGCTTCTTTCTTGTTTTTCTTAAATAAATTGATTAACTTTTTTATTATATTAATTAATCCTATAAAAATATATTTATAACAATAATATAATAATTGACATGTTCCAACTACACAAAATAATGGTAATGCTATAAAAATATTGTATACCAAATTATTTGACCTCTTAAAAACATCAAAAGCACTTATAGAAGTTTTGTGATATACTTTATTATAAACTGCTTTTTTAGGGTTATTAATAAACCCCATTCCCTTTTTACCATATAAAGGATTTGCTGCTTTCTTTACCATTCTTTTTGCTCTTCCTGTAGTTCTTGCCTTTATACTGTTTTTTATGTTAGGTTTTCTAATTCCAAATTTCATAATATTACTCCTTTTTTCAGAAGTATATTACAAATTTATTTATTTTTCAACATTTTATGAGAAAGCTTCTCCAATATCATATTCTTTTTCCTCTTCTGTTCGCATATCTGGTAATGCATATAATCTTTTCATTTTTTTATAAAATTTCTTCATTTCTTTATCTTTAATCGTATTTAATTCTATGGCTCTATATTTCATTATTTTAGAGAACATAACATCTTCATTTAAATTAATGAATAAAGCTTTAAATTTCCACCAATGTAAATATCGTATGCTATTTAAATCAATTTTATATTGCTGCATAAAAGCACTATATATATATTCTGCATCAAATTCATAGCTATAAATTTGTTTTTTATTATTATTTTTTGCTGTTCTATTTGTTTTTTCATTTTTATTTCCACCAGAATAAAACAATACTACTTCTTCTAAAGCTTTTTTTATATCTGTTATTTGCTCTGGTCTATAATAATATAAGTTTAAAATCATTCTAATCTTTTTATTATCTTCTATTGTCCTGTCTTGCATTAATAGTTCAAATTTTATGCTTTCTCTAAAATCTGTTCTTATTCTCATTCCACTATCTGTATGTTGTGGCAATTTATTAATTAATAGATTATAATACATTATTTTCTTCCTTTATTATATTTATTGTATCTTCTTGTTTCTCGATTAGGCATATATTTAGCTCTGTTTTCTAAAGTATCATATAAGTTTTGAGTATCTTTTGTCGTTGCAATTTTAGCATTAATTATATCTGTAAATAATTCCATATGCTCTTGTAAATCTTTTTTGCCTTTAAATATTTTTTCTGATATTCTTTTTCCAAAAACTTCATCAACAAATTCATCTATGATTTTACATTCTTCTCTAATAGTTTCTGATAAACTTTTTTCTTCTTTATTTTTTAACTCAGATTTTTCTTTAACTTTTTTTGCTGCATTTTCTAATCTTTCTATGCAATCTGCGTCTGTAAAACTAAAGTCTACTTCAATACCTTTTAATTTCATTTTTCCCTCCAAATTATTTAAGAGGCTTATTGCTAAGCCTCTGCTAATGTTATTTCTTTTAATATTGCGCTTGTAGATACAATAACAGATACATCATCTTGTGTTGTATATCCTTCTTTTTCTATTTTAATATTTGAATATGATTTAACTTGTAAATCAACAGTTGCTATACCTGTAACATCTGTTAGAATACTTTCATTTTCTATTGTGATTTTGGCTCTTTCAACGGGTGTACCTGAACTATTTTTAACTACAAAAGTTACTGGATATTCTGCAACTTCTTTTTTGGGTGTAAATGTTGCTGTTTTTCCATCTTTACTTACTACAGCTTTACCTATTGTAAAACCACTATTTTTTCTAAATGCCCCACTATATGTATAAGTATCTGTAGAATCTCCTTCAGTATCTGGTACTGTAGAATATGTTCTAAGTCTAGCCTCATATCCATCATCCATAGGCTTGCTAAAATCAACTTGTAATATTTTTACTAAAGCATCATTTCCAGTTTTTTCATTATCTGTTATATCTACTAGTTTTTGATGTACCAAATTTCCTTGATATAAATCAAATGCATAAGATATTTCCTCTGAATAGCCTGTAACATCTGTGACTTCTCCATCGTCGTCTACATATGTTCTACTATATTCAGTAGGATTTTTAGATTTAGATATTTCGGTAAATTTAGTCATTCTTAAAAAATTTGCTATTGATGTAGTAGAAACATCCATAAAAGCAACTTTCCCACTTCTTTTTACTAATTTTTCCACTTTTTCTCCTCCTTTTTTGATAAAAAATAAAAGACTTTTAATAGTCTTCCTCATAAACTACCTGTATAGGTATTACATATATCGCTGTTGTATCTTTTGTCTGAAGAATTGCTCCTCTACCAAGACATTTAATCCAAACAGCTCCTTTTATTTTTGGTAAATTTTCTTTCTTGTTTTGTTCATATATCCAATCTGTAAAATCATCACAAAATTCAGAATTTTTTATATTCTCTAAAGCACTAAAACTAGCTTGAATAGAAAAATCGCATTGTATTTGTAGTCTCCTTCCACCGTCTTTAAAAGTTTGTAAAACTGGATTTATTGGTGTTTCATCTATACTATAAGATTGTGGCTTATCTTTTATGTAATCTACATTTACTTTTCCATTTTTCAAATATGGACAAGTTTCTATAAATTCTTTTATTAATTCCATTTTTGATTTTTCTGCCATTTTAGCCTCCTGTTTTTATATAGTTTTCTACGTCTTTAATTAAATCATTCTTTCTACGTTGCATCATAAGCTTATCCCACTTAGGACCAGTTCCACTTGTATGATATTTTAGGTTTCTACTAGTTTCTACCTTCTTTTCTCCTTTTTTAGCCCAACTAGAGCCATTCTTTGCAAGCATTAATTTTCCATAATATTGATATTTAGCGTATGGACTTATGTACTTAATCTCGTGATTACTTGGATAAGTTTTATTTCTTCTCAGCATTCCATTATCCATTGGTATATATGGATTCATTAATCTATCTGCTTCATCTCTCAAGAAACGTATGGCTCTGCCATCTTGTTCTAGTCCATGATCCTTTAATATCTTGTTAGTAGAATTTATTTTTACTTTTATATTAAATCCACTACCACTCATTATTCACTTACTCCTATTTTGTAATGCTGTAGATTACCTTTTCTATTATCATCTACACTTACTACTTTGAATATTTGATATTTCTCTTGTAATGTAGATAAATCAAACTCATCATCTATAATTCCTTCAACTATATAATCATCTGTAGAAATATCTAACTTTTCTGTAGTAGGTATTGTAATAGAGCCTGTACTTCCTTCTTGTAATCCTTTATCCACTAAATTAGTCTTTTTATTATGTCTAAAATAAACTTTATCATAGTGTTGTATTATAAAGTTTTCATCATCTGCAGTATGATAAACTGTTATTTTATGTATAAAAAATCTATCGTTCATTTAATACACCCCACAGTATAATAAAGGATTTCCATCTGTTCCTATTACATTCCATAAATATTTTTTTAATGTAGAATACTTTTTTTCTTCATAATCATTTTTAATTTCTTCAGGTGTAGAGTAACTTTCACTCCAACCTTCAATATTTTGTGATTTTAGATTTCCTATTTTGGATAATTTGTCATTTTCTTCATTTATTAAGTCAATAATTAAGCAAATAACATATTTAACCTCTTCTGGTACATTGTTTTTATTAACTCTTCCAAAAGTTTTATGATTTAAATATGCACTTGCTTCTATATTTAAATTTTTAAAGTCTTTAGGCACGTTATCTGTACCTAATTGTTTTTTATATTCTTCTTCATTCTCTAAGTAAGTTAACATGCCTTAATTCCTCCTCTTAAGCAAAATCTACTAATAAATTTTTGTCTAATTCTTTTATTCCATATATAATATCGAATGATATTTTATCTGTTTTTGTTTTAGAATCATAGTCAAAAACTACTCTTACTGCTAATCCATTTGCACTTGCTATTGCTGATTTAGCAGCCCCTTGTGGTAATTCTAATTGTCTTGTTACTAAAGCTAATCCATTTCTATGGAATCCTAGTGAATGTGCTTTATTTATTATTACTGCATCAGTTGCACCACTTAAATCAAATGGTATTTTTTCTGTTACCTTTAATGTTCCGCCACCAGAAGCTAATGTAACTTTTTCAGCACATTCAAACAAATATCCATTAACTATTAATTTGTCTCCTTTTTCTATTGTTGCTGTTTGTCCATTACCATTTGTAATAGTAAATTGTGTTGCTCCTTTACTACAATTAACTTTGTATGCTGTTACTGTTCCTGGTGTAGTAGAATTATTTTGTGGAGCATTCTGAGACATAAATGTATTCATTGTGTATACTTTTCCTATTTCAGCTTCTTTTAAAGCTTCTGAATCTCCTTTATAAGATACTTTTGCAAAGTTATCTAGTGTATTGTATTTATATAATGTATCTACTGCTAACACTAAATTTCTTAAATTATCTCTTGGTGCTTTCTTATTGTCTAATGCTTTAGCAACATTTGCAATATCTACAATAGTAGGTGTTTTTGATACTTCTACTTTTGAACCTGCCTTTTCAATACCTACTGTTAATAAGTCTGTATCTACTGCTTGTGCAATAGAACTTAATGCAGGTTTTACTATTTGCTCACTAAAATCTTTTATATCTAATGTCATTTCTTTAGATGTTACTGGTATTGTTACATCTCTGTATCTGTCCATTTTTACTGGAACAGAACCTTCTGAAATTTCTTGTTCTTCTGTTTCTCCTATAAAATTCTTTGCTACAAATTTAGCAGGTTTTCTTACTGTTATTGTATCTCCTACATTTACAAATTCCTTTGAATAATCTCTATGTACTAAATTAGCCATAGTTAAGTTTGATTCTAATACCATTAAAGCTTCATTAGCTATTATTTGTGGTGTTAATATTTTGTTTCCCATATTAAATTCCTTCTTTCTCTAAATATTTTCTTTTCTCCATTTTTTATATGTGTTGTAGTCCATTTCATCAAGATTTCCACTTATATTGTTTTCTGTACCTGGAGTAGTATCAGAAAAACTTGGTAAAGCTTTATCACTATCAAACAAATAATCATGTGTTTCTTGGATTTTCTTAACTTGTTCTTCTAACCCTTCTACTATTTCATATTTGTCATCAAATTTAACCTTTTCCATGTCTAGCATTTTGTTTATTATGCTAGTATCTTTGGCTTTATATTTTGATAAGGCCTTTTCTAATGCATTTTGCCTTTTAAAATTTTCAATTTCTTTAGAACCCTCTGCTTTTCCCAAATCAAATTGTTCTTTCTTTATAGCCTCAACATCTACTTTTTCAAATTCAGCTATTTTCTCATTTTTTTCTTCTACTATAGTCTCTTTAACATTTATTTTTTCCGTTAACTCATCTACTCTTGCTTTTAAAGATGTAACATCTTTTCCTACTTCTGCCATTATTTTTTCAATAGCATCTGGCTCAAGTCCTAAATCTTCTAAAAATTTTCTTTTCATAATGCTTCCTTTCTCCTACTACGACTTTTTACGAGTTTTCATCTCGATGTAGTTATGCACTTGTTCACGACCTGCATATAGTCGAATTTTTGTATAAAAATAGATATTTTCAACTGAATGCCTATTTTTATTTGCTTTATAGTTTACCCTCATTTCGGAGCATAAAAATAAGAGCTATTTCTAGCTCTTGGTATAAATATTAAATTTTCATAACTAATCAATAATTTTACTTAAATCCTTATTTTCGTTATCTTCTATTATCTCCCATGTTCCACTTAATTCTGGATTCTCTAATGAAGACGGTTCAATAGCTGAATATAAGTAATCTTCTCCACTATCATCAATAATTCTTAACATTCCATCTTCAATACTTATACATTCATAAATTTTTCCATCTGTCAAACACTCTACACCAAAACTTTTACCTACATATCTTACTTTCAACTATTTTCCTCCCTTCAATGTTTTATTCTTTATTTTCCAATCACACAATACTCCATTTTTGCTTTGAACCCAATGAATATCAAAAATATATTTATCACTTTCTATTTTACCAACTCTTTTACTCCAATCACTATTTTGTCCACCATATAGTTTTGTATATTTACTAGCATTTCTAAATTCTTTTGAGTTTTCTCCTGCAATCTCTCGTATATTAGTTATCTCTGCATCTTTAGGTATGAATGCTTGTTGTCCATTATTATCTATAAAAGTTAATTTTTTACCTAACGATATAGTGCTATTATACATCATTTCTTTATTCTTTTCAATTTTTTTAGAACTTTGAACTATTTTTTGCGATAAACTTCTATCAATTCCATTAACAAATTCTCTACTCCTATCTCTAGTCAATTCTGTTTTAGATAAGAAACTACCCAATATATTCTCTTTTTGCTTTAAGTTGTTAGAAACAATGTTGAATTTATTTTGAATCATATCTATATCTATATTTTCATCATTACTTTTTAATAAAGCTTGATATCCTACTAATTCTTTTTTATCATTTCTTATTTGTCTTTCCATTCTTCGCTGAATTTGCGTTGCTTCATATTTACTGTACTCTTTTTCATTGTATACAACCTTTTCATTTTTCCATTCATTTAGTTGTTCTTGAGTATAAGTTCTAGCACTATCTTTATAATATGGATACCAATCGTGCCTACAATTAATTCCCTTAAAACCTGTTGCTTCTCCATATCCTATGTCTCGTAAGCTTAAATACCCTTTTTGTCCACTTCTACTAACTATTTTTCCCTGCCATCTTGCATGTTCTGATCTTGCTCCACTATGTGCTGTAATTTCCATTAAGTCCCAGCCGAGTTCATCTGCTCGTAACTCTTGTAATTTACCACAATTTTGATTAATAGCTGTAATAATGTTAGTTCTGATTGCACTTTCTACGCTTCTTCTTGCTCCCGAAGGATATTGTATAATAGCACCTTGATTACTTATATTTTTTATCTCATCCAAAATGGATTGTGTGTAGCTCTTCACTCCTGTACTAGTAAACATATATGCACTATTTATAGCATTATAAAATTGTGTCTGTGCTGTATTTGCTGTAGTCATACATAAATTCTGTAAATTACCTGATGTTCTTTCAATAGCAGCATTCATAGCTTGTTTTATGCTTTCACTTTGTATTAACGGTTTTGGATTTAATCCTGCTTCCTTATATATTTTATCATCATAATTCAATGATGTTTCAGAGGCTTCTGTAAATATTCTGTTTACTTCTTCATAACTTGTATTATTATATTTTGCTACTAAAGTTACTATATCTTGATATAAAATCCCCATTTCTTGAGCAATTTTTATATCATTCATAACTACTGTATTAGCATATCCAAATTTTTCTATTCTTGTTGCTATTTCTTCTATTATATCTAATTCCAGATTAGCATATATTTGGTTTGCTTGTCTTTCTATTCTTATAAAATCTTGTTCAGTTAACATATATTATTCCTCATTAAATCCAAAAGCCTCTTGATTATTCATTTTTTCTTGTTTTATTCTCTTTAACTCTTCCAGTGCCTGTTGTTCTGTCAACCCATATCTAAACATTATGTATCTTACTTTACTTCTTAATCCTGCATTTACTTCTTGCATTTGTAATATTTGCTCTTTTTCTGTATCTGTTAATATACTATCTCCCCATTCAAAGCTTACCTGATATGTACCTGCTGGAGCTAACTTATATAGTGTAACTAAAACATCTATTGCATAAAGTAAATCCTCTAAAGTATCTTGTAAATTTTCTTGCATTCTAGTAACCGCTGTAAAGCTTCTTTGTTTACTAGACTTTATCTCTGTTGCTGTTTTGTCAGAATAAGTAGGTTCAGATAAAGTTCCATATGCTAACATACAATTAAACTCTATTCTTTCAAGTATCTTGTTTAATCCTCTCCAAAACGCTTCATCTCTTACTTCTGGACTATAATCATGAAACAATTCTTCTCCATTTGCTTTTACAATATCAACTGTTCTAAATAGTCTTTCTTTTAGTTTTGGAATTTCCCATAAACTATTACCATTTGCATTTCTTTGTTTTAGAGCTTCTGTACTTGCATATATTGCTTTCTCTGATGCTTCATATTCCCACATAGTTCTTCCATATTGTATATCTGCATCTTTTATTAAATTTTCTGCTTTTGCATATACTGATATACCTAAAGGAGACTTTGTATCAATATTATTAGCCATTGGAGTTTTATAATAAGCAAATAATGGTTTTTCTATATTATCTATTTTAGTTTCAGATTTTATCATTTTCCATTCTTCTACCGAACTTAATGATATTTCATCTCCTAAATCATTCTTGTCTTTACTCTTAAAAGCTTTATTTATAATAAAATAGCTACTTCCTTTTAATGCATGATATTCTAATCTAGTATAAATATTTTCTCCTTTTACTTTTTGACTTGCAAATATTGCACTAATTATTTTACCAGTATCATCATATTCTACAGGGTAAAAATAACCTTGTTGTATAAATTCTATACATATTCTTTCATTCTTTACATATGGCTTTATTATTAATCCACCTTTTGCATTCCCATATTCAAGATTATTGGGTAATTCTTTTATAGCATAATCATATATATTTTTTATGTATTCGGCTCTTGCTCCACCTGTTATATTTGTTTTAAATTCTGCCATAGTTAATCTTACAAATTCATTGGCTATTGCAGATGGTAACTCTAAACTTTTAACATCTTCATTAATCCATTCAGCTTTATTTCTATACATTTGTTCCCATTTCTGGATTTTAGATTCTAACTCTGTTGAAACTGCTATATTTACTTTCAATGAATCTGTTATATTATTCTTACTAAACATCTTTTTTATCGCACCTCTTATCCAACTAAATATATTCATTATTGTCCCTTTCTTATCCAAATTTCTTCTAGCGCATATCTTACAGCGTCTATATGGTGATTGTTTTTATCTGGATATCCTGTTATTACATTTCCGTCTTTATCTTTTTCTAATTCGTAACATTCAAATTCCTCTCTTGTTTTCGGACATCTTATTGGATCTATTACTATTTTATTTAATGTGGCTAACCATTTCATACTATATTCAACACTTCCTGGTCCTTTTATTGCTCCCCTTATATATGCCCCATAAGATTTATAGTCAGCAATAGATTTTTGTTCTGCTGAATCTGCTGTCATATAATCATCTTCTGTCACACCTTTTTCTTTTAATGCCTTCCAAGTTGCTTTATTACTCATCTTATTTGCATGAAACTCATCAAATATATAAAGTATTCTTCTCGCCATATCAAAATACATATTGTTATAAGCAAATGGGTCAGGATACCAACCCCAGTCAATTCCTTTATATACTCTATCGAAATGTGATATTTCTTCATCTGTTATTTCTCTTATTTCTAAGTTTTCAAATACATTTGTTCCTTCTCCTGTTTCCAATCCTAAATATTCATTTTCATAAATTTTAGGATTAGTTTCTTTAGTAAATTCTGCCTCATCAATAAAAGCCTGTCCCAACCATTCTTTTGGGGCAGACCTATAATCTGTTAAATATACTATTCTATTTTTCTTTTCTATTCTTTTTTCTTTATTTACAAAATGTTGTCTACTTGGAGGAGTGTTATAAACATATAATTGAACAAAATCTTCTCCACCTCTTACTATAGATTGGTTTATTTTTCTTACTGTTGACATTCCTTGTATTTGGTCAAACTCTTCATAAATAATTATTCCTATATACATTCCTTTTGGAGGTTTTATTGATTTTATTTTTCCTGCATCGTCTGTTCCTCTAAAATATATCTTTTGTCCTGTGGATATTTTAGTTACTTCCAACGGACTTACCTTAAAGTTGTAATCGTCTTGTAGTCCAATAAATGTTTCTGAAAATTGAGAAATTGTCCATTCTGTTTGTGCATATACTGAATCTCTTAATGTATTTGTATATCTTCTAATAATAATTGCACACATTTTAGGATTATTTTCTAATAAATCTATTAAAACTTGATTTGCAAAGGTTGATTTTATACTTCCTCTTCCACCTTCTAACCAATATTCTAAATGTTCTCTATTTAGTATATCTCTATATATGTTTATAAAGGCTGGTGGCAGATCTTTAGCAGGAATAGATACTTTATATTTTTCGACTTTTTCTTTTTCTTCTTCTGCACCTACATATTCTCCAGATGTATCTCTTACAAATTTTGCACTATCAAGGTTTCCCCCTAGTGCTTTTTGTACTTGATTTACTAATATTCCTGTTTGTACAGTTAAATCTTCGTTTTCTATTCCTAATTCTTTTAATCTTTCTTTTCCCTCACATTCTGGTAAATCTAGACTTAAAAGCATTTGCATAGTTTCTTTCATAGCTTTCTTTTTACGTCTAACTTCACCAGATTTTTTTCCACCTTTTGTACCATTTTTCTTGGCTTCTTCTCGGCTTTGATTACTAGTAAAAGGTATTAAGTTTTGTTCATTTGCCATCAACTCCCACCTGCTTTATTCACTGTTTCTATCATATTCTATACATTTACAATTAATACAATTAGCTTGCCCGTCTATTGTTACTACTACACTACAATCTTTATATTCTTTATCCTTGTAATGTATACAATTAGGACATATTTCTTTTTTATATTTTTCAGTTATTTCATTTGTATTCATAAGGTACTCCTTTTGGCTTATCTAATTTTTGTTCTTTAAAGCATTTGTCATAATATTTGCATTGTTCGCATTTCCTTTTCATGCATTCTTTCCAATTTATTTTATCTTTCATATTTGCTTAGCACCTTTATTAATAAGTATAAAATTATAATCTTTAGTTTCATTTACTTCTCCTTATAAATAAAAAAACAAACTACACTAGAAATAGCTTGTTTAGTCAAATATTTTGTATAAGAAAGTAGGTGATCTTTCAACGGTTTACAATGTCTAGTACATTTAAAAAGAGTAGACATTTAAAACATCTGCTCTTTCTTAATAAATTATAGGTTCAAATACTATTAGATATTCATTATCTAACTTATTTGCTATTATATATATTAGCAACTTTTAATGTCGTGATTCAACCTTATTTTTCGTGTTGTAAATCAAATTTATCAAATTCTGTTAAAGCTTCTCCATGTTTAACGCACATGTATTTATATTCATATCCTAATTCACTTGCAGCTGTAACTAAGCTTTTACCATTTATGTATATTTTCGTTAAAATCAATTTATTTTTTGATTCTAATTTATTTAATTGCTCTAATATTTTATTTTGTTTCTCTTGTTGTTTTATTATATAATCATATACTTCTTTTATTTTATCTTGTAAATTTACTATCTTCTCTGCTTCTATATCATATATGCTTTTACTTCCTTTAGGCATATCCGGTAAAGTTGTAGTTAATCTATTAATTGTGCTGTTTAGTTCCTCTATATATTCCATTTGCTCTTTTATCCACTCTTGATTATATTTGTAATCTTTAAGGTCTTTTCTATTCATTTGTACCTCCTACGTATAGTAATTTTTTAATTTATAAAAACTCTCCTCTGTTTTTATTCTAATTCTTGTTACTTCTGCCTTGCTAGCCTTATCCTCTAACCTCTTTTTAAGTACATTATCTAATATGCCTAGATCTGCTCTTATCTTTTGTATTAGTTCTTTTTCTTCGTCTGTT
>ENA-OPXX01001354-OPXX01001354.1-human-gut-metagenome-genome-assembly--contig:-NODE-1354-length-17325-cov-2.027794_pt1 | contig 17325 bp, 10 predicted proteins | sample MGYA00241771_ERZ502046 | MGnify/ENA primary metagenome ERZ502046 (study PRJEB25962, sample SAMEA2042006) | human gut metagenome | biome: human gut; feature: human-associated habitat; material: faeces...
TACAAAGAAGAGCGTATCCGCTATCTGATAGATTATGGAGTGATTCGGGATACGGGCGACTTTCTGGAGATGGAGGATATCTATCTGAAATTCTTTGAAGATGTGCTCGAAGTCAATGAAGAAATCAATGTCTCTTTCGTGCAGGATTATCTTACGCGGCTGAATGAAAACATAGATTATTACTTGAAGGAGAACAATGAACAGCGCAAATACAATTACCAGCGGGAAGTGAAACGCTGCTTGAAGAACATCGCTCTTACCACCGTCCGCAATGTGATGGACCTGAAAAGGAACATGGACAACACCTATAAGAACGAACCCAATTACAGGATTAAAAAGACCAAACTTTTCCGGTTGGACGAGAAACGGAATAATATCGCCCTGCTGATTCGCAAGAGTGAAGAGTTGATAGACTACGGGCAGCCTACTTTTTTCCGGGTGGCGATGGATGTACAGATGCGGAATGTGGTGAGCGACGTGAAACTGCAACTGAATGATTCGTACCATAATCTGATTGAAATACAAAAACAAATCATCCATTACCTGAATCTGATTGATTATCAGAACCGTATTCTGGAGAAAGTGAAGAAACTGAAATATCTGAAAGATCAGTTTGGAAGAACATACGGATATCCGCCAAGTAATATCACAAAAGAATCCTGTCTGGATGGAGCCCCAGGTAGGCTATCGCATCAAACTTTCCATCGATTATCTGCGAACCTCCGATGAGGCTTTCCAACTGATGCGGAAACTGGCAGCCCGGCAAAAGAACTCTTCACGGGGGATGAAGCAACTGGCGGACGCCATCCCGGAGGAATATCTGGACGGTCAGTCGCAAAGGATAGACAGCGTAAATTTGCAGGAGGTGCATAATGCCTTCCTTGCGTCCAGTGCCCATCTGTTCTATTTTGTGATGAACTATCGCTACCGGAAGGAAGTGACTCGTGGTGAGAAATTAATCTTTTTCTGCCAGTTGGCTTCGCAGTATGCCGACGAACTTCACTTTACGGATACTTACGAAGTTTCCGGTGAAGTGGAGTACCCTTTGATTTATTCCAGATGATGAGTAGTGTTGAATATGAAATAACGAGTGATCATGAAATATACCGAAGAAATATTTAATATACTTAGCAAAGGCGGTTTCATCTCTTCCAACAGTGTCTCTGCACAGGTGAAACGCCTGTATGACGCTATAGAGGAAGACCTGCCCGATTATTACGATTACTATAAAGGCATCGGATTCTATCTCGAAGGAGGTGACGGCTACTATTACTTTGCCCGCAAAGAAGCGAAAGTTGACTTGGAACGTAAACTGGAAGCTGCCCAAAAGTGGATTGATTATCTGAGCTTTCTGAAAACGTATCATTCGGCATTCGGACCGGGTTTTCTGTTTCGGGCTGCCGATATTGAGATTCAGATAGGATGTGATATCGAACTGAAAGAAAAGGCTTCCAAACTTTTTACGGATAAGAAGAAGTTTGATGAAGTAGTGGGCAAGCTGCTGAAGGAATTGGAAAGCATGGGACTGATAGAGAAAGAGAACGAACTTGACGGGACCTATAAGGTGTTGGCTGCTTTTCATTATATAGAAGATTTGATTGATTGTATCACAATTTCGGAGGAGGTGCAGAATGAGATACCTGAGTAAAATTGTTTTTCTGAACAGTGCCCATATACCGTACGCAGAAGTGAAACTGGACGGAAATGTGCATTTCATCGGTACGCAGGGAGTGGGGAAGAGTACGCTGCTTCGTGCCCTGCTCTTTTTTTATAATGCCGATAAACTGAAACTCGGCATCCCGAAAGAGAAGAAAAGTTTCGATGCTTTCTACTTTCCATACGGTAACTCCTATATAATATATGAGGTGATGCGTGAAAACGGTGCTTATTGTGTGGTAGCCGCCAAATCGCAGGGAAGAGTGTTCTTCCGGTTTGTGGATGCACCGTTTCAGCGGGACTGGTTTATTGATGAACGCAATGCCGTATATGCCGAATGGGGGCGTGTCCGTGAACATATAGGTCCGAAGATTCAGATGACTGCGCAGGTGACGAGCTATGAGATGTACCGTGATATTATCTTTGGCAATAATCGTAAACAGGAAATGATACCTTTCCGGAAGTTTGCCATCGTAGAAAGTGCCAAATACCAGAATATTCCACGTACCATTCAGAATGTTTTTCTGAACTCCAAGTTAGATGCCGACTTTATAAAAGATACCATTATCCGTTCGATGAGCGACGAGGATATCTCTGTTGATCTGGATTTCTACCGTAGCCAGATTAAGGAGTTCGAGCAGGAATACAGGGATGTGATGTTATGGTTCGAGAAAAATAAGAATGGCGAAATACCTGTCCGGAAGATGGCGGGGAAAGTGATGAATGCTTATCGGGACTTGATTTATACGCATAAGCAGATTGATGAAGGACGTGCCGAACTGAACTTTGCGGAGAAGCGGACTTTGCAAGATATTCCACAGGTGAAGGAGGACATTTCCCGGAAGGAGACGGAACGGGAACGCTTGTTGCGGCTTATTGGAGAATTGCAGCAGAAGTACACCAAAGAGCGCGACGGATTGATTACGGATATCGGTGTAATCAATGATTTGCTGAAACAGATACGCGATAAACGTTTGCATTATGAACGGCTGCAGATAGATGAAATGATCCGGCGGGTGTCTCGTGAAGAATTACTGAATCAGGAATTGGAACAGGTGCGAGGAATGAAGGCGGAACTGACAAAGGCGTATGAGGATGTGATAGGAAAATATCGTTTACTGTCCGATAATCTGGAGGCTGATTTCCGTACGTTTGAGAATACTCAGCAGGCACGAATCTTTGCTCGGAAATCGGAGATTGCGGTGAAGCAAGAGGAGCTGATGCAGCAACTTCGCATGGAAGAGGAAAAAGTAAGAGCGGCGCAGGAGGAGAAGATTCAGACAGTAGATAATCGGATGCACCAGTTGCGTGACGAGCAGGCAGAGTGGAATCTGAAACTTCAGAAAGTGCGATACGAGCGTCCTCATCAGAAAGAAATGGAAGATTGTGAGGAGGGTATCAATGAATTGCGAAAGAAAGATAAGGAACTGGAACTCGGCATTCGCCAGCAACAAGCGGATATCAACCGATTGAGGCAGGAATGTGAGTGGAAAGTAAAAGAACTGAAATGGGAGTATCAGACGAAAACGGAAGATATACGAAAAGAAAGAATAGGGGTTGAAGAACAGCTTCAAGTATTGGACGTGTTGATTGAAAAACGTAAAGGCTCTTTGTGCGAATGGCTGGAACTGAATAAACCGGGTTGGCAGGAGACGATAGGTAAAGTGGCGAATGAAGAGTCGGTATTGTATAGCAATGAATTGCATCCCCAATTGTTGAAAGAGGAAACTACCTTGTTTGGAGTTTCACTCAATTTGTCGGCTATCGAGCGTTCGGTCCGTACTCCCGAAGAAATCAAACAGGAGCGTAACGAACGGCAAGCGGCATGGCAGCTTTGTACGGATCGCCTGAAGAGACTGGCGGAGGAAGAGACTGAGGCTGTTTCTTTGTTGGAGAAAAAATACTCGAAGCAGATACGTGTCATTCTGGAAGAACAACATTTGAAGGAAGCCGAACGGATGCAGATACCTGCCAAACTGAAAAACTGGCAGGCGGAATATGCCTCGTGGAAGACAAAGGAAGAGGAATGGAAGCGAAGCCGGACGGAGGAATTTCGGGTGAAACAGGAGGAGACGGCTCATCGGATATATGTGTTGGAACAGGATAAGAAGAAAGTACTGGCTGAACGTGAGAAACAATTGAAAGTGTGCCAGAAAACATATAAGGATGGTAAAGCGGAATTACAGAAGGAACAGGAAGTGTTCGTTGCCGGTGTGCAACAGGAAATTGATACTCGAAAGCTGCAAACGGAAGAACGGAAACAGGAACTGAAACAAGCGCAAGAGAATGAACTGAACGGAAGAGGAGCGGATACGACTACGATCCGGAAGTATGACGATCGGCTTACTGAAATCCGGAAGGAACTGGATTATATTCATGAATACCGTCCGCAGGTGCTTTATTATGAAAGGGATAAAGCGGAGCTTTTTGATAAAGAACCGGCTACGAGAAACCGGAAAAAAGAACTGGACGCGAAACTTGTTGCAGTAGACGAACGTTTTGCCTTGAAGAAGGAAAAGCTGCAACTACAACTGAAAGGTATAGAGGAGATACTGGACCGGATCAGAAAGGAACTGCGTTTATTGGAGGATGGACTGAACAAAGTGGATATGTTTCGCAAAGATGAGACCTTCTGTCCGCCTGATAGGGTGGAAGTAGGCGAGAAGTCTACCCGGAAAAGTTGCGATGTGATCGTTGAAGAATTGAAATCCCTTATCGTATCCACCATCAGGAAGACGGAAGAATTTAAGAAAGCGGTGACGCAGTTCAACGGTAACTTCTCATCCAAGAATACATTCCATTTCCGTACCGAACTGATCGGAGAACAGGATTATTATGACTTTGCCTCGAATTTGTGTGAATTTGTGGACAACGATAAAATCTCTGAATATCAGAAGCATATCAGCGAACGGTATACGGATATTATTCGTCGGATATCGAAAGAGGTGGGCGACCTGATGCGCAATGAGAGTGAGATACATAAAACGATCAAAGCTATTAATGATGATTTTGTGGAGCGGAATTTTGCGGGAGTGATTAAGGAAATTGCTCTCCGACCGTTGCAAAGCAGTGATAAACTGATGCAATTATTGTTGGAAATAAAGCGGTTTAATGACGAGAATCAACATAACATGGGAAAAGTGGATTTATTTTCGCAAGCTTCCCGTGAAGATGTGAATGCTACGGCAGTACGCTATCTGTTATCGTTTATGAAATATCTGCTTGATGAGCCGGGACGTAAACGGCTGGCATTGGCGGATACGTTCAAATTGGAGTTTCGTGTGAAAGAGAATGATAATGATACGGGTTGGGTGGAAAAGATTGCGAATGTGGGTTCCGACGGCACGGATATTCTGGTGAAGGCAATGGTGAATATCATGTTGATTAATGTGTTTAAGGAGAAGGTGTCACGCAAGTTCGGTGATTTTAAAATTCATTGTATGATGGATGAAATCGGCAAACTGCATCCTAATAATGTGAAGGGTATTCTGGACTTTGCCAATTGCCGGAATATTCTGTTGGTGAACAGTTCGCCCACTACTTATAATGTGGAGGACTATCGATATACTTATTTACTGAGTAAAGACGGCCACTCGAATACGCAGGTAGTTCCGTTGCTGACTTATAATCAGAAATAGACAATGATAGGTGAATTTACTGTAGCAACAGCTCGCAAATTATTGAGATTGCTGAATGGGGAGTCCATCCCTTTTACCAGCTTTGCGTGCGAAGTATCGACTCGATTAAATAAGGAGGGGATCATAACTATCGTTTCCCATGGTAGAAATAGAACTTTTCGAATGCTTGATCCTGAAGGATGCCGCCTTTATTTGGCACAGCATTATACATCCGGTATGAGTCTGGAAGAATGGATCGAAATAAAAACTCGTGAGAAGGAAGTGGCACGCTCGGAACAAGTGGCAAAGGGGGCTAACTCTAAACTTAGGCATACTCGTGCGTTTAAAGGTTTCCCTCTTAATTGTTACGAGCCGATAGAAGCAGTTTTTCATGAGGAACCTTACTTGCTTTCTCCGGTACGAGGTACTTGCATATTCATGCAAGATTACGAATCCTTTCGTATTCCCGAAGATGTAGTGGTGGTCGGCATAGAGAACGGAGAGAATTTCCGGTATATCCGTGCTCAGAAGTATTTATTTGAGGGGATGAGAGTGCTCTTTGCATCCCGCTATCCCCAATCGAAAGACCTATGTGCTTGGTTGAAGATGATTCCCAACCGTTATATTCATTTCGGAGATTTTGATTTGGCGGGAGTATCTATATTCTTATCGGAGTTCTATTCGGAATTGGGCGAACGGGCGGAGTTTTATATTCCTGCCGATGTGGAACAGCGACTTCAAAATGGGAATCACGTACTTTATGATGTTCAGTATTCACGGTATAGATATATGGAGGTGGCAGATGAGCGTTTGAAACCGTTGGTTGAGATGATCCATAAGTATAGACGAGGATATGAACAGGAAGGTTATATTAAAGAGCTGGATAGTATATGATTACAATTGATAATTTTGAAGGTATAGTGCCGTATAAGATTTTAATGCGTGGTGAAGAGTATTATGAATCAGGTGCAGTTTCTGATTTGAAAGAGACTTTGCCCGGCGAGTGGACTGCAACCGTTGACGGTACCAGTAGTTATACTGTGGAAATATCTCTGGAAGGAGATAAAGTAGACTCATGGTACTTTCAAAGGATAAAGATTACAGAAAGGAAATTCAAAAAACTTTCGAAGGTTCTAGTCGTAGTAAAAAAACTCGTTATCATAATCGGTATAATGACTTTGAACGTGACTGGGAAACTGTTTTTAGTCAATTGGATACTTTGCTGGAGAAAGCAGACTTCTTTTTGAAGTTGGAAAGCTTGGACAATACGATTGCTATAGCTCTTCAAACGCTTCGTTCGATAGGAGAGAATTATGATGATGAACTATTATATGATGATGATATATGTGCTTCAGACTATTGTGAACAGGCAGGAGATTAAATTCTAAAAGTGATTCAACATCCGAAAATTACTCAGCAGCAAAAGAATGAGATATTGCAAGCACTTTGTCAGATTGCCAAAATCTCGATTTATCGTGATTATGACCTCTATGATGTAGATGAGCTCATGATGCAAATCAATCTCTCCATCCAGCCTGTAGAAAAAGCATTGGAACTGATAGACAAACTTCTCGAAGAAAGAAAGGATTCATACGATCTGTATCAATTGGTTCTTCGTAAGGTTGATTTGTTGTTAGGGCAGAAGGAGCAAGGAAAAGCGGATGATATGATTCGCCAATATCTGTATTTATCTGAAATCAGAGAAATGGAGGTTGAGAAATTAATGGAGCGTGAACAGTATGATGAGGCTATCCGATTGTTGGATGAAGGAATAGAGATTGCGGAAAAAGAAGAATATTCCGGGATTGTAAATGAATGGATAAAACTTAAATTGAAGATTTATGAGATGACGAATTGTACTTCTAAGATAAAATGTGCTATAACAACAGATTCGCTACATTAGCTTACTGGATTTTTGCGCTCGTCGGGACGGGTGGTCCCGCCCCTTGGCGCTGGCCGTTCCCCGACCGATGAGTTTAAAAACGTAAAATAATCTGCGATATATTTTGATTCTCCACGGATTATCGAATAACAGTTTTCTTATTTCGATGTTTTATGAATTTAAGATACTTGTAATTACGTGGAAGAATTTCTTCGTTTGACTCCCAGAATTTTTCACTCACATCGGGCTGGATCGGAACAAGGTGCTCGACAGACTTGAATTTTTGCATCGGAGTCTTGCCGTTCAGTGAGGAATGTGGTCGTTTCTTATTGTAGAACTCCTGCCATTCCATAGCCATCATATTCAAATCAAGTGTCTTGTCCGACAAATCTATAAGATTCCAAAACTCTGTCTTATCGGTCTGCTGAGACCTTTCGACTTTGCCATTCAGATGCGGAGTCCTTGGTTTGATTGGTCTGAATTTGATAAAATGGTCATGCAGTTCATATTGGAAGTCATAATTGAAAAATTCTGTTCCCCAATCAGTTTGTATCCGCTGAACGGGAAAAGGAAAGGTGTTCAGTATCTCTCCTAAAAAATGAATTGTACTTTCCGCTTTTTTATTGGGATATATACGAATGGTTCTCAAACGGGTACAATCATCTATGGCCGTGAACTGGTATGCTCCGTTTCGTACTTTCATTACATCCAGCTGAACCCTTTCCCCGGAAACTTCTTTACTATATCGGATATAGTCTGACTTTTTACGCTGTTTCACAACAGCTTTGACCTGATGCTTTTTCAACACACGCCACACCGTCATGGCTGAGAGCTTTATTCTCTTCCTAAGCAGATAGTTGGCAATCCGTTGCGCCCCCCATCTTCTCGTCTCACGCAGATTAAGGATAATGGTTTCAATTTCAGGTGTTATCTTCATATTGGCAAGTCTTGATGGACGTTTAGACTTATCGGACAATTCCGACTTGCCTTGTTCTTTCTCGCGATTTATCCAACGGTATAACGTGGAACGGGCAATCCCGCACCGAAGGGCAGTTTTTGTCACAGAACCCGTTTCGGCGTATAGTTCAAGCCATTTTTGGCGCATCCGTATTTTCCGTATATCTTCTTTCATGCTACGAAGATACGGATTAAGATTTGCCTACGAAAAGAAAAAGTGTAGCGTATCTATTGATACTTTACATGCTTTGATGGCTGTGGTATTTCTGACAATCAAAGACAAGAATTTATCCATAGGAACTACATAATCAAAGTTTTCTTTTAATTCTGTATCATTTGCCGCATGGAAAAGCTTGAATTGTCTTTCTCCCTTGCGGAAACAGATATATGAATGTGTACTGTCTTTAGCCTTTGAAACGTTGAGCTTCAATGCAGAACCAGAGAAGAAAACGCCACGACGATAATTCTCTAAATCTTCAATATTGCCATGTAAAATATTTTTACAGTGTACAGTGTCACCAAATACTTTACTCCAATTCGTTTTGATTAACTGATTTGCTTTTTTCAGACATACGTACAGTAATTCACCATGGTACTCATCCGACAAATGTTCAGGCATATCAATCAATTACTTGTATTGTAAATAACCGTTGTAACCTTTGGCAAAGCATTTGTTACCGCCAGAGTTCTCTATCGCCTGTTCTATGATTGTATTGCGCATAGCAATGGCCGCTTGATCGGATTCGTCAAAAAGGACTAAGGTTCGTTGATCTTTTTCTGTGATGTTGTGAAGGCTTATTTTCTCAGTTACTATTGGGTCGATACCGTACATGGCTTTATGGACGGTCATCAACAATACTCTTTTTCTTTTATAGTCAACTTGTGGATATGCTTTTGCAAGTGCAGGGAATGTCTTTAATAGATAGTTGATGTCAATATTCTTTCTATTTTTCGTCTGCTTAAGGTGTTTTTTATATACTTCAAAAAAATTGCGTACATCATTTCTTAGGCGGAATTCAGCCTCAGTAATTTGGTTCGAGATTAATTCATTATTATTATTTCCCTGAGTACAAATAAGGTTCTTAACTCCTTCAAATGTCTTTTTTATGCGATTACATCCATAAGTTAAATCCCTAACATTGTTATTAGGTAATGCTCCAATATTATATTCTAATTGGTCTATTAATTCTTGAAATGAACCATTTTCAATAGCTTTCTTGATTACGTCTGCATTTTTTTCTATAATCAGTATATCTGTGGATTTAATAAGACTATGTTTGGTGTTAACGAATTGCTCAATTTCTCGGTTCATGCCTTCCACAAGCTTGTTTTGTACGCAAAGAATTACTATACGGTCAAAGTGTTGTGGATAGTATTCGCATGTCAATTTGCCAATAGTATACGATTTTCCACCACCAGTGGCAATGTCGCAAATATGAAGTCCAGGATTGCTATACTTTCTGAAGATAGTTTCGACGTATTCACTTAGTCTTTCTTTATATGTTCTCATCTTATATGGCTATATAATATTAAATAAATCGCATTAATGTAGTTAGTATGTACTTGTAGTCTCCTTCTTCAAGGATTATATTAACTATTTACATCTAAATTTTTGGTAAAGATATCATTCTATGATGCAGTCTATCTGCACTATAAAAAAAACTTTGTGATAGCGATTGTTTCGTCTACGTTAATTATATAGCTTATTAGTTTGATAGTGTTCTATATTTGATAAGTACAGATTTAAATTAAACAATAAAAGGGATTACTCTTCATTGGACTCTGTAACCTTATCTGCTAATGGAGCCAATTCAAATTCGAGAACACTTGTTGGTATTCCGCATTCTTTGAATAGGTAGTTCAGGATGCTGCGTTTGGTGTTTGTACTGCAAGAAGTATGAACGTAACAGTGTTCTGCCACCTTACTTCTCCCTTTAGCTTCAGAGTCATGTATCCAGTAATTCTTGCTGGCTACATAAGTCATTGTAGAAGGACTCTCATTGTACATGAGTTTGCAGACCTGTACCAACATTTCCACCCAGTTTGAGACAGCATGTCGTTCGTCCCTGTAACGATAGCCGATGATTTGTCGCCAGCTTAGTTCGTATTCATCGTCATCAAATGAAACCAGCTCATATTCCTTTTCAAGTGGAACATAATCTGTTTCTATCATCGGCCATAGATGGAGGAAGTTTTCAAGAAGAATCTGTTGTCTTGCTTTAATCTCATCAATAGTCCATTTTGAACATTGCTTTAGATAGTTTGACAAACAGAAAGCCGAGTTCTTAAAACCATTTATTTTGTTCCCTTTACGATCTATATATCCATCCTTTTTCTCTTGGAATGAATGATTACTGTATGACGTATTGAATCCTGTAAGGGTTAGGTTGGCAAAAGTATGGAGATATGTGTCATATATTTGCTGCCAATCTTCTCCCAGTTCTTCCTTCCACTGAGGAGTCAATGTCTGAGGCATAATGTGTTCTATAGTGAACACACCATCTCTCATCTTTTCTACGATTGTATCATTTGCTTCTGGGCTATTTTCATTCTCCATACGTTCAAACAAGAAGAACTTATAGCTGCTCGGAATACGATAAATCTGTCTGGTTGGGAAGGCTGATTTGACATCGTTGTCATTAGGGAATGATACTGTTCCTTGTTTTCTGAGCAAGATGAATCTGAGAATATGAGAGTATGGAAGGAGTAGTTCTACATCTCTTTCCTTATGGCGCTTGTATATCTTCATAATATCATAATGAAGAGTTGCGAACATCTTTTGAAGTGCATTTGCTGGGTAGTTACAGATAATTCGACGAGCCCAATAGTTCTCGATTGTATCTAATACTTTATATCGTTCATCCTCGTTTAAGTTATTAGTCTCTGCATAATCAAAGAACGACAATAAATAGGGAAGATGTACAAGAGATTCTATATTTGCAATCTGTTTCAACTTGCGGTCGAGACGAGTATTACCAGTTTCTCCTTTGAGTATCTGACGATAGTATTTTGCAAACTTCAACATATCTTCGAGGAGAACTTGGCGGTCAATGTGCGACTCCATATCGTATGATTTAAAGTCAAAGTACAGATCATCAATATTGCTGATTGCTCCTTTCTTTAATGTCAGATAATCGCGGATAAACATCGTCGGTTCTCCATCTGTTAGTTTTTCTATTTTGCTCCAGTAGGCATGGTAATAGTCTTCCTGATCTTTGGACGAAAGTGACATGAGTAGATAATTACGTACCTTATCTGCCTCTTCAAGGTCTTTACCACACGAGTTCAGCGATTCAAATATCAACTGTGGATTATCCTTTGATTCCAGACGAATATCAATCACTTCCAGCTTCTCGATAGCTCCAATGAGATTCTCAAAAGTGAGATCACTGACTTGGATTAACTGATAGAAGAGCTCATAATTTGAGGTGATACCTGTATTTTTGATAAAATCATCAGAATTGTTAGTGAACAATGCATCGTATGCTTCCATATCTCCTTCAATCGGGCGCAGTTTTATCTGCCTGTCAATTCTTCTTCTTATAGCATAGAGATAGTTCTTCTTGACTTCCTCAATATCTTCGTTACCGGTTTGCATATCACCATTGGCAACTGCATTGAGTGCTGCAAGAATCAAGAGCGATAAAGTCGTGATACGCTGCTGACCATCAATAATCAGCAAATCGTCTTCGACCTCGCTAGCTTTTGTTGCAACAATACTTCCGAAGAAATGGCTTAGCAATCCTTCTTTATGAATTTTAATCAGATCTTCAAATAAACGTACACAATGCTTCTGCTGCCAAGCATATCTACGCTGGTAGAGAGGTATAATAAACAGTGTCTTTGCACCGTAGAAATAGTCACTTATATTTATTGCGCCTTTCATCTTATAATTCTATTAAACTGTTTTCAATTGTTATGTCAAACTTAATATCCTTGTTACGGAACAAATAAATCTTTGCGTCGTGAGTGATTGTTTCAACTTCGAAACGTTCGCCATTTGGCTGACGACCTATGTTCCACTCATTGATAAAACCTCCGTCCGGATAGATGGAAAGTTTCTTGTTACTACAAGCAATAGACAATACTCGCCAATGAGTAAGTGTACGCTTCGGGGCAGATATGACAGGGGATAAGCGACCTTCTATATTTTGTTCATAATTTAGGTCGTTTATCCAAGCATTCGTAAGGCAGGTTAACCAGGTGTCACGCTTCTCTGATGTAGGCTGATTTGTGCAAATCTTGTTGGCATTGCCTTTGTCATCTTTGTAAACCTCCACTTTGAACTCTATATCAAAGTCAGAACCAATCTGCTTTACGATATGCTCTATAGTTTGAAGAGTGATAATCATACCCATTATGCTTTTCAAATGCTCATCCTGATAGCTAATTTTCAATCGATCGTCATTCTGTTTAGCGTATGTGATGAACTGGTCAATAAGGCCTTCTGACTTAGCTTGGAGTATTGCTCCTAATTCATAGGTATTTATTTCTTTATACTCATCGCCAACCAACTTTAAGAGTTTGGTTGATGGCTTATGCGACAAATCGATAGACTTGGCTGATGTAATAGGATTATCTGTTCGCACAAAGAACATGGTATCGTTACCCCACTGAACATTGAGTTGGGCATGTTCCTTGCTACTTATGAAATATAGGTTACCGTCAATATATGCAATAGGGTAGAGAGTTTTATCGGCCCACGGATTAACCATAATCTTGACATCAGCTCCCTTCGCCCATGCTTTAATCTCACGACACATGGCAGAGATCGGTTCAACCATAGTCTCTTGTTTTGATTCCATCACACAGAATGAAGTGGTTTGGCTTTTCATGACAAAGTCACTCATGAACTGTGGTTGCCAGCCATTTTCGTTATCGTCATAATCCCATTGTTTATAGTCATTGTCGGCAAACAGTACTAGCTCCTGATGTGAAGAGGCAAATGCTTTTTTCAAATCATAGAGTGTGGTTTGTGATGGTGAAGCACCAGGGAACGCATCTTTAATGTTCTGAGGAACAGTATCGCCCACTTCTTCTTCCTCTGCAATCCAGTCAAGAGCAGCATCAATGTCGAGGAACTTGACAAAACGAAGCGTGAACTTATCGAGCAACATGTCTTTCGATTTCTTCTCACGCGCTTCTATCAGAAGTTTCTTAGAAGCCTTGATAACCTCCTTCATGACCAGAATATTTGCCATCTGGTTGGCATAGCCGGCACCGCCAGGGTTACAGTCAAAAATACAGAGATGTCCGTTCGGCATGACAGTAAAGTCAACCGCACCACGCTCTTTACCGAGAATATATACCAGAGTCTGGGTAAATGCAATACCGAGCGTGAAGAGCAAATTTTCTTCTTCGTCACGGTTTGATATCCACTTGTTTTTGCCCTTATGCCGGATACGTATCTCGCTATAGTCTGTCTGAATCAAGTCGCCGATAATGACATTGCGCTTTACCTTGGTCTTGTCATTTGAGCAGCTACACGCTTTGCGCATATCTTTGCCGGTAATCGCAAAGTGATAGTTCGGCTTTTCCGATTGACCCTCTTTGTGCTTTGCTTGTATAGGGTTGAACTCGTATGGGAATTTCAGAGGCTCATCCTTGTCGGCTACCTCTTCCTCAATCACAGTCCGACCGCATCGGGGACAGAAACAATAGCCATATCCCTTGCCTTCATTATAATAGAGAATCTTGGCATTGCCTGAGTCGCTATTTGGTCGAACAGAGAATAGATGAGGCTCTGTTACATTGTTCGACCAGTCATCCGCATCAATCAGCTGGGCACTTACACGTGTAAAGACATTGCTGTCCATGATACGGGTTTTGTCCTCGTTTATATCGGGCATAAAACCCACAGGTTGAATTAGTTCAATACCATATTTTTCGTTGACTGTCCACTTAATCTGGTTGCTGAGATTGACATCATCAATAACGGTCTTGTCGCTGTTTCGATAGATAGTCTTGTAAGCCTTATGGTTGTCGTTATACATGTTGGTAATCTCAATACCACGAACGGTATATACCACGCCATCCACTGCTACACTATTTCCAGGGGCATACTGGGCAATGGCATCACGCAATGAATATGATGGGTTAGACGAAGTCATTGGAGTGAAGAAATCTTTCTTTCCGTTGCTGTTCAAGTCAAGAGTAAGTATGTTGACCGGCATGTTGGCATTAGGAGTGAAGCGACTGGTTGCCCAAAAGTTCAGCAAACGTTTGTAGAGTACCTCAATGTACTGCATCTTCAGCTTGATGCGGAACTTGTCACTGATAGGACCACTACTGGAGAATGCAGTCTTGTAATCAACCAACTTATTACGTAATTCTGCATAGCAACGGTCATTCACCTCTTGGGCATTCTTCACTACCTGAGTCAACTGACCATCATAGACAGTTTCCTTCAATAGTTTGATAAGTTCGTCATGTACTTCTTTATCCAAAGGTTTGGAACATAAGATGTTGAACTTCTCATACATTGTACCCTTTGGGTCACCGAGCAAATCATCAGGATCTGCTTCACTTGAACCATTAAGAATGACTATCTTACCATTGCTGATACGCACCTCGAATGGAGTGTAGTAATCTGCCACTTTTTGGGTTAGGCTACCACCATTCGCGCCATCAATGAATACACCAAATGAGCGAATAAGGAATGAGTTGACATGTCGCTGAACCACTTGAGGACTTTTTAGGTCAACAGTCGGAACACGTACAGGACGGTTGATAATCTTTTCTATCGGGTCTTTTAAAGTACGGAGACCTATTACGTCTGAACCACAAAGTGTAATACAGACACTACGTACCTTGTTGTTACGTCCGCTTCGTCCTGCACGCTGCTTGTAGTTAGCCGGTTGTGGAGGAACACTTGAAAGCATCACCACTTCCAAATTACCAAGGTCAACACCCATTTCCATGGTAGTTGAGCAAGCAAGAATATTGATAGTATGGTCTTTGAACTTTGACTGGAGCCCACGAGCTACACTTTTATCCACCTGGGCAGTATGCTCCTGCTGAACAAAGAGGTTTGGGAATACATGAATGTCCTCAAGGCGGTCTGAGAATACCCCGTCTGTCCCCCAGATATTATGATTCCAAAGCATTGAACGATGTGTTTTTGCCCAGATCCCGATAGCCTTCTTGTCTCCCTCTTTTCCAGAGCCAACATAGTAGGGGAATGCTTCCCATTTTTCATGTAGGTCTTCATTGAGTTCGATAGGAGTACTGCCATCAAGATATGGGGAAAAGCGTTTGAAATTGTTTCCGATAGGACGGAGGGATATAGCATGACGGCTTCCATCAGTTTTGGTATCGCAGAGATACACGTCATCATAGAGCTTAAAGCAAAGATCATTCAGGTTGAAACGAGGAGCGTTATCCTTCTCGTATACGAACTTGCCTGAATCATCCAGACGCTGTCCTACTTGAAGAATCTTATACTCGTCGCCGGTCAATGTCTCCCAAAGTGCATCTATCACATCTGAAATCTCATGGGAGTACTGGCGCTGGGCATCATTGATGGAGAGTGAACTGTCATCACGGGAGATCAAGGCACACAGGTATCTTACAATACGAGCTTGTGATACTTTTCCTTCTTCTAACTTTGGTTTATTGAACGGTCGGCGACGTGGTTTATCTGTTGCGAAACGCACTGTGGAGAATATGTCTATTTTGTCATTGCCAGGAATTCTCAGATAGAAAGACTGGTTATTTCGGACAGTATAGTCGAGGTAAACCTGCATCAGGCTTTGCCAGTCTTCTGCTGTAATCTGGTTGGCTGGATTCTCGAGTATGTCGTTGAAGTTCTCTACTGCCTTTGGCAATTTTACTTGTTTGAGTTGCGGATAACATGCCTCAAACAACCCCAAGGTTTCAGGAGAGGCAACTGATGCAGGACGGTGTGCCAGATACATCACCATAATGCTCTGTACATACTTCTCAATGATTTCCTCAGATGGAAGTCCGTCTTCGATCTCGTCGCTGTCGCCGGAGCGTTTTACGAATACCGATGCAAATACAGGACAGTATGGGTCATTCTTGATGAGTTCGGCAATTTCCGACCATGTCATGTAATTACATGACATTTCATCCAATTGCTTTTGCACTACATTAGGGTTGGCCGACTGAAGATTCTGCATCACCGGAGCGTATTTCAGCATTGACATAGGATCAGTCTGAACGGCTGCCATAATCTGAGTCATGGCTGCTTCCTTGGTCATACCATTGGCTTTTTGGCGACACAATTCGTGGTATATGGTGCTGTAGAACCACATACGTTCCTGTTCCAGATTCTGTTTCAATGTCGCTTTTGCAGCCGCCTGACGGCTATCCACAAAACTGATATACTGCTGTCCATCGTGCAGCACAATGCCATTAGTCTTCGATTGGCCCTTCTCCAACTGCTCAAGGATGCTTGGAGCCATTATGCGAGATATGAAATCGGCAGAGAGACGGAATTTTTGCAATCGATTGTCCTCCATATTGTTGTTGGCTTCACCCTCCGTGTCTTTATCCTGATGATGTTTTTTGCCCTGGTTGGTGTTGCAGTAAGGACAGCGACACTGGGTGTTTCCCACCACATGCCATCCCTCTGTTTCTTTTTCATCGGCTGGAGTCAGAGGCTGAAGCTTAGCGCCTGGTAGCAAACGGAATTTGACATTGTTGTCTCCCCTCATATTCTTCTTATTAGACAGGCCGAAGATAGCATACTTCTTAATTGAATTATCATCATTTTCCGCGATGTCGAGATCAAACATATCGCTATCGTCGGTAGCGATAGGCTCGTAAGTCCAATTCTCTATATTGACCATTGCAAGGGCAACATACTCACCACAATGCTTGCATCGGCCCAATTCCAACAAGGGGGGCTCTTCTACTGGAACGGTACTTTTTTCTTTTTCGTCTATTTTCTTGCCAACGGCGTTCTCTGTATAAATTTTGAACGAACCGTCGGTGAACTCATTCAGACGGACGAACAGACCATTGTTGGGTACACGATAGAAATAATGTACCTTCAATTTCATATCCGGCACCTTTTTGCCTGCTACCTTATATTGTTCCTCCTCACGCTGACACATTTCGTCGAGCCATCGGAGCTTCTCGCTGATCGAAGCTTCCTGTGGATAGAGTTCTTCTAACGTGATATAGTCTGCTTTGAAAATTTTTCTCCAACGTTCTTCATCTTCTCCTTGAGGGATCTCCGTTTCACCG
>ENA-OPXX01001357-OPXX01001357.1-human-gut-metagenome-genome-assembly--contig:-NODE-1357-length-17309-cov-7.201576_pt1 | contig 17309 bp, 16 predicted proteins | sample MGYA00241771_ERZ502046 | MGnify/ENA primary metagenome ERZ502046 (study PRJEB25962, sample SAMEA2042006) | human gut metagenome | biome: human gut; feature: human-associated habitat; material: faeces...
GAACACGCCGGTGTCGTCGGAGGGGAAGGTGCCGAAGCCGATGCCGAAGGCCTTGTTGTCGTCGTCGTTTTCCACCAGCAGGACAGCCGCCCCGCTGACGTCATGGGTCAGCACGGTCAGCGTTCCGTGCTGTTCGGGGCAGTCCTCGCGCTTGACGAGGGTGTAGCCGGGATATTGTTTCATGGTCTTGCTCCTTTGTATTTTCTGGATTTTGATTCTATTGTATCATCCTACCCGCCAAAACACAATGAATGGTTTGTGAATCATAACTCGCTGGTAAACAAAAAACTCTGCCCTGTCCGAAGACAAAGCAGAGGTCAAAACGATTTACACTGTCTCACCCTGACGGAACGACACTCTGAACAGCACGAATCCCACGATGAACAGCACGATGAGGGAGCCGACACCCACATTGGCGCTGCCGGTGAGCTGGCTTCCCACACTGACGATCATGGTGCCAAGGAAGGACGCGCCCTTGCCGCAGATGTCGAAGAGGCCAAAGTATTCGCCCGACTTTTCCGGCGGGATGATCTTTGCAAAGTGGGAGCGGCTGAGCGCCTGCACGCCGCCCTGGAACATGCCCACGATGACGGCCAGCACCCAGAACTGCCACTGCTGGGTCAGGAAAAACGCAAACACCGCGATGCCCGCGTAGGCCGCGATGCACACCGGGATGAGCTTTGCCGAGGGGTACTTGTTCGACAACCGCCCAAAGATGAGGGCCGACGGGAACGCCACGATCTGGGTCACAAGAAGTGCCAGCAAAAGGCCGGTGGTGTCCAGACCCAGTGCCGTGCCGTAGGCCGTCGCCATGTCGATAATGGTGTACACGCCGTCGATGTAGCAGAAGAACGCCAGCAAAAACCAGAACACTTGCTTATCCTCCGGCAGATGCCGCAGGGTATGGCCGATGCGGGCAAAACTCTGCCGGACAGCGTGCTTTTCCACCTCCACATAGTAGAGCTGTTTATAACTTTTCAGCAGCGGCAGGGTCGTGAGCAGCCACCACGCCGCCGTCAGCAGGAGTGCCAGGTTCAGCGCCGTCATCTGGCTGATGCCAATGCTCCCCGCCCCCAGCACAAGACCGAGGCAGACCACGAAGGGTACGCAGCTGCCGATGTAGCCCCACGCATAGCCCCGGCTGGACACTTCGTCCATCCGCTCGGGAGTGGTCACGTCGCTGAGCATCGAGTCGTAGAACACCAGGCTGCCCGAAAAGCCCACCTTCGCGATGACGAAGATGACCAGAAACGGCAGCCACGCCGACGCCGCGCCCATGGCGCAGCAGCCCACGATGCCCACGAAAACGCAGAGTATGAAGATAGGCTTCTTGAAGCCCTTCGTATCAGCCACTGTCCCCAAAATCGGGCTCAAAACAGCCGTGATGACGGTCACAGCCGAGCTGGCATAGCCCCAGTAAGCCAGATACTCCACCGAGCTCAATCCCCCGGCTGCCGCCAGCGCGTTGAAGAAAATGGGGATAAGGGTGGCCACCATCAGCACAAAGGCCGAGTTGCCCACGTCGTACAGGATCCAGTTCCGCTCCAAGCTCGTCAGGCGGAATTTACCGCTTTTTTCCATCCGGTGCTCCTCTCAGTTCTCCCCAAACGTATGCTGATACTCCGCCCCCAGCGGCTTGTTCTCTGCATACTCTTCGATGAGCCTTACCGCCAGCGGCACAGCCGTTTTATACAGCTCTTCGAGCTTCTGGCTGCTCTGGACGCATTTGGGGTTCGGCTGCGGGTTTGCCACAAGGCCGTGCATGAACTCATACTTGCCCGCGACGCGCATCCCGGTCAGCACCACCCAGCGCTTGACGGGGTTCGCCGCCTGCAAAAGATGATGCACCGTTATCATCCCCTTCATCGCCGCCAGCGTCTCGTCCACCGTGACGCCTTCGTAGAAGGGCGCGATGACCTCGGCCCGCTCCCGGCTGGGTTTGATGTGGCTGGCCGTGAAGAACTTTATGGGGTCGAGGCCGTCTTCCCGCATCAGAGCATTGTCAAACTCCGTCTCAATCTCGCAGTGGCCCACACCGCTCTCCCGGACATAGGCCTCCACATAAGGGTGGCAGGTGCTGTCCAGCGCGAAGTGGCAGACAAAGCCCAGCACATAAGCCAGTGCGGCGCTTTTATCCGTTGCATTTTCCACCACGGTGCGGGCACGGGTGAAAAACACCTCGCCCTTCTGCTCGTGCATGGTGTTGCCCAGACGGTTCACCGGGTTCGACTGCAAGGCCTTGTAATAAAACATCAGGTCCGGCCCGTGGAGACCTATGTCGTAAAGCTCCCGGTGCTGTTCCAGCGTCGCGCGCAGACCGTCCGGCAGCAGGGCCAGAACATCCGCACCAAAGCGGCGGTGTGCGTAGGTAGAAGGCATGATACCGCCCCTTTTCGTTTATTTTTCGTAGCCCTGCGGCAGCTCGTTCTTCAGGCCGCGCTCCATCAGGGACTTGACAGCCTCTGCCGCACTCATGCCCTTGTTAACGATGGCGTTGACGGTCTGGACGATGGGCATTTCCACCTGATACCGCTCGGCCAGTTCCAGCGCAGCGGGCAGGGCGTTCATGCCCTCGACCACCATGCCGACTTCCTTGACGGCATTTTCCGGGGTCTCGCCCTTGCCGATGAGGATACCGGCGCGGTTGTTGCGGCTGTGCATACTGGTGGCGGTCACGATGAGGTCGCCGATACCGGCCAGACCTGCGAAAGTGTGGACATTGCAGCCCATCGCCACGCCCAGACGGGCGATCTCGGCGATGCCGCGGGTGATGAGGGCAGCGCGGGCATTATCGCCGTAGCCGAGGCCGGTGGAGATGCCGACGCCCAGCGCGATGACGTTCTTCATGGCACCGCTCAGCTCTACACCCTTGATGTCCTCGTTGGTGTAGACGCGCATGACATTATTGGTGAAGACCTCCTGCACATAGGCAGCGGCCTCCATATCCTTGCTGGCCGACACGATGGTGGTGGGCAGGTCGATGGCCACTTCCTCGGCGTGTGTGGGGCCGGACAGGGCCACAAGACGCACGCCCTTCGGGCCGCCTTCCTTGCCCAGCTCATCGGCCAGGATTTCGGTCATGGTGTACAGGGTGTCGGGCTCGATGCCCTTTGCCACGTCCACGATGATCTGGCCGTCGGCCACATAGGGCCGGGCCTTTGCCGCCGTGGAGCGGACGAACACCGACGGCACTGCGAACAGCAGGATGTCCTTGTCTTTGCAGACTTCCTCGATGCTCTTGGTGAACCGCAGCTCGTCGGGGATCTTCATCTGCGGCAGATTGGGGTGCTTGCGGGTGGTGGAAAGGCTGTCGATCTCCTTCTCGATGGCCGACCACACCAGCACATCATTCCCGCTCACAGTCAGCATCCGTGCAAGGGCCATGCCCCAGGTGCCAGCGCCCAGAATACCAATACGTTTCATCACGTTTGTCCTCCGTATCCGCCGCGCTCCCGTCTGGCGGGGCGTGCGGCCTGTTTGTACCTTTACAGGTTTATACAGTTCTATTGTACCCGAAAGCTTCTGCCGCGTCAACTACTCTGCCGTTCTGCACAAAGTCAGCACCTGTTTTTCATCCATTTCGTCTATACCATGCAATTTTTCGAAACCATTTGCGTTCATTTCCAAATCATGTTATAGTATTCTGGTAGGTTTTGTAGGATTTTCATTTTTTCCTCTTGACTTTGACCCTGCTTTAAGGTATATAATATGTCCACCCACTTGTCCTGTCTGTTTATTCAAATTTTGAAAAAGGAGTATCCATGCTGGAAACACTCTTATCCAATCGCACCGTCAGCGTGCTCTGGGAGGCTCTTCCCCGCATCCTCTCGGCGGGCCTCACCATGACCATCCCCCTCACCCTCGTCTCGTTCACCTTGGCGATGGTGCTGGCGGTGGCTGTGGCGCTGGTGCAGTACGCCCGGGTGCCGGTGCTGAGCCAACTGGCCCGGTTCTACATCTGGGTCATCCGCGGCACGCCGCTGCTGGTGCAGCTTTTCATCATCTTTTACGGCCTGCCCAGCGCGGGCATCATACTGGACGCTTTCCCGGCGGCAGTCATCGCCTTCGCCTTCAACGAGGGCGCATACTGCGCCGAGACCATGCGCGGCGCACTCGAGAGCGTGCCGCAGGGCCAGCTGGAAGCCGGCTACTGCGTCGGCATGAGCTGGTGGCAGATCATGCGCCGCATCGTGCTGCCGCAGGCCCTGCGCACCGCCGTGCCTGCCCTCTCCAACTCCCTCATCGGCATGATAAAGGACACCTCTCTGGCCTCCAACATCACGGTAGCGGAGCTGTTCATGGCCGGCCAGCGCGTCGCCGCCCGCACCTACATCTTCCTGCCCATCTACTGTGAGGTGGCCGTGGTGTATCTGCTGTTCTGTACCGTCATCACCAAGCTGCAAGGGCTGCTGGAGCGCCAGCTCAACGCCCACGGCTTCCAGTAAGAAAGGAGTGTGGCTGTTATGGCAATGTTAGAGATACGCGGCGTCCACAAATCCTTCCATACTTACGCAAAGCCCGGCGTCCATCTCGGCATCTTTGGCCGCGCCCCCAAGCCGACCAGCAGTCTGGACGTACTGCGCGGCGTCGATTTGACGGTGGAAAAGGGCGACGTCGTGGCCATCCTCGGCCCTTCCGGCTCAGGCAAGACCACCCTGCTGCGATGTCTCAACTTCCTCGAGACGGCGGACGCAGGCAAGCTCACCTTCGACGGCGAGACATTCGACCTCGCCCACGCCGATCGCGCCAGCATCGCACGGCTGCGCCGCAAGACGGCTTTCGTCTTCCAGAACTACAACCTCTTCCGCAACAAAACGGCCCTGCAGAACGTCACCGAGGGCCTAATCGTCGCCCGGAAGATGCCCAAAGCGGAGGCCGATGCCGTCGGCATGAAGATGCTGGAAAAGGTCGGCCTTGCTGACCGTGCCGACTACTACCCCCGTCAGCTGTCGGGCGGTCAGCAGCAGCGCGTGGCCATCGCCCGCGCTCTTGCCTCCGGCCCGGAGATCATCTATTTCGACGAACCCACCAGCGCCCTCGACCCGGAATTGACCGGCGAAGTGCTGGCCGTCATGCGGCAGCTGGCACAGGAGGGCATGACCATGCTGGTCGTCACCCATGAGATGGGCTTTGCCCGCAACGTCTCGTCCCGCACCGTCTTTATGGAAAACGGTGTCGTGGTCGAGGAAGCCCCCTCGCCGGAGTTCTTCGCCCATCCCAAAGAGGCAAGGACCCGTGAGTTCCTTCAGAAAATTTCCCATACTGAATAAGAAAGGATCATCACCTATGAAACGCAGAACCTTTATTTCTCTCATGAGCGTCATGGCCGCTGCCGGTGTTCTCTCGCTGGCTGGCTGCTCTTCCAACACTTCTGCCTCCACTGCTTCCAGTACCGCTGCTTCTGCTTCCGCTGCTGCCGCCAACAAGCTGGAGACCATCCAGTCCAACGGCAAGCTGGTCATCGCGCTGGAAGGCGCATGGCAGCCCTGGAGCTTCCACGATGAGAGCGACACCCTCGTGGGCTACGACGTCGAAGTCTCCCGTGCCATTGCCGAGAAGCTGGGCGTCGAGCCCGAGTACGTCGAGAGCGACTGGGACAGCCTGTTTGCCGGTCTGGATGCTGGCCGCTACGACCTCGTCTGCAACGGCGTCGAAGTCACCGAAGAGCGCGCCAAGACCTACGACTTCACCACTCCCTACGGCTACATCCACACCGCCCTCGCCGTCCGCAAGGATAACGAGGACATCAAGAGCTTCGAGGACCTCGCCGGCAAGACCACGGCCAACAGCCTCGCTTCCACCTACATGGAGCTGGCCGAGAGCTACGGCGCGACCGTGCAGGGCATCGACACGCTGGAAGAAACCATCCAGCTGCTGACCGCTGGCCGTATCGACGCCACCCTGAACGCCAACGTCTCCTTCTACGACTACCTGAACGTCCATCCGGACGCCGACTTCAAGCTGGTCGCCCAGACCGAAGATGCTTCTCACGTTGCGATCCCTATCGTCAAGAGCGAAGACTCTTCCTTCCTCGACGCCCTCAACAGCGCCATCGACGAGCTGCGCGCTGACGGCACCCTCAAGGAGCTGAGCGAGAAGTATTTCGGTCAGGATATTTCTTCCGAGAATTAACTTTTTGTTTTGATTGTCAGCGAAGCATCAGAAGTGCATCATGGTCTATCCCGTAGGCGAAACCGCAAAGCTTCCGGATCTCGTCAAAAATATCCGGGAAGAAGATGTTCCTGAGCGCTTCCGTGCCGAACTGCGCGGTGTCCCGGAAAGCAAATAAGAATATTGACGAAGGGGGCAGGTGTCACGCAGCACCTGCCCCCTTTTTGTTATAAATATCTTCCGGTAATACTCTCCGGGTTTCCCTGGATCTCCTCTGGCGTGCCTGTTGCCACGACGCGGCCGCCGCTCTCGCCGCCGCCCGGCCCCATGTCGATGACATAGTCCGCGTTGCGGATGACGTCAAGGTCGTGTTCGATGACAACGACCGTTGCGCCGTTGTCCAGCAGGGCTTGGAACACCCGCAGCAGCACCTGCACGTCCAGCGGATGGAGGCCGATGCTGGGCTCATCGAAAACGAACACCGAATCGGTCTGGGTGCGGCCGATCTCGCTGGCCGGCTTGAGGCGCGGGGCCTCGCCGCCGGAGAGGCTGGGCGTTTCCTCGCCCAGTGTCAGGTAGCCCAGACCCAGCTGCTGCAATGTCTGCAGGCGCTGGCTCACTGTCTTCATCCCGCCGCAGAACTCAAGGGCGGAGTTGACGTCCATCTCCATCAGCTGCGGCAAAGAGGCTGTCTGCTCCGCCTCGTTGGTCAGCTTCACGCCGTAAGCCGCCCGCGCGTAGCGGGAACCCCGGCAGTCGGGGCAGACGATGTTCACATCCGGCAGGAACTGCACGTCCAGGCTCACCTCACCGGTGCCGTCGCAGCCGGGGCAGCGCAGACTGCCCGTGTTGTAGGAAAAATCGCTGGCCTTGAAACCCTTTTGCCTGGCGTCCGGAGATTTGGCATAGAGCTTCCGCAGCTCGTCGTGGACGCCTGCGTAGGTCGCCACGGTAGAGCGCACATTGATGCCGATGGGCGTCGCGTCGATGAGCTTGACGTGCGCGATGCCCTCGGCGCGAATCTCCCGGATATGTGCCGGGAGGGCGCTGCCGTTTATCTTTGCTTCCAGCGCCGGTACGAGGCTTTCCAGCACCATCGTCGTTTTGCCGGAGCCGGACACGCCCGTTACCACGGTGAGCCGCCCCTTGGGAATGTCCAGCTCCAAAGGCTTGACCGTGTGGATGCTGCCGGTGGAGAGATGGATAGCCCCCTCTGCGAACATCTCTCCTTCCCTGGCGCACCGGCGCAATTTCGTCTCAGCTTTTCCGGAGAGGAACGGCCCGATCTGGGACTCCGGCTTTGCCTCCAAATCAGCTATCGTCCCTTCGGCAATGACATGTCCACCCTTAGCTCCCGCTTCCGGCCCCATCTCGATCACCCAGTCGGCCTCTTTCAGGATTTGGGTGTCGTGGTCCACCAGAATGACCGAGTTGCCGTCGGACACGAGGTCGTGCATCACACCGGTCAGGCCCACGATGTTCGACGGATGCAGGCCGATGGACGGCTCATCCAGCACATAGAGCACGCCGGTGGTGCGGTTGCGCACGGCGCGGGCCAGCTGCATCCGCTGGCGCTCACCGGTGGAAAGGGTCGAGGCCGAGCGGTCAAGCGTCAGATAGCCCAGACCTAAGTCCATCAGCCGCTTGGCGGTACTTTCGAATGCCTCGCAGATGCTCTCCGCCATCGGGCGCATCTCTTCCGGCAGGCTGCCCGGCACGCCCTTCACCCACTCCACGAGGGCTTCCAGCGTCATCTGGCAGGCTTCGTCCAGCGAGATGCCCCGCAGCTTCGGCGCACGCGCCGCCGCTGAGAGCCGTGAGCCGTGACACTCGGGGCAGACATCTTCCCGCAGGAACTTTTCCACCCGCTTCATGCCCTTGTCATCCTTGACCTTTGCAAGAGCATTTTCTACAGTGTAGACGGCATTGTAATAGGTAAAGTCCAGCTCGCCGGCCTGATTCGAGTTCCTGGCGTGGTAGAAGATATGCTTTTTCTCTGCTGGACCGTGGTAGACGATGTCCTTTTCCTGTTCGGTCAGGTCGCGGAACGGCACATCCGTCCTCACACCCATCTCCCGGCAGACGTCTGTCATCAGCGACCACATCAGGCTGTTCCACGGGGCCACTGCGCCGCCGTCGATGGTCAGCGAGTCGTCCGGCACCAGCGACGCCATGTCCACCGTCCGGACGCTGCCTGTGCCGCTGCACTTCTGGCAGGCACCTTGAGAGTTGAAAGCCAGCTCCTCCGCCGACGGCGCATAGAAATACGCACCGCACTCCGGGCAGACCAGCTCCTTGCCCGCCGCAACAGCCAGCGTCGGCGGGATGTAATGCCCGTTCGGGCAGCGGTGGCTTGCGAGGCGGGAGTACATGAGCCGCAGGCTGTTCAGCAATTCCGTGCCGGTGCCGAAGGTGCTGCGGATGCCCGGCACGCCCGGCCGCTGGTGCAGCGCCAGCGCCGCCGGGACATACAGCACCTCTTCCACCGAGGCTTTCGAAGCCTGGGTCATCCGGCGGCGGGTGTAGGTGGACAGCGCCTCCAGATACCGGCGGGAGCCTTCGGCATACAGCACCCCCAGCGCCAGCGAGGATTTACCCGACCCCGACACGCCCGCAATGCCCACGATCTTGTTCAGCGGGATGTCCACGTCGATGTTTTTCAGGTTGTGTACCTTTGCCCCGCGCACGAGCATTTTGTCTATCATTATGATTTCCCTTCCCTTTGGCTTTTTTGCGCCAGATGAATTCCATGTTCTCTGTTTTAGTATAGCGTATCCTGATGTGTATTTCCACAATGGTCACCAATAAAATGCTATTTGCACTGGCAGACACAGAAGAGTATACTATAATCAGTAAGGATCTCAAGTTCCTGTACACATGTATCTGACGAGATAAAAGGAGAACGAACATGGCAGTATTTCCAAAAGAATTTGTATGGGGCGCTGCGACTGCAGCCTATCAAATCGAGGGCGGTGCCGTCGAGGATGGAAAAGGCCGGAGCATCTGGGATGTTTTCTCCCACACACCGGGCCGCACCTATCGGGGCGAGACCGGTGATACCGCCTGCGACAGCTATCACCGCTGGCGGGAAGACATCGAACTGCTGAAGTCGATGCACCTGAAAGCCTATCGCTTCTCCGTGGCGTGGACGCGCATCGCCCCCACCGGCGGCACGGACTGGAACGAAAAAGGCTTTGCCTATTACGATGGTCTTGTGAATACTTTGCTGGAAGCGGGCATCGAGCCGTATATTACGCTGTATCACTGGGATTTGCCGCAGGCGCTGGAAGAAAAGGGCGGCTGGCAGAATGAGGACACCGCCCGGGCGTTTGCAGTCTACACGGCAAAAATGGCAGAACATTTCAAAGGCAGGGTCCACCAGTGGTTCACCTTCAATGAGCCTGCCTGTATCGTGAAAATGGGCTATGGGACAGGTGAGCATGCGCCGGGGCTGAAACTCCCGCTGGAAGGGCAGTTCACCTGCTGGCAGAATATCATCTATGCGCACTGCCTTGCCGCGCAGGAGCTCCGCCATACGGACGCCGAAAACAGAGTGGGCTTCGTCTCCACAGGCCGCATCTGCTACCCCGCATCTGAGGCAAAAGCAGATGTGGACGCCGCCCGGGCTCTGACCTTTGCCTGCCCGGACGAGGACTGGGCCTTTACCCACACGATGTCGCTCGACCCTCTGTGCCTTGGCCGCTGGCCCGGACCGGACCTCTGTGGGCCGCAGCTTTCCGCCTGCATCGGTGCTGTGCCGCAATACATCAACGACGCCCTGCCTCTGGGCAGACCGGATATGCTCGGGCTGAACATCTACAATGCCGCGCCTGTACAGATGGGAACGAATGGTCCCTGTTATGTGGAGCGCCCTGCGGGATACGCTCACACAGCCATGAACTGGCCGGTAGAGCCGGAAAGCCTGAACTGGGGTCCCCGTTACATCCAGGAGCGGTATGGACTGCCCATGTTCATCGCGGAGAATGGCTTATCCTGCACCGACAAAATCTATCGGGACGGCAAGGTGCATGACGTGGAGCGAATTGATTTTCTGGCGCGCTATCTGGAAAAACTTTCCGAGGGCATTCAGGCCGGTGCCGACGTGCGAGGGTACTTCCATTGGAGCCTGTTGGACAACTACGAGTGGCACAGCGGATACAGAGAGCGTTTTGGTCTGGTGTACGTCGATTACGCTTCCGGGCGGCGCATCCCGAAAGACAGTGCCTTCTGGTATGGCGAAGTCGCGGCGACCAATGGCGGGTCCATCTGACCTGTAAAATAAAAGGCCGGCAGTTTCTCCAATACAGAACGAATATTGCAGCCATATCCAAGATACGTCTTACCCATCCTGCAAATTCTTTTATAATAGCACTGCTGCCTGAAAGCGCTGCAACAAATTCCCATATCAAAAGGGAAGCTTTCCGGTATGGGACAACGACAAATCATTTTATTGGGATGCGAAAGAGACGCCCTCCGCCTGCTTCGGCGCTGCCGGATGGCCCGGCTCCGCTTTTGTCAACATCTGTTGGAACTTCCGGGCCGCCGTGTTCAGCGGGCGGTGATGGTCGTAGACGAGGCAGATAGAGCGGGAGGGAATGATCTCCTGCAGATGCAGCTCGACAAGCTCGCCGCGGGCCAGAAGCTCTTTCGTCATCGGTTCCGGCACGAAGGCAAGGCCCAGCTCACTTTTCACCAGCGTGAGCATCTGGTCGGTGGTGGCGGCCTCGGTGTCGGGCCGGAGCACGGCGTCGTGGTCGAGGAAGAACTGCCGGTAGAAGCTCCGGGTCATGCTCTCATCGCTGAGAGAGATGAGCGGATAGCAGCTCAGTTCCTTCAGCGTCAGGCGCTGGCTGGCCAGTGCAGTGAAGGTCTTTCCACCCACCAGCACTTCATAAAACGGTCTCAGTTCCACCATCTTCAGGCCCTGTTCTACTTCCGCCGGGGTGGAGATGATGGCAAAATCCACTTCTCCGTTCTTCACAGCCTGCACCGCCTGGGGCGTAGAGTGGTTCGAGATGCGCAGCCGGATGCCGGGATACTCGGTGTGGAACGTCCGCAGCTTCTCGGCCAGATAGATGTTCAGCGCCGTCTCCGTCGCGCTGATGCTGATGGAGCCATGCTCGAGGGTGGCGCTGGCGCTCAGCTCTTCCTCCGCGTCCTGTATCTGCACCGCTGCCGAGGCGATGCGGGAGTAGAGCATCTCGCCCTCCGGCGTCAGGGTGACGCCCCGGTTGGAGCGGGTAAAGAGCACACAGTTCAGCTGGCTTTCCAGCCGGTTCATCGAGTGGGTGATGTTGGGCTGGTTGTTGCCCAGCACCCGCGCCGCTTTCGTAAAGTTCTGATACTTCGCCACATAATAGAAAATTTTGTAGTATTCCCAATCGACGTACATGGGAGCCTCCCTTCTTTCATACCAGAATCACATTTTTACTTCTCCCCCACCAGCGCCACGGCAACATCATTGACATTCGTGCCAGTAGCGCCGGTCATGATAAGGCCGTCCACAGCTTTCAGTGCATGGTAGGCGTCGTTGTTTTGCAGGGTGTCGAACACATTCCAGCCCTTGGCGGTCAGTGCGGAGAGGGTGTCACCATCCACATAGCCGCCGGCAGCATCCGTGGGGCCGTCGGTGCCGTCACTGCCCACCGAGAACACTGCTGCATCCAGCCCGGCCAGCGCCGGAGCCGCTGCAAGGGCAAGCTCCTGATTCCGTCCGCCGAGACCCTTGCCGGTCAGGTGGACGACCGTCTCGCCGCCTGCGATGTAGGCCAGCTTTTTTCCCTGCCCTGCGTGGGTCCGGACGATGGAGCCAAGGAAGCTGCCCGCCTCCCGGGCTTCACAGCAGAGCTGGTCGGTCAGCAGGACGGGCTCATAGCCAAGCTCCCGGCAGGCGGCAGCGGCAGCAGTGCAAAGCTCCCGCACACTGCCAGTGATCTGGGTCGTCACATTGTCCAGCATCTTGGGCGTTTCCTGCGCCAGAAGAACTTTTGCCTGTTCCGAGAGCTTCAGGTGATACTTCTCCGCAATGGCAAGCGCCTGTGCGCAAGTAGAGGTATCCGGCACCGCCGGGCCGCTGGCGATCATATCCAGCGGGTCGCCCAGAATATCGCTCAGCACGATGCTGAATACCTGAGCCGGGGCGCATGCCTGCGCGAACCGCCCGCCCTTGACGCCCGAAAGCCGTTTGCGGATGGTGTTCATCTCCACGATGTCAGCGCCACTGGCAAGGAGCTGGCCGGTGATGTCCTGCAATTCTGTGCCGGGGAGCAGCGGTTTTTCAAACAATGCACTCCCTCCGCCGGAGAGCAGAAACAGCACGGTATCCTCCGCCGCCAGGCCGCGCACCAGCTCCAATGCCTTCTCGGTGGCCGCAAAACTGTTCTCGTCCGGCACCGGATGGCCTGCTTCATAACAATTTACTCCCAGAATTTCGCCCCTGACGTGCTTGTATTTGGTCACGACCACGCCGCCGTCCACACGGCCCAGCGCTTCCACCGCCGCGTGTGCCATCTGCCATGCGGCCTTACCCGCTGCGACCAGCAGCACCCTGCCGCCCTTGGGTGCAAAGGCTTTCAATGCGCGGCGGACAGCTTCGTCCGGCAGGACAGCGTTCAGGCTGGATGCGATGATGGCATCGGCATCCTTTCGCAGAGTCGAGTTCATAAAACAGCCCTCCTTGTGGGGTATGATTTACAGCAGACCGGCTTCGGTCATGGTTTTTACAAAGCCCCGCCTGGCCGGGCCTCCGGAATCATTATACAGCAAGACCGACGTTTCGGGAATACTTTCGGCAATGGTTTTGAAATTGCTGTACAGCTCGACATCACAGACTGTACCTTCCTTAGTTGGGTCTTGTATCTGATTTTTATACTCGCTCTCTACGAAATACCAGGATCTTGTTTACAAACATCCCCCATGCAGCCGCCGGATTACCTTAAATGCGACCTCATGTTCTGTTGTCAGCGGTTTTTTCAAAGCGAAGAAAACAACACCGCTGGTCGGACAGGTGATCTCTGCCTCCACCTCTGCAGTAAACGGGTCAAGGATCACGCCCGTTTTCTGACCATACTCCACTTCCTGTCCCGGCTCCACGAAGCGGCGGAAGATCCCGCCCGCCGGGGTGAGTACATTTGCCATCTCGTTTTCCTGCACGACGGTGGACAGATACCCGCTGTGGCAGTGGTATCGCAGTAAACCGACCCGGCTGAGATACCGCAGCACGGCAGCAACGGCTTCCTGTGCGCTCTGCTCGTCAACTTCGTCCGTTTCCTTGGTATAAATGCTGAACGCATTGGTCTCCCAGATCTGCCAATTATAGTTCAGCGTCGTCGTATCAATGGGGGCCGGTTTACGCATGACCACATAAGGCAGGCCGAACAGATTGCCCAGGCTGGCCGTCTGATAGCCGGTGTTCATAATGCGAATGTGCGGAACAAAGTCACCGAGCAGATAGAAGGACGCAAAATGGATATGCCCACACGCAGGACAAACCCCGGCTGGAGTTGACCGAGAAAACCGAAGCCAACTTCTATTCCCAAGATTTGACCCCGGCAGCACCTCAGCCCCGGCAAAATGAAAAGCCGGCGGCAACAAAAATCTCCGGTAAGGAGATCCTTGAAGCCATCCGGCTGATGGACGCAGACGAACGCAGAGAATTGACGAGAGCCTTGTTCGCCTAAAATTTCTTCTTTTTATGCAAAGGAAAGCAGGCTGTGCAAACCTTGCGCAGAAAAGCCCCTGATTCGGGCAAATGTGCAAACGGTGTGCAGAAAGTGTGCAGCCGCTTTCTTACATAAAGAAAGAACGCCAAATCTTACGATTTGACGTTCAAAATTTGGTGCACCTCCAGGGACTCGAACCCTGGGCCCACTGATTAAGAGAGCAAACCGCCGGTTCGTCTCAATTTATGGAAGTTTCGAGTCATCGTTATTTTTAATCAAATCAACGTGATTTTTCACCCAGCAATTTCTGCACCCTTTGTCGGATTTTGCAGCGAAAAGCACCCTCTGCACGTTTTGAAACCGTGCAAAATCCGTGCAGAAACCGTGCACTTACTCTCTGACAAACAAAAATCACACTATCCACCACCGACTTGACGGCAATGGTTTGAGTGACCGACCCAGATATCCTAAATTATCTCTCTATGTTTACAAAACATCTGTGATTCTCTCTTTCTATTACGTAAGGACGCAAATGAAGGGCCCCATAAACGTCCTACTAAAAAAAGGAGATTATTACTATGTTACTCAAAAATGGAAGTACTGGCAACTATGTTATGTACCTGCAGTATGGACTGCATATCATGTGCTGCCCTCCGGGTAGTTTTGACAGCAAATTTGGCTCTGGTACTGAAAATGCTGTTAAGAAGTATCAGGGCAAAAAAGGTCTTACCCAAGATGGCATTGTTGGCGATGGTACATGGAACGCACTGGTAAGCGACATTAAAACCATCCAGCAGCTCCTGAAGAACAAAGGTTATTACGCCAGTACAGTGGATGGCCTTGCAGGTTCAGGCACTTATAACGCTGTTATCAGTTTTCAGAAAGCATCCGGCTTGACTGCCGATGGTATGGTCGGCAGTGCCACCCTAAACGCATTGAACGCTTCTTCGGGCGGTACAAGTGGTCAATCTCATTCAATCACTCTGCCTACTGATAGAAACTATCTTTGGGCACAGAAGAATCCGGACATTGTTAAGCTTGTTGGAAATAGTGGTTGCTCTCTTGTTGCCGTGTTGAATACCGCTAATATCTATGGGCCTCGTGAATTCACCCCTAACGAAGTCCTGACTGCCTGTGGAAATTGGGGTGCAAACGGTCTGAATACTTGGGCTCTTCCCAGCAAGTGCAATGGTAAAATCGACACGAGCAACTACACTCATGGCGGTAAGGAGCAGGCGACTGTATTCAGTGCAGTCAAAGCAAGTATTGACAATAACCTTCCCATCATTATTCGGCTCAACAGTAGCGATGGCAAAAAGACGCATTTTGTCACAGCGATTGCTTATACTGGCAGTTGCTCCTCTGCAAGCAGCATTTCCGTCATTGATCCTGCTGGTGGTGTCATTCGAACTCTTGAGGAAGCGGGAACTGCACGCAATGAAACCGTATACGGTGATTATATCGCAACCGCTCGTCGCTCCTAAATATCTCTACTCTCTTCATCAACAATAAGTTGTAAAGCATCATTTTTAACATATATCCCCCCCAAAGTCTTTTCTCAACTCTCGAAAAGGCTTCGGGGGGGATTTTTCAATGCCTATTATATGCAACACTTTTCACTATCTGCTTATCCAAGCTCAGGCGAGTGATATTTATTTACTCTCCACACATCCCCAACTTTTACCAACTGCATTTCATATTCGACTTTATTCATGTCATCATATGAATACTCATCATGTTCCTCATACGTTTCATTGGGATTATAGTATGCAATCATTACAAAATTTACTTGTGCTTCCGTTTTATTTTTCAAATAGTATCGCACTGAGCAGAAATCATCCGGATAATATTCTCCCACATATCCAGTAAAATATGGAATTTGTGCCAAATCATAGTCATCACAAACGGCAAGTTTTCCATTATAATTCACAAACTTTTTCTCAATTGAATCTTGTGACAAGAAATCATTTGTAAAAATAGATTTCATATATTCTTCAAACTCTTTATAAGAATTTTGATAGACCTCATAATCATGTCCGTTCAGTTTTACATATGTCGGCGCATTTTGCGTCATAGGCACAAAAGTCGGAGCATCTTCAATTTTAAAATTCAGTCCTTTTAAGTTACTTGATTGTCCCCAAAGTGCATAGTCTATTTTCTGCGCTTTTTCAAAAACAGTATATTGATCTTGATCTAAAAATACCGAGGTCGAATCAACTAACGTCTGGGAAAAATCTTGCAAATCATTTTTTTCTTCAGAATTGCATGAACTTGACGATGTATCCTGTGACGAAACTACTGTGGACATTGATGATGCTGTTGTATCATTCATTCCACATCCCACCAAATTCACCACAATACAACCTAGAATCACTATCATTTTTACACTTTTTGCACAATTCATATATGTTCTCCTTTTTTATAAGTTTATCAACATATTGTTTAGTCTCTATTACCTTCTTGTAAACTTTTTATATTAGCTCACAAAAATCTATTTTTCCGTTTACAAATCTTAACATTTTTTCTCTTTCCTCTTAAAAGGAGGAAAGAAAATTGAATTATACGCTTTTTGACCTTTTTCTAAATGCATATAACGGCAACTCCTTTGCACAGCTACAAATCGTCCAACGTTTTCAGCCATTACTGAAAAAATATGCAGCTCTTCTTAAGTATGAGGATGCCTATTCAGATTTACAATTATATCTTCTCGAATTACTGCATTCCGGAAAATTGACCAAACTTCAAAGAAAAGATGACGGCACATTAGTGAAATATATTGAATCCTCTATCCGGCATCAATACATTTCGCTTAACAGCCGAAAAAACGCCGTAGATAACTCTGTCATCGCAAGCGTTGATGAAATTGATTTCGATCAGATGTCTTTGTCCTCAAACGATGAATATCCTGAACTATTGATTTCCGATTTACATTCTGTTCTTCAACCTTCTGAACTGACCTTATTATCTCAATTTGTTTTTAAAGGAATGAGCATCGCAGATATAGCAGAAAAATCTGGTGTCAGTAGACAAGCTATCAACCGTAAAAAGCTTTCCATATTAAAAAAATTAGAATGTGCATTCTTCCCTAAAACTTCCAAATAAATTCTCATTCATTTTGATTTCATTCTTTAGTGTATAAAAGCTATTTTCTTCGCTCCCTTTAATCAAACCACCACGGCAATTCCAGCCACAGGTTATCCATAGCCTGTTCCTCGGTCTTTTTGGCGCGGCCTTTTGTCAGGTGAAAGTATATCGCCGTGCCGATCAGCGGATGTTCCTCGCCATCGGTGAAGCCATAGCGGTACAGCAGATAGGTCTGCTCCCGTTGGGTCAGCCGTTTCAGGCCATAATACAGTTCCCGGCGCGATTCCTGCTCCTCCATAATGCTCTGCGGCTGCATGGCGTAGGGGTCGGCTATGGCCTCAATGCGCCGTAGTTGTTCCTCTCCCGGCAGAACATCATCCAGCGAAACACGTTGGTAACAGACGCCGTCCTTGTCTTCCGTCACCATCCGCTGCTCAAAAGCGGCAAAGGCAT
>ENA-OPXX01001361-OPXX01001361.1-human-gut-metagenome-genome-assembly--contig:-NODE-1361-length-17214-cov-1.962527_pt1 | contig 17214 bp, 7 predicted proteins | sample MGYA00241771_ERZ502046 | MGnify/ENA primary metagenome ERZ502046 (study PRJEB25962, sample SAMEA2042006) | human gut metagenome | biome: human gut; feature: human-associated habitat; material: faeces...
GCTTCTACCTTTGTGCAAGAAGGATCAAACCAGCATAACAGTTTACCGTCTCGATATACCGCAGACTCTTTCACTTCATACACATTGGAAGAAGCAAATCCTTGCAATTCGACAAAACGAGAATCATCCAATTTACCCCGTAAAGAAGCCACCAAACGGGCTTCTTGTGCAGATGAAGTATTATTCTTAACCGAAATTTTCACAAAATTGAGACAGTTGGAAATACCCTCTTGCGTAGCCGGAGCTCCAAACATCTGGATGATATAATCCAAACCATCTTCCTTCCAGGTGTCTCCCACTACAGGAATCCATCCTTCTAAAAACGTTTTTTGACGAAGCAACAAAGGAGCTGCTTTTGAACCTGCAGCAAAATTTAATTCGATATACCCTGTATAAAGTGCTCCATCATACGTCACTTCTGTCACTTGGGGATTATAAGGCATACCCAAAACAGTGGTCGACTTCTTCAGATAACACCATTCTTTAGCAGGATCATCTTTCAATTCTTGCGCCATTAGGGTTGGAGTTCCTAACCCTAAAAATGCTAAACCAATACAAATGTTTTTTTTTCTCATTCGATTTATAGTTTATTACATGTATACATTTTATTCACCCTTTACAATCTGTATGCTAATTTGCTTACGCGATTGGATATCCTGTTTCTGAGTTACATAACCCACCTTCGAAAAGAGTAACCGCTCGTCTTCATGTGCCAGAATAATATAATTTCCATTTTTATCAGTAGAGATTTCATTTTGTGAAAAAGAAGATTGTATCCGTACCCCATGCACTGGAGTGCCCTGCACATCACGTACACAACCTTTAATTTCAATGATCTTACCATTCACCTGTCGCATTTCTTGCGCCATAGACTCCGATGTATTGGATGAAACTAATGCCGGTTCTCCTACTTCTACCCGAATTCGACTGGTAATACTTTCAGAAGAACTTCCCACCTGTAATTCAAATGTGCCTGGTTCCAAGAATCTCTTTCCCTGATTATCAGTCAGGAACAATTCACTCACTGGTATCGAAAGATTTACCTTCTTCAATTCACCCGGACGCAAACCAACTTTCGTAAATGCCTTCAATTGTTTAACGGGAGTCATCGCAGAGCTAACCATATCACGTACATAAACCTGTATTACTTCTTTACCTTCCATCTTACCTGTATTCTTCAACTGAACAGAAACCTGAATGGTATCATACGGATAATATTGCTGCTTGTCAACCGACACTTTTTCGAAATCGAAAGTCGTATAACTCAACCCGTGGCCAAACACCCATAAGGGATCAGGACTAGAGAATACATAGTCGCGTCCCGGATTTTCATAGGAACCCGGTTCCTTGTAGTACCCTTTATCTGTAGACAAGTGATTATAATACACAGGAAGATGACCTGTACTTTGTGGAAAAGAGAAAGGAGTCTTACCCGACGGATTGACATTGCCAAATAAGATATCGGCAATCGAAGTACCTGCTTGTTCACCAGCATACCATTGTGCCAACACAGCCGGAACCGCTTCCTTTACATAAGGTATCGCAAAAGGTTTACCTGCAACTAAAACCACCACTACCGGTTTGCCTGTAGCTTTCACCGCACGGATCAAGTCATTTTGAGCACCAGTCAAAGCGATGTCACTTAAGTCGATACCTTCTCCACTGGTAGAAGGCTCTGCACTGTGACGTACAAAAGCTGCACTAGAGCTACCCACAAATACAATGGCTACATCGCTTTGCTGGGCAGCCTGCACCGCCTCATCAATGCCCGATGTATCCAATGAAGCAATGGAACAACCTTTGGCATAATTCACTTTCACCTTCTTGCCCACCAGTTTCTGTATTCCTTGTAAAGGAGTCACACCATCTTTCTTATTTTTACTCCATGTATAATCACCAAACTGTACACAGTCGGCATTCGGACCTACTACTGCTATTGACTTTAGGCCATTAATATCCAATGGTAATAAATTATTTTCATTCTTCAGCAAGACAGTAGACTCATCTGCAATGCGTTTCGACAAAGCAACGCTTTCATCCGTATGAATAGGAATCCGATAATTAGCTTTTTCCTGATAAGGATCCTCAAACAAACCCAATTCAAACTTCGTACGCAAAACTCTTCTAACAGCCTGATCAATAAACTTCACATCAAACTCACCCGAAAGAACCTTTTCTTCCAAAGCCAAGAAACAAATGCTCGAAGCTTCTACATCCAAACCTGCCTTCATCACCTGTGAAGCAGCTTCGTACGAATCGGCTGCTGTCTTATGGAAACGAATCAACATATCAATTACTCCCCAATCGGAATATACATATCCCCGGAAACCAAAGGTGTTTCGAAGAATTTCTGTCAGCATAAAATGGGAAGCTGAGTTCGGTTCGCGATTCCATGCATTATAGCTGGACATCACAGCCATAACACCAGTTTCTTTACATACAGTTTCAAAAGGCTTCAGATAAATATCGAATAAATCACGCACACCACATTCAACTGATGCCAAATTGATACCTCCTAATGGATTACCATGCGGACCATAATGCTTTAACATCGGAGAAATGCCATGTTCCATATAGCCTTTTACCTCAGCAACCGCCATCCGTGAACAGAGAAAAGGATCTTCACCAAAAGACTCTTCCACACGTCCCCAACGCAAGTCACGTACCACATCAATACAAGGAGCCAGCACCTGCTTTACTCCCATTGTATTCAATTCGCCTGCTATCTGACGCGTCTTGGCATAAGCCAAATCTACGCTAAACGTACTTCCTAAAGCAATATTCTGCGGATAAATCGTTGCTCCATCTTGTACCACTCCATGCAATGATTCAGCTACCGAAAATCCCGGAATACCCAAACGAGTCTGTTCAATCAGGTAAGTCTGAATCTCACGGAAAGCTTTGCGTGTACTAGTTGCTGTCAAAGGAAAACCTTCAAAAAAACCATAGCCGCCATGTACACACATCTGAGCCAGTTTTTTCTTGTTCAATTGCTGACCATCGAATACATCCCACGAATGTAAATGACAAATTTGTGCAATCTTTTCCTTCAACGTCATACGCTGTAACAAATCATTCACACGTACTTCCGTTGGCAATAACGGATTCTTATAAGGAACATTCTGTTGGGCCTGTAAAGATGACAGGCCACAAATCAAACATACAATCCAAATTAAACGGTTTTTCATAATCTTATCCTATTCTAATCCTATTAACGAAAATCATTTTGATACTTATTCCACAATTCGTTGGCAACCTTCACAGCATCTTCACCTGATGAAACAGGGAATGTTTCGTGTTGTAATGTCCATTCATATTCAAAATCTGTAATGTCCTTGTGGAACTTCTTCGCATCAAATGAACGGTGTGTCTTCATCGCTGCCAATACACCATCGGTAAAACGTTTCCAACGTTCGCGATAGAAACCTTTGGTTAATCCTGCCCAACCGCGGTTAGCATAGTCGTTCAACTGTGTATCTTTTTGTCCCCAGATAGTAAGAATGCAACGGGCATTTTCTTCATAATATTTTTTTTCTTCTTCAGTCGTACCGCAGTCTCGGGCATCTTGAATCCACTTACCCATAGAGAACAGCGGACTGCAAGCTAACAGGCGATCGACATCCAACAACAAATCGTCCATCCGTTGCGCCCATTCCTGAGCTCCTTTCACATCTTTCCGTTTGTAACAATCCGTAAATTGTGCCCGATAATCAGAGAATAAATTACCCAACACCTGACGACTTACGTTCACTACATCAAACGCATGTCCCGGTTTATCTATAGAACCAGCCTGCAACAGACTACCCCAGATAGCCCACAAATCCTTGTTGTCATATTTATATTCAGGGAACGTATTCCATCCCTGCACTCCCTCCAATTGAGGACGTGCGTTCATTAGCACTGCCTGTCCGCACAAGGAAGGAGCAATATATATTTTCTCATGCAACTCTTTCCATGCCTTCAAGACTGCCGGGCAAGTCTGACCGCCACGACACTTCGCCCAAGTAGCTATCCATTCATCGGTAGGTTGGACCCCTTCCCAAGCCTGTTCAAATACAAACTCATACATCATCGGATTCACATCAAAAGCTTCGAGTGTGACACCCAAACCGTATACGTTCTGTCCACCTTCGGCCAATACCTGATGAATTTTTTTGTCCGTATCATCCAAATTACCTGCCAACATCGTATTACCTCCGAAATTACCCAAGTAACACCAGATGTAAGGCTGTCCGTAATATCCTTCTGTCTTTTTCCAAATCTCTGTATGGTCACAGTAATAATCCAAGAGGATTAATTTATCCTGCGGCACCGCTCTCAAAAATGATTTGATACGAGAAGGTGTCCATTTGTCCTTCGCATAATAAAACATCCAAGTCATCTGCAACCATTGTGCTTCCGGATCGACACTATGCAATGACTCATAAATCTTTTTCGACACATTCGAAAGGAATTCCTCGTTCCAGTTCGGTGAATCTACTTCGTTGAACGGGTCAATTCCGTAAATATGATCAGTACCATAAATCCTGGTCTGTTCTTCCAAGAAGCGTTTTTGGATTACTGAATACAACGAGTCCGTCGGATCGATAAAATGACTCCGGTATTGTTCATCAAATCCACCCCACTGACTCATCGTATAAATCTCAGCATCCGGATAAATCTTTTTTAGTTCAGCCGGAACATGACCCGCAAAAGCCGGCAAGACAGGCGTCATGTTTAACTCACGTTCACGAGCCAAAATACGCTTTTGTAATTCTTCCTGCTGTACCAACCAATCCTTTGGCAACGGACTTTGCCAATAATCTACATTGGACATGCGATGCCAAGGCAAATGAGCGGGACCGGTAAAATAAGCACGTACCTCTTCATCCGACAGTCCCATTTCAGTCCATACCTTATACCAAATAGATTCCTGACCTGTAATAGCCAATGGCATAGTGACTCCATTCAATGCCATCCAGTCAATCAAGCGTTCCCAATCTTGCCACTTCCAATAAGGCATCGTGTAACCAAATGTACAGTAATTCAAAAAGAAACGATTGTCACACTTCGCCTGACGGCTCACCGATTCATTTACCATCGGAAGTTCCTTCGGCATCACAATGCTATCAGATGCATACCAAGATACATGTGTATGACAATAATGCTTCAAATAGTAATTCAACCCCACTGCCATGGAATTGTAATTATTACCTTGAATGCAGATTTTACCCGACTGAGAAGTCAGTATAAAATGATCGGTTTTTAACGAATCCTGTAACAGGTCAAACTGAAAAGAAGAAGCATGCTGAGGGAACAAACGCTGACACAACTGATGTATCACCGTTTCTTGCTCACCACTTTGGCAAGCTACAAGCAAACATGATAAAAACAAGCTATAAAAAGAACGAACCATAAAATTTATACTATAATATTATTACACTTTTTTTCTTTCAATCGATCAACGAATACCTATCTCACTCAAAAACAACCAGGATACTCCAGCAGAAGGAGTGATGCAAGGTGCTTCAAACTTCATCTTGACAAACTTCGCTTCGGAAGGTACCAAACGAAGGGTATCAGTATAAACTGTTGCTTCCTTCGTAGGAGTAACCACCTGTTTCTTTTCAGCTACTGACCAAAACGAACGTCCGTCGGCAGATACATACACACAAAGTCTGGAAGGAACCGACATATTTTCTGCCTGTGAATTGAGAGCTGTCCAAGAAATTTCTTCAATCTTTTCCTGTTGTTTCAACTCCAAGATAAGTTCCATCTCTTCAATACTCTTTGCCCAACGGGAATCATCGGAACGTGAGGTTCCCTTCACTCCATCCACCAACAAGCGAGGATCGGAACCATAAGGAGAAAGCTCATCTTTTGTCAAGAAACGAATCGGAGCAAAAGTGGCTTTATTGACAGCCAATGAGCACAGCAACTCCTCTTCTTCAAAGCAACCGTTCCGCTTCACTGCCACTCTCAACTGAGCAGTCTCGTCAATCTGTAAACTATCAGTGGCATAGTAAACTCCCCGTTTGGCCGGTGAAGTTCCATCTAACGTATAGAATATAGAATCATTTCCTAACGTTGAAAATTTAAATACCGCACAACGATACTCTGTATTTACGTACGAATCCATATTCACTTTCCTACAATGCGGAGCATAGCGATAACCGGCTGCATCATACAACTGCAACAAGCGGGGTAAACGCTCCAAGAAACCTAAATACGATTTTCGGGATGCATCTGTCCACTGAATTTCAGACAAAGCAGCCAATCGAGGCAATATCTGATACTGACGAATCCGTTCGTCAGGCATGTACTCACACCACACATTGGCCTGCACCCCTATGATGTGCTTCTTCTCCTGTTCTGACCAATTATCCGGTACCGGTTCATACGTATATACTTTTTCCAAATTAATATATCCACCTACCGGAATTTCTTCAGCATCCCGGTTCAATATCTGACTCATATCAAAATACAAATGCGAAAGCGGAGTCATGACGGCATCGTGTCCCATCTGAGCTGCTCTACGTCCACCTTCCACTCCTCTCCACGACATCACAACTGCTTCTTCCATAGGGGGGCCATCCAATATTTCATCCCAGCCAATGACCTTCTTGTCATGAGCACGAATATGTTTTGCTACTTCACCCATGAAATAACTCTGTAATTGGTCTTCTGCCGAATATGCACCAATGCCTTTCAAATGCAAGTCTTTGATTTTTTGCTGGCATTTTTCACAGGCTTTCCAGCGTGCTTTTACACACTCATCTCCCCCGATATGTACATACTCACCAGGGAAAAGAGTACACACCTCATCCATAATATCTTTGAACAATGCCAGGGAAGCATCATTACCCGCACAAATCACATCCCAAAGCACTCCCCAACGATTAGAAACCTTATATTCACCCGGTACACAAGCCAACTCAGGATAAGAAGCCAACACGGCGGTAGTGTGTCCCGGCAAATCAATTTCTGGGACCACCATTATATAACGTTGCTGTGCATAAGCAATGATTTCTTTTATCTGCTCTTGCGTATAATACCCTCCGTGAGGCTTTCCATCTGTAGGATAATCCCAGCCTCCTACGTAACGACCTACAATCGTATTCCCTCTCCAAGCACCAATTTGAGTCAACTCGGGATGTTTCTTGATTTCAATTCTCCAACCTTGGTCGTCAGTAAGATGCCAATGAAACACGTTCAATTGATGCAAAGCCAATAAATCAATGGCACGTTTCACTTCCTCCACATTGGAGAAATGACGGCTGACATCCAACATCAAGCCCCGATAAGAAAAACGGGGATAATCGGTCATTGTAACAGAAGGAAAATAAACCGCATCAGTAAAGGTAGGCTGAAGCGTCTTCAACAAGGTTTGTATAGCCCGAAATACGCCTTCGGGAGTAACTGCCCTCACACGGATACCTGTAGCATCCACCTGAATAGTATAGGCTTCTTTATTTTCATGCGAAAGACCTAACTCAAAATGAATGCCGTCTTTCTCATCCTTAGTGGATTCTTCCTTCACCGACAAGTTCATACCAATGAGTTGTTGTAACTGTTGAGCAAAATAGCCAACAGAAGTTTTCAAAACCTCATCACCAACCGTCAACTGAGTATGGTGAGTCAACGTAAAACCTTCTCCTTTTTGATTTATCTCTATCTGCTGAGGAAGAGGTACTACGTGATAACTGGCTTCTGTTACCACCGAATGACTACAAGCGCCTAAACAGACTCCAAACAAAAGTATAAATAAAGCGTTTCTCATGCTTATTAGCTTCCGATTTTATAAAAAAAGAAGGAGCCTGTCTGACTCTGCCATCAGACAGACTTCTTGAATATAACATTATTTCAAACCTTCAGCAGCAGCATTACGCAAAGTACCATCTACTGTATCTGCATCATAATGCCAGAACATCATACCTAAATATTTCTGATCTTTGATATATTGGCACTTGATACCAATAGAACGAGGATTATCAAAGGTACAAATGAAGTTACCTTGAGCATCTTTGATGTACGGGGCACAAGCCTTGTCATCCCATGCTTCTTTAGCACGCTTTTCTACTTTAAACTCGTCCATCATTCTGTAATCTACAAATCTAAAATCCTTAGAACCGATTTCATCGATTGCCAAGCCATAGAAAGGAACACCCATTACCAATTTATAAGCCGGCATACCGCTTTCCATGTGAGCCTTCATACCTTCTTCAATGCTGCACTTGTTGGTCATTTCTGAACGATAAAGACCTGACTGATGATAAGGAGGAATATCAATATCGTAACCCATTACATTAACAAAGTCAATATAATTATCCAACGTCTTGAAGTCGAACTCAATGTGGTGAGCCGGAGAAGCTACAGTTAAAAGAACATCACTACCCACAGCTTGACGGAACTCTTTCATTAATGCATTAAAATTATCACGTTCTTTTTTAGAAGTCGGTGTTTCCCAGTCCATATCGAAACCATCAAAACCATATTCCTTCATCGCCTTTATACAGCTATTAATAAAAGAAGTACGATTACTGGCTTCATTGGTCATATAGAAGAAATTGTTAGTATCCATCTGAGTAGCGCCACCAATAGAAAGGAGCACTTTCAAGTTAGGATATTGTTGCTTCATAGCAATAATCTGACGGAACTTTTCAATATTATCAATTTCTAATCCATTATAAGAACCATTGATATGACCAAATGCATAGTTCACATGAGTCAACTTAGAGACATCAGGCAATCCTTCATAACTTTGGTATACATAACCCGCCAAGATACGAGTAAATCCCTGTTGAATTTTCACCTGAGATGTTTTTCCTTCAGACTGAATTGTAATAATACCGGTACGTACTTCATTCGAAGGATTCTTTTCTACCTTTACGATAACATTCTTCTTGTCTATTCTATAGTTAGCCCAAGTATTGGTACCTTCGGACATGGAAACTGAAAAATCCATTGAAGCAGACAACACAGCAAATGACTTTTCTTCACCTTCATTATCAAAATACATCTTAGCTTTATCTACATTCAGAAAACTAAAATCAGGCATCACGTACTCTGAATCGTTTCCACAAGAAAAACAAGACAAAATAGTACTTAAAAAACAAGCTATAATAAGATTCATCTTTACTAATTTCATAATATTAATATTTAATTACTGGAGCTGTCCGGAAAGTTATATTTCCGGTACAGTCAGCAAAACTTTTTTATAATTTATATAAAGTCATTTCGTATGCAATGATACCATTGTTGGGAGAGAGCATATAAACATGCAAAGTCTTTTCATCCTTACTCTTGGCAAATTGCACATCAAGATATAAATTATTCAATCCCAAAACTTCTCGGCTTGGATCGAATGGAGCACCTGCCGTATAACCTGTTACTGTCCAACCTGTTCCAGGTATTACGCTACTTTGATCACCTCTACCACCAACTGAAGAGAATACAATCTTATTCTTAAATGCTTGCGAATTCATATCAGTCATATCACTGACAACAAATCTAGCCGGACTATCACCTGCCCATAATAACTGTGCGGCAGCCACCAACTTCAGTCCATTAAATTCAACATAATCATGACCAACTACAATAGCTGTAGCATCACTCCAAAAATGTTCCGTTGGCAAAGACTGATCAAACGACATAGAAGTACCTTCATTAGGAACATAGAAGAAGTTTCCTCTACCACCAAACCATGCGTTATTTCCAATATAATCATATTTCGGTGAAGCAACAGTAGATACAGGAGTAGCTTGTGCCATACGATATACACCAGCGACAACATCACCAGAACAACGCCATTCAACCTGTACGTCTTTGTATACACCATCTTGGAAGTGCAACATAACATATCGTAAGTCAAATGGAGCAACAGTTCCTAATACAGCATCTCCTTTAGTCATATCTCCCCTTACACTAATAGTAGCACCGAGAGCACTCAATGTTGCTCCATTCAGTCCATTGGCAAGCTTATGTTGCATAATAGCTTCAGGAGCTTTATCAATACCATTCTTCCAAACATAAACTATTATGTCCTCGCTATATTTACCCCAAGCGTCTTTCACGGCAGCAAATGGCATTGCAACCAAATGTCCACCCTCATCCATTGTAATAGCCTCAATACAAAAATTAGCAGGAATACCTTCACAATTGACTTTGACATCCGGTAACAATTTACCAGTATAACGATCTAATACAGGCATATTATTAAAGTTATTTGCATTACTCAAAATCAAATAGTTATCAACAACAGCTATTGATCTGTTAGCATCCAACGTAAATCCATGCGGATCATCTTTATAAACTTGGAATCCAAACATACTGGAAATATATCCAATCTCACCCGGTCCAAGCATTTCCGGAGTGGCAAATTCAGTCTGATAAACAGCTTTATCTATACCATTTTGAGCTACAATTGTAAATTCTGGTAATGTACTCAAGTTGATACGTTTTGTTTCAGGATTATAAATACCTTCAGCCGCTTCAATCGTAGCCCACGGAGCTATTTCGATGATAGCATCATCTAAATCTGAATTTTTCAATGCATCAGTGGTCTTTAAGATCTGAATTTTACCATTTTCACCATTAGCAGGTGCTATAATCTTCACTGTAGCACTCACTTTTGTCAATTGCAATTTGTTCAAGCCAGTTGCATTTGATTTAACACGTTCTGCTTCAAAACTAAACGCCACTCGCTTACCATCCTTATAAATCAACGTTGAATGGTACCCTTCCTGCAAATCGTGTACACCAACCAATGACGGTTCGAAGACAGAGTATAAAGGTACTGTAGCACGCAATTTCATCTTTGTCAAATCTGCTTGTACGGGTGCTACATCCGAAATGTAATAAGGTACTTTGAAGCGAACAATTCCATTTTCCATATCCACTTCACCCGGAATTTCTTTACTATCATCAGCTGCATAATAAGCCTTGACGATTAACTGTTTACCCACTATGGATTCAGAATTTACTAAGCTGTCAGGATCCTCACAGCCTGTAAATGCAAAAGCGGCAGCAAATAAACTACCTAAAAAATATTTTATTTTCATGAGTATTCTTTTTTAAGACAGACAATTATTTCCACAAATCAGATTGTTCACACAAAGTATTGGCTACCAATTCTGCTGTAGGAATCAGAGAGATTGTATATTGTTTTGGGAAAAGACGATCTTCTGTATCGCACTCTACTACTTTATATTCAAATGCACCTGTTGGCAACTTAGTAATCTTCACGCCATGCAATCTCTTTTCATTCAGAGTTTCAACAGCTTTGCCCCAACGAACCAAGTCGAAGAAACGATGACCTTCCATACCCAATTCACAGATGCGTTCTTTTTCCAAATCGGTCAAATAACTATCCCACACATTTTGCTGAGGCAATGCCGGCATTCCTACTCTACCTCTTATTGCGTTCAAATCAATATATGCTTCGCTCCATTTTTCCAATCGAGCATATGCCTCTGAACGAATCAGGTACACTTCTGCCATACGCATTTCAATCCAAAACTGGTCACTCTGAACATCCACAAAGTTGATTTCAGCATCGTTCTTTATAAACTTGCGAATATAATAACCGGTTGTTGTACTTCTCTTATAATCATCAGCGGGATCATTTTTGAATTCAAAAATACCACCTACATATACCTGAAGTTTTCTATCTTTAATCCAAGAAGCTCCATTGTACAAGATAGAAGCATAAAAACGAGGATCACGGTCTGTCCAAGGTCCGTTAGCATATTGGCTCAGGTTGTCCCAAGTAAAAGATTGCCAGTTGCCATTTACCTTAATATCAAACTGTGAAGCATATTCTTCGGTTGGCGTCATAGCTGCTCCACAAAAATCCTTCAAAGCACCTGCTTCCTTGTAGTCGTAAGGCGGGCAGCAATTGAGGTTAAAAGAGTGTTGTAACTTCATCTTTTCATAATTCACTGTAAGCAACAATTCTTTATTGTTAGGAACAGTAAAGATATCATTGTACTGATTCTTACCCAGCAAAGCATGAACACCTTTCTTTTCCAATTTAAAGACTTCGTCACAAGCATCTACAGCATCCTGCCAACGCTTTGCATAAAGAGCTGCTCTGGCTTTCAAACCGTAAGCAGCACCCTTTGTGATACGACCTACATGATTGATACCATCTTTATCCTTCCATTGTTCCGGCAACACCTTCGCAGCCTTATCCAATTCATTGATAATAAAATCCCAGCATTCAGCTTCAGAAGAACGCGCCTTAGAACGATCTGTATGATCATCTACCTTTTCTTCAGAAATTCTCAGCACGATACCACCATAGCGTTTTACCAATTCCTGGTAAACGAAAGCACGGATAGCACGAACTTCGGCCACACGGATGGCAAGTTTGTTTTGATCCAAACCACTTGCCAACCCATTGTGCATATCTACCAGGAATTCATTTAATTCACGGATATGCCAATATGCCTGATTCCATTTTGTACGGAAGTCTCTATCTGCATTGATTCCCTGACGGTAATAAAAGAACTTATTCACTTGGTTACCTGGAGCAATAGCAGCCCAAGAATATTTCAACAAATCAGAAAAACCATCATCATATACATCTACTGGTTTTTCAATATCTGAATATTCATGGAAAGCCTGATAAAGATCTTTAACATAAAAATCGACATTCTCTATCGAAGCATATGCGACATTTTCACTATAGAAGGATTGAGGGTCTACATCCAACACATCGCAAGATTGAAGTCCAAATAAAGCAAAACTCAAACCTATCAATATTTTTTTCATAATCAATCGTTTTAATTTAATGCATTAATCATTTAGAAAGTGACATCCACCCCAAATACGAAGGTACGTTGTTGCGGATAGTATCCATTTATCACGTTAGGAGATTCTGGGTCAAGATACTTGAACTCTGTGAAAGTAAGCAAGTTGCTACCTGAAACATAGAATCGCAAGTTTTCGATCAATGCTTTTTTGGTCCATTTCTTAGGCAAAGTATAACCCAAAGTTACGTTCTTCAAACGCAAATAAGCACCATTCTTTTTCCAGTAGTCAGATGCAAGACAGTTGTTTGAAATCGGAGAAGTAGACAAACGAGGATAGTCTGCATTCGGATTATCCGGACGCCATGAACCTTCTACCAAGAACAACGGAGCATTGTCCCATCCACCATACCAAGGACGAGTCAACGGCGTGTTATCTTCTACGTCATTACCCCAACGATGAGACAAGAATTTGTCACACAAAGCAGCACCCTGAAATTGGAAAGAGAAGTCAAGACCCTTCCAGTTCATATCACCAGAGAAAGCAAACATCATTTCAGGGGTTGTACTACGACCTACTTCCACACGGTCGTCTTCATTCAACCAACCGTCACCATTGATATCGATATAACGGATATCACCTAACTGTGCATCTTTATAAGCAGTCTTCGGAGCCATAGCCAATTCTTCCTCTGTCTGATACAAACCATTGGATTTGAATCCCCAAAGGATATCTACAGAGCGACCCAATCGATTCTTCCATTCTGTTGTGTTGTCCGGTTGTGTAATACGAAGGATACGGTTACGTGCGAAAGACATATTGGCATTTAAGTTATAATTTACCTGACCAATACGGTTCATATGCTTCAGTGTCAATTCAAATCCTCTGTTATCAAAAGCACCCGAGTTTTCAATAGTAGGATAGTGACCACCCAAAGAAGCTGGATAAGCACCACCAATCTCACGAAGAATATCATATGTATACTTATAGAACACATCAAATTCAATGCCTAATTTACCTTCCCAAGCATTCAATTCAAAACCCACATTGTATGTTCTACATTTTTCCCATGTCAAGTCAGGCATTGGATAAAGGTTTTTGTTATACAATGTATTTTCAGCTTGCGGAGTAGAACCAAAAGCTACAAAATTGTTGCGTAAAGCAAACAATTTACGATGCTTAAAGTCACCCACATTATCATTACCCAAAATACCGAAAGAACCTCTCAATTTAAAGTAGTTGATACTTGGGAACAAAGATTTGAAGAAGTCTTCTTCAGAAAGGACATAACCCAAAGATACAGAAGGGAAGAACCCCCAACGATTATCTTCTGCAAATTTATACGAACCATCGTAACGGAACGTAAATTCTGCCAAATATTTGTTTGCATAACCATAATTGAAACGACCAACAAAACCTTCATAAGCCGATTCACTAGAACCACCGTGGTTACCGTCAGATGGGTGGATCTTAGAACCGAAATCCAGTTCAGGAATATCGAATAATATAAAGTCTGTACGGTTGGCTGAGAAATTAGAAGACTTACGAGTGGTTTGTTCATACAGTAACAAGGCGTTCACACTATGCTTACCAAAATCACCATGATAAGAAATAGAAGGACGTAAAATCAATTGTTGATATTTATCATCTGATTGAACCATGATACCCCCTTTACGCATACTATCTGTATACTCATAGTCATAAGTCTTAAGGTGCGGATAGTAACGCATTACTTTATAAGGATAAGAAATCTTTTTATTTGCAGTATCGTCCCAGTCCCAGCTCATGAACATACCAGCTTTTAAACCTTTCAAGAAAGGCATTTCATAATCTACATTCACAGATGTTTCAATCTTCACCGTTCTGCGTTTGCTGAAACCTGAATGATCAGCACCATATTCCGGATTGTCGCCATTACGTTGCGGACCAGTAGGATACCCCATATACTCTCTCGGAACAAACGGAACAGCTGCCAACAAAGAAGCTACCACGTTATTATTAGATTGATTTGCATAAGGGTGTGTACCCGAAATATTCAGGTCCTCAATACGAGCACCTACATTAAATGCAATTTTCATGCCTTCAATTGGATTCGTATCAATGTTTGAACGGAAGTTACCACGTTGCAAATTGTGTCCTTTAATGAAACCATTCTGTTTCATAAAACCACCACTCAAAAAATACTTGGTTTTCTGTGTACCACCACTAACCGAAAGGTTGTGATTGTGTTGCAAAGTAGTTTTATATAAAGCATCTTGCCAGTTGGTATTTTCATAACCATCTGTAGGGTCACCATTACAAGTCATGGAAATTTCCTCATCGGAATAATAACGAGGAAGACCATCCATCTCACGAGCTAAGTTGTACCATTGCATGTACTGGGTACCATTCATAAACTTAGGTAATGTAGTAGCATGTGACAATGTCAACGAACCTTTGTAATTGATAGTGGTTTTTCCTTCAGAACCGCGTTTGGTAGTCACCAAAATAACACCACCGGCACCCTTCATTCCATATACAGCACAGGCTGAAGCATCTTTCAACACAGTAATAGATTCTACATCATTCGGGTCTATTTGAGACATAGAACGTTCTACACCATCCACTAAAGTCAACGGACCAAAGCCTTCACCCTGATAAGTGGAACGACCACGAACCAAGATTTCCACATTGTCACTACCTGGACCACCAGCAGGCTGTTGAGTAATCAAACCCGGTAATTTACCTACCAATGCCTGTGTAATGTTACTAGTAGAAGCTTTCAACAATTCCTTTGAATCAACGGTAGCAACCGAACCTGTCAAATGCGCTTTCTTCTGAATACCATACCCCACTACAACCACTTCATTCAACACAGAAACGTCTTCTTGCAATATTACATTCAACGTTCTTTTCCCAGAGACTTTCACTTCCAGCTTGACCATACCAATGTATGTGAAAACAAGCGTTTCATTTTTAGGCACATTAATGCTATAACGGCCATCCAAATCTGTTGTAGTACCTGTTGTAGAGCCTTTCACTACAACACTTACACCAGGAAGAGGATTATCGGCTATATCCATAACCATACCCTTAACCACATTCTGAGCATAGCTACTTGCCGTAGATGCCAGCACCATGAGCAACAAGAACAAATACGTTCTTGTCACTTGGAAGCAACTTTTTTTTCTTAAGCTTTTTTCCATCATAAAATAATAAAAAGGTTAATAAAGATTTTAATTATTATTGTTTACAATCATCTGATCTATCACTTTTTTTGCTACCTCTGATACATCTTTTTGAGTAACCAATTCCCACAAGGAGGTATTCTTTTCCAGCAAGTATTGCGTACCTACAATCCAACTCTGAATCCAACCAGTTAAAGTACTCCATGCACCCCAACCAGCATCCGCATTCGAGGCCCAATAATTCCAGTCTTTATAATTGAACGCTCTAAACCAAGCACCATCTACATTCTTAAACTTCTCACTGCTTACTTGAATACGAATCAAAAAATCACGCATCTGGTTAACAGCTTTCAGATAAACAGGATCTTGCGTAGCCATAGCAGCTTCACACAAACCTACAAAAGCAAAATTTGTAGTATAAAGCATGTCAGCTACCGGATCACCATTCTTGAAAATTAAAGATGCTTCCGTTTGACCATAGGCATCGTTAGAAGGTGTACAGCCAAACATACTCTTCGCTTCATTACCCAATTCTTCACGAATACCTCCGCAAGCTACTTGATTCTTCAACAATTCCTCAGTCATAAACTGTAACCACTGCTTATGCTGTTCGGTAGGCTCTACGCGATATAACCATGCTAACGGCAGAATCATACGTGCTCTTTCCTGCTGAATACCATTCGTCCAATTCCAATCATTTGGATAACCAGCCATCATCAATGAAATACCTTTCCTTACACGGTCAAGCAATGGTTGATATTTGGTCTGTTCGTAGAGCCACAAGTAGCATGCCCAATTCCAAGATTCAAAATGTGGATGAAGATTCACCAAATCTGAATTGAAATAGTTTCTCCAACCATTTTTCTGCAGATCCGAATCCAAAATATTTCCACCACGGAAACCATTTTTACTTGTTGTACGGAAATTTCCTATGATACATTCCACTATCTGCTTATCCCAAGAAGCATTCTTCATAATGGCAGAAGCAGCCAATGAACCAAGGATAGAACGAGCATTGTCATCGCCATAATAAGTGCCTTTATGAGTATAGGCCCATCCCAACAAACCATAAGAAGGAGATTTGGGATTATTTCTCACTGAATCACGATATTCTCTAAAAGAATAATCCAACAGATTAGATGACACCTTCAAATAATCTTGTTTACCCAATAAATCACCAGCAGCAGCAAAAGCATAAGAAGACTCTCCTTGTACATCATCACGCATCCAATAACGATATTGTTGTTTACCATCATGGTAAATACCTGACATATGCCCTTCCAATACACCCAACGAACCATCACCATCAGGCATG
>ENA-OPXX01001366-OPXX01001366.1-human-gut-metagenome-genome-assembly--contig:-NODE-1366-length-17158-cov-4.910191_pt1 | contig 17158 bp, 13 predicted proteins | sample MGYA00241771_ERZ502046 | MGnify/ENA primary metagenome ERZ502046 (study PRJEB25962, sample SAMEA2042006) | human gut metagenome | biome: human gut; feature: human-associated habitat; material: faeces...
ATACAGCCAACTTCGGTAATCTGCCGTGGAGAGAAGTCTTCACCGACCCGCAACTACAGTCTCTCATCGAAGCGGGACTGAACCAAAATACTGACCTCTTGTCTGCTGCGCAGAATGTGAAAGCCGCACAAGCCTCCCTGATGTCTGCACGTCTGGCTTATGCCCCATCTTTGGGATTGTCTCCGCAAGGAACAATCAGCAGCTTTGACAAGAATGCAGCTACAAAAACTTATTCATTACCGGTTACAGCCAGTTGGCAAGTCGATTTGTTCGGTCAGTTACTGAACTCAAAACGGAATGCACAAGTTACTTTGAAACAGGTTAAGGCATACCGTCAGGCTGTACAAACTCAAGTAATCTCAAATGTAGCCAATATGTACTACACGTTGTTAATGCTTGACCGCCAACTGGAAATAACTAAAGAGACGGCCGAAATTCTGAAGCGCAATGCCGAAACAATGGAAGCGATGAAAGATGCAGCAATGTACAACATCAATTCAGCCGGTGTTGAACAAAGTAAAGCTGCTTATGCACAAGTACTTGCTACCATTCCTGATATCGAACAAAGTATCCGTGAAACGGAGAACGCCCTGTCTACTTTTTTAGGAGAAGCTCCTCATGCCATCAAGCGTGGCGTATTGGAAGCACAAGTACTTCCGACCGAGCTTTCTGCAGGCATACCTATTCAATTGTTATCCAACCGTCCGGACGTAAAAGCAGCCGAAATGTCACTGGCAAGTTGCTACTATGACACCAACTCCGCACGTGCCGCTTTCTATCCGCAAATCACACTCAGCGGTTCGGCAGGATGGACAAACAATTCAGGAGCAGGGATCGTTAATCCCGGTAAATTATTGGCTTCCGTTGTTGGTTCACTGACACAGCCTTTGTTCTATCGGGGACAGAACATCGCTCGCTTGAAAGCTGCCAAAGCGCAGGAGGAACAGGCTAAATTATCTTTCCAACAGGCCTTATTGAATGCCGGTAGTGAGGTTAGCAATGCGTTAAGTCTATACCAAAAGACCAGCGAAAAGGTAGAATCCAGAAAAATGCAGGTAGAATCTGCCCAGAAAGCTTCGGAAGATACAAAAGAATTGTTTAACTTAGGAACCTCAACCTATCTGGAAGTACTGTCTGCACAACAATCCTATTTGAGTGCACAGCTCTCTCAGGTGTCCGACTGCTTTGATCAGATGCAAGCTGTAGTAAGCCTCTATCAGGCACTGGGTGGTGGAAGATAAGAATAACTTTAAATATATAATACTATTATGATTAGTCCGTTAGCTTACGTAGACCCCGAAGCAAAATTAGGCAAGAATGTAACAGTTCTGCCTTTTGCCTACATTGAAAAGAATGTAGAGATCGGAGATGATTGCATCATCATGTCTTACGCTAGTATCCTGAAAGGTACTAAAATGGGAAAAGGGAACAAGGTACATCAGAATGCCGTTCTCGGAGCGGAACCGCAAGATTTCCACTTTACGGGAGAAGAGAGCAGCCTGATTATCGGTGACAACAATGATATTCGCGAGAACGTAGTCATCAGCCGTGCTACATTTGCCGGCAATGCTACTAAAATAGGAAATGGCAATTATCTGATGGATAAAGTACATCTTTGCCATGACGTACAGATCAACAACAACTGTGTAGTTGGTATTGGTAGCACCATTGCCGGAGAGTGTACATTGGACGATTGCGTTATCCTAAGTGGTAATGTCACGTTACATCAATATTGTCATATCGGTAGCTGGACGCTCGTACAGAGTGGTTGCCGCATATCCAAGGATGTACCTCCATACGTTATCATGTCGGGAAATCCAGTGGCATATCACGGAGTAAATGCCGTGGTTCTGTCACAACACCACAATACATCGGAAAGAGTCCTCCGGCACATTGCCAATGCATATCGCTTGATTTACCAAGGTAACTTCAGTGTGCAGGATGCAGTGCAGAAAATTATCGATCAAGTGCCAATGAGTGAGGAGATCGAGAATATCGTAAACTTCGTGAAGAACTCGGAAAGAGGTATCGTGAAATAAAACTCACCACAGAGGACGCAGAGGTTTAAAATAAAGATAGTAAAACCTAAGACACCAAAAAGCAGATTCATGTAGATTGCATAAGTATTAATCATTGCAATATTTACATGAATCTGTTTTTATTATATCCGGATTATGTACTTTTATCTTTCTTTCTCCGTGTCCTCTGCGTCCTCTGTAGTGAGAAATTATTCAAACTCCAATGTTCCGAAAAAGTCGGGACGATGGAAATCCGGTTTCTCTATTTCTATCGGATTCCATGACAGGAAATGGGGAGTCTGCAACTCATCACCACATTTATAGAAGTTAGCTTTTATCTCTTTTCCATCAAGAGAATCAATCTGATGTTTGAAGAACACTTTATAAGGAATAATCAAGGCTACTTCCCAACCGGATTCGTCAGCCTGCTCTTCAAAAGGCACATTACCCAAACTGGACCAGCGTTGCACAAGGGCGGTTATTTCTTTCGGAGCATGCTCACGGCCATTACGTGCAGGACCTGCACCAATCAGAATCGTTCCGATGCAATTACATTCGATATTATAATACACCCCGTCATCTGCCGGTATAGAAAAGAATTCTACACAGGAGTCGGTCCATACAGAACCATTATCTTCTCCATATCTAGCACGTATACTCTCTTCCTTTACCTTAAAATGCAACAAAATAGAGTCCTGCGTGTGAGCTATGCGAAAATTTACTTTAGGCTTGTAGGGATACTCAGCCCAATTAACACATTGAATGGGTTGGAAATCAATCTTTTCTTCATCGAACAATTTCGGAAGCGAACAAGCCTCTACGTTAGCCGCACTAATTTTCTTTACTTTCATATTTCTTTCGTTTGGATGATACAAATATAGTTACTTTATTTCCGTGTCTGATTATCAACCACTTACTACATAAGCACTTAATATATCGACTTAACCATATTTCTAACCGAAACAAAGATAGATATTTTAATTGAATTGCGGGATTCGAAATTAGGAAAAAAATAAAAAGAGAAAAATGCCACTTCTTCTTTCTTTAAGGTTAATACCGAATACTCCCCTATTACTTTACTAAGATACTATTAGTTATACCCTAAAAAGCTATTCCTCAATAATAGTTAGCCAGACGATACTTTGTTTGTACCGCCTGACCTATAACCAATTTACTGTCGAGATGTGGACATACCGCCACTAAAGAGTACGTTAGCTACTCCCAACAATACAAGAGTAACTCCTACTTTGATACATATCGGCATCTTACGCTCAGACTCACCTGTATTAAACTTTAACAAAAGAAGTTGAAAATCAAGGTGCCATCCTCCTTTTTTCTTAGAATCTTCAGTATGAGACTCTTTTTTCCTCTCTTCTTGTACCGCTTCCTTTGAAGAAGGTGCTGCTTGAATATCTTGCTTCCTTTTACAATCACATTGCAGATATTCATTTTGTATATTTTTCAGTTCCTTTTTGGTTAACCCATAACGTTCACGAACTGCTTTTCTTTGCACTTTAGTCTGTGACTTTTTAAGTGCGTCTGCTATTTCTAGTTTTTTTGCATTTTCCATTATTAATAGCGTTTAAAGTGTGGCAATTTATTCAAATCGAAGATTTCTAAACCGTCAAAATCCAAGGTTACAGCCCATAAATTACGACCTGGAAATTCTTCATTTAACTTTTCATTAACAAAATCAAGAGCTACATGACTATAACCATAATTGTCAGGATCAAGTAACTCCTTACAGTCTTCCTCCATTTCAGGCGTATAAGGAAATATATACCTCTTAACTGTTGTTATCACAGTCCCAGCCGGGAAAAACAAACTAGATTCACTTGGCATAACATAATCTTTTACAAATTGACTAATGGTTGTATCTCCATTGCAAGAAACTAGTTGAATTATACCTTTAAGTGAACCCCAACACTCCCTTACCTCTAGATCACATTTTTGCTGTTCTTCAAGAGATAATGCATTGTATTTTGCATACTCTCCCCAGCCTGGTAGAGGATATGAGTACTGAAGAAAACTAGGGTTCTCTTTACCCGGATCAAAGTGCAGATGTGCCACTTCTTTTATTATATTCACCATCATAAAAATATACTTGGTTTGATGATTGTCTAGCCCTAATGTTAGAACTTCCTTCATTAAGGCATTGTTTTTAGAGCTAACTAAAGCTCTTTTTTTAATTTCCATACTTATTTTTTAAAATTATCAAATTTTAGTTTCCTTTCTCAGTAAAAAACAATGTTCACGGTGGTCTAATGAATCTACCACCCATTTTTTCTCTGAGCCGTCTGCCTACTTCCATATTTTTTTGTAATTTTGTTGTCTTCATTTTCTTTAATATTTATGCTGCAAAGATATGTACTAAAAAAGCTACGACTTTTGTAAAAAGGGTTAGGGCCTTCTTTTTATGCCATATTTAGTAATAAAACACTGATAATCAATGCTTAAAACAGATAAAAACACCATTTTATCACCTTGAAGAAAATAAATAATATGTTAAAAATCAAAATATAATGACAAGAGTTTTACCTTTCCGTTATTTGTCGGGAATCACAGATTTCTTTATACAGGCAGAAAAGGCTGTTTTATCCTTTGGTTCTATCGATTTTCCTAACCTATGCACTCTTCAGGAATTGGTTGAGGATGCTTTAAAAAAGAAACCGTCAGCCAAAGAGGAACTAACTAACAAAATTCATCATCTGATGGAACCTTTAAGACTATATTTTATTCCCATAGAAATTTATTTTTCCACATCTCTCAATTTAAATGATATACAGGAAAACATAGAATATGAAGAGCAAGAAAAACAACGAAAGTATAAACGAAACATAGCAGATTTAGCACGCGAAAGAAAACTGGCAGAAAAGTTAGCCTCTTCAACAAAATACTCTGAAGAAGGAAAAGAACGTCTAAACAAGGTGGAACGGAAAAACGCACGTCTAAATGAAAGACACAAGAAAGATGATAAGGCATTTAACGATTTGCAGTTGCCTCTCATAAAAGAATTGAATCAATATGAGAAGTACCCCCTTCCACCTTTAGACAGACTAATAAGTAAGAAGTTGGATAATAGAGACTACCGTATGGTCCGCGATAGACTGTATAAAGATAAAATATTGACTAAAGAAAAACAGATTCCTGAAAACGAAGTATTGTATGACAAATACCAAAAATTTTGGAAAGAGCTATGCGAATATATCGAATATCCGCTCATCCCAGAATGGCTATGTTATAAACCAATAGTGCTCTCTCCTTATATAAAAATAGAGGATTTTTGGTTAATTCCAGTGGATTATACAAAAAAGGTAGATACAGCAATCATAGTACGAGAAAAGAAATGTCCTTTAGCGAAACTCTATGAAGTTTTAGTGGAGGAAGAATATATTGAAGGAGGGAAATTGGGAGCCTTCATCGCTATATTTTCTGGTTATAGATTCGACTATGAAAACGACTTACCTATTAAATGGCTTTGTAGAACTCAACGTACAGGGAAAAATTATAAAGAATCCAATCTGACGGTATTATATTATCTGATCGTAGCTTTAAAGAACTGGAAAAGCTTTTTATCATTACCGTCCCAAGAGGAGAATGCCCCCCTAGTAAAAGAGTTGTTACTCGGTACTGACAAAGCAAAGATTGCAGAATTCTTTATTCATGCTAATTTAGTAGCGATAAATCCAGAATCTCTACGTTTTACTTTTAACAAGTATGCACTAACTAGTATAAAAGAACTATTAGCTCCGTTGATTATTCAATAAAATGACAGACAAAATGAAGGACAATACTCTGATATTTTTATCAAATAAGTTGGTATGTATTCCCGCTTAATGTTGTAACTTATATAGTTAGTGCCGTAAAAAAATATAAGGAGATGGTGCGTAAAAGCATCCTCTCCTTTGTTATTCTATTTCTTACAAATCACATCATAGACCGAGCATTCGTTCAGATAGTCTTCTATGTCGGGGCTAAACTTCTCCCACCATCTCCAGACTTTCAAGTTATACCAGCCGTCCCATTGCAAGTCTTCTATCTCCCTCTTCCATTGGTGTCCGTCTAGTACTTGCAAACGTGGACAGACTAGTACTCCCTGTGATTTAGGTATATCTCTAAGTAGCCAGGCTGTGAGTTGTTGCCCGTGTGTCGAGAACCATTGGAATCCGGGTATGATTTGCCCCATCATTTCAGCAACTTCGTCACTGTCCACGATAACAACTTTCATTCCGGGTCTATAAACTGACATGAACTCCCAAAGATGACAACATGAAGAGTCCTGTTCTTTTTTAGAATCCGTGTCGGTTTTAACTTTTGAAAACAGCTCCTTCATCTCACCCAACGGCTCTTTTCTGTATAATTCCTTGCTGCATGGTTGTGTATGTTTATATGCACTTCTGACCGCCTTCTCTATCTCATCAACAGAGAACCCTGTTTCCGCATATTCTGCTAGAACCTCAAGCGCCTTATCTTCGGTCACTCCATATTCACACAGGTTGCAGGCGGCTTCATATACACACCTGTTCCTGCTCCCCTCTTTAAACTCATTTCTGGTCCATGAGAGTATAACCTGTATTTTCTCATCTTCATCCATAATCACATCTCCTTTATAATATTCAATTTTCCTTTCATTTCTTGCTCCGGTCTTTATCTGCTCCGGTTGTTGTGTATTTTCAGTCTCCATATTCCATATCAGAGAATCCGGATTGTAATAAAGTTCCTGGTCATAGGTCACATTGGTATATCGTGAAACATCCTGTGCCTGTGAGTCGCTTTCCACATTGAGAAACTTTCCTATGGCATTATAGTATAGTTTATGTGTATGAGCGTCCAGCCCGTCGGGAACTTTCACCAATACTCTAAGGCCTGTATTCGAAATTGAGCGGAAAACGGAGAAGGTATACGGGTTTTGTTCCAGCCTTTCCTTCTCTTCTCCCACACGTTCATTCAGCCCGTCAATATCAATAGCCACCAATCCGCTATGTTGAATCAGACTGTCACTCCTCCGTTCCTTGAAAGTGCCGGAGAAAGTAAATCCGGAAGCTTCATATTTTGCCGCATCCTTTTCCTCCTGTGTTGTAGCCTTTCTGACCTTTTCAACTTCATTCCGATATGTACCATCCTGTATCTGCCTTAATATTTCCGTTATATCAAACTGGCGATATGGTCTCTTATATGTCTTTTTCTTGTAATAATCTATTTTCATGACTTTTTTATTAATTCTATTTATTGCAGGTGATTATTGAGTGGTCACTTGTATTCATTACTGTCCAATAGTGTAAACTACTGTAAACTTGTGTCCATTACTATAAAATATGGACACTTACCATAATTCTTCTTTTCTTTTTGGTTATTCTATTTATTGCAGGTGATCATTGAGTGATCACCTGTGTCCATCACTGTCCAATAGTGTAAACCACTGTAAACTTGTGTCCATTACTATAAAAAATGGACACTTATTATAATTCTTCTTTCTTTTTGGTTATTCTATAGATAATAATATAGTAAATAATAGAGTAATGACCAAAAAGAAGAGAAAATAGTGTCCAATTTATTATATAATGGACAGTTGTTTACATAGGTTTACAATAATGGACATCTTTTTTTCTTTTGGTCATTGACTTTAATTATCTGTATAGTCCTTATTTGTTATATAAGATGAACAGCCAAAAGAAGAGAGAAGTGTCCAATTATTTATATTATGGACAGTAATGAACACAAGTTTACACTATGGACAGAGGTGGACACTTAATGGACACCTGTGGACATCATTAAACATCCTGATTATCTCCTTCTTCATTGGATGTTGCTTGTATCTGTCTTAGCTTATTACCAACAGTCGTAGGGGATATATTCAGTTCTTCGGCTATCTGCCTGTTGGAAAGTCCCTGTTCATGATATCTTCTGATTTCTTCCAGTAGTAAGTTGTTCGCGTTTTGTAACAGGTCAGATTCCCTTGCTGTCTGGACCGGATTGGGTGATGAAACATTCTGCTTTGATTTACCGGGTTGGATGAATTGTAGCATTGTAGGATCGACAGTCTTATCAATGGTGTAGGGTAAGACATGGCTTTCATCCCATACAATTTTTCCATTCCTGCTTTTGAGTTGTTTCACATACCTTTCGGAAGACGGATTCTTACTCGATGTTCCGATGGCAAATACTGACTGAACGAAATTAGTTAACATACTTGATCCCAGGCAATGGTTCAGGTCAAGGGGTGTAAAGGGAGGGATTTTTGGTGTGTGGTTTATGACAAGGATTGAATCCCCTTCTTTGGCCCATTCACATAATTTCGAGCAGATCAGTTTCACATCTTCCGGTTTCATTCCTCCGTTATTGACTAGAAATGTGAGGTTGTCGAGTATCAATATTTTAACAGATAATGTGTCAAGCATCTTTCTTAACAATTCCAGACACTTTTCAGGATTGTCCAATGCCCACTCAACTTTTTCCATTTCCGGTCGTTTGAGAAGCTCGGACCAGACATGCAACCTGCCGTCTTTTGAAGTATATCTCTGCTGAAACTGCTTCATTGACATCTCCAGGTCAATATACAGTACTCCTTTATTAAGATTTTCGGTTATGTGTTCCGCTATCTGAACCGCATATATACTTTTTCCGGTATTCGTCCTTCCGAATAGCACGGCCAGTTCATTTTCATACCATAATCCGTTTCCATTACCATCATCTCCCCATAGAATTGTCGGGACTGGCTTGTTTTTCGCTTCTTTCATAGACTGATTAATACTTTTCCCTAAAATACTATCCAGATCGTCACATGGCTGTTCCTGTATCACTTCTCCTACCGGCTGTATTGTTTCATTCTCCTTTCCAGAAGCATTATTCCACGTGGAAGATATGATTTCTCCAGTCTGAACAGGCGGGAACTCTTTTTGGGGGAGATTGTTCAATTCATTCCAGCACTCATCGATACTGTTGCCAAGTGCTTTGATCGTTTCCTCGCTTGGGCTTTTCCTGTTTTGTTTTTTGTCTGCTGCCATACTTTCAAATTTAAAGGTTATTTCAAGCGGCTTTAAAGGACATGGCATATTCCTCCTTACCACTTACCGTTTTCAATCACGTATAAGAATTTCCCTCTTTCTGATATCTCCTTTTTATATGAAGAAAGAATGGCAGGCGTAGCTATTCACCCGCCATCCCCTCTTTTAGCAGATAACAAAAAACAAGAAATAACTTTTACGTTCACTAGTTAGGATTTGGGCTCTTGAAATGCGCGTTTTTTGCATTTGGAGATATGAATGAAAGAGATTTTTATAACGTCTAAAGTTCTAGATTCCAAGTCGGAGATTGGGTCGAATTTGTCGGAAACGATTATCTCCTCTGAACTTCCGGGGATTATGAACTGAGTGTTGGATGGTATGAGACGACTGACCAGACAACAGGGATTTACAGAGTCGAAGCTATGTCAAAAAGAATTGGAGAAGTATAAAATCGGAAAAATAAAGAATAAAATTTCCCTGATATTGCCGGAAGGGTATCAGAGATAAAGGAATTTCCAAAATGCGGGAGATGGTATCGTTTGAGATACTGTCTCCTTTTCTTTTTGTCCGGTTTCCTTTTTAAATGTACTTGTAATAACCATGTATTAAAAGGAGTAATCAATTTCTATTCTTGACTATCCTTAGGGCAGTTATAATCATATTTCACTTATTTATAAATAGTTTAAATCTACTGTATTTATATATAAATATAATATGTAAATTAATAATTGCATGTTTCCAAAAATATTAGCGAACCTAAAATTTAACATATATTGTATTGTTTGTTTTTATATAATATGTATATTTGTGCCGTTAAACCTAAAAATATAATACATATATGAAAAACGAGTATCTAATAAGTTCAGCTGTTAATATGTTGAAAATCTGCAAACTTCCTTTTGGAACCTCTTTGTAATAACGTCTGTAAATATAACTATCCGTTATTTGTCTAAAACTTTTCTAATTTTTAAATTATTATTTAATGAAAACAAATCTGAATCGCAAGGGCTTTTGCCTGCTTTTTAGCTTGTTCTTGTTGGCTGGTGGTGGAGGCTTGTATGCATCTGACTATCATTCTATGAGCCAAGTGCAAGACAATGTAATCAGTGTTTCCGGTACCGTAAAGGATACCAAAGGAGAACCGCTGATTGGTGTAAGTGTGTTGGTAAAGGGTACTACCAACGGTACTGTGACTGACCTGGATGGAAAATTCACATTAAAAGTTTCCGCTGGGGATATTCTTGAGTTTTCTTATATCGGCTATGCTTCACAGTCGGTGACGGTAACTAATGCTAATTTCCTGAATATCACATTAAGTGAAGATACTCAGGCTTTGGATGAGGTGGTTGTTACTGCATTGGGTATTAAAAGAGCAGAAAAGGCTTTAAGTTACAACGTGCAGCAGGTAAAATCAGAAGAACTGGTACGTACTAAAGATGCCAACTTTGTCAACTCTCTTAATGGTAAGATTGCCGGTGTTACTATTAATAAAAGTGCCGGTGGTGCCGGTGGTTCTACGCGTGTAGTAATGCGTGGCGCCAAATCGATCGAAGGTGACAACAGTGCATTATATGTAGTAGACGGTATACCTTTGTTCAATACGACTTTGGGTACTGGCAATGATGTATTGGGTGAGGGTAGAGCTACTACCGAAGGCATCGCTGACTTTAACCCGGAAGATATAGAGAGTATTTCTGTACTGAGTGGCCCATCAGCTGCTGCATTGTATGGTAGTAGTGCAGCGAATGGAGTTATCCTGATTACTACCAAAAAAGGTAAAGAAGGAAAACTTTCAATCTCTTTCTCCTCTTCTTCCGAGTTCAGCAAAGCTTATATGACCCCCGAGTTCCAGACAACTTATCGGAACAAGAGCGGAATATATGAAAGTTGGGGTGATCTGATGACTACACCTACTTCGTATGATCCTAAGGATGATTTCTTCAATACTGGTACCAATTTTATAAATTCATTGACTTTGACTACCGGTAACAAGAACAATCAGACTTTTGCTTCTATTTCTTCTACGAATTCAAAAGGCATTGTGCCAAACAATGAATATGACAGATTAAACTTCACTATTCGCAATACGTCTACATTCCTCAATGATAAATTACAGTTGGATTTAGGTGCATCTTACGTGAAGCAGACAGACCAAAATATGGTTTCACAAGGACAATATTGGAATCCTGTTATGGCAGCCTATTTGTTCCCGCGTGGGGAAAGTTGGGATGCTATCAGAATTTTTGAACGTGAAAATTCGGCACGTAACATTTCAGAGCAATATTGGCCTATAAGTGAAGGTACTTATGCTTCGCAGAATCCATATTGGACAGCCTACCGTAATGTTGCTCCTAGCGAAAAAAGCCGTTATATGTTCAATGTAGGTCTGACTTATAAAATTTTCAATTGGTTGAATGTTGCTGCCCGTTATCGTATGGATGATTCATACATTGATTTTGAGCGGAAAATATATGCCTCTTCTTATGATGTATTCACTGAAGGTTCCAAAAAAGGCCTTTATGAATACAACCATTATAAAGACCGCCAGGAATATGCGGATTTCATGGTGAATATCAACAAACAAATCAAAGATTTCAGCCTTTCTGCCAATTTAGGTTACAGTTATTCCAATTACTGGGCAGAATTGAGCGGTTATAGAGGTCCGTTGGCATTAATCCCCAATAAATTTACAGCAGGAAACATCAATGCTAGCAAAGCGCGTGTCATTGAAGGTGAAGGTGACAGCCGTGTCCGCAATAATGCGCTTTTCGCCAACCTGGAACTTGGCTACAAGAGTATGTTGTATTTGACTTTGACTGGACGTAATGACTGGAATTCCCGTTTGGTGAATACAGACGAAGAATCATTCTTCTATCCTTCAGTCGGCCTTTCTGCCATTGTTACCGAAATGTTTGATTTACCCGATTTCATTTCATATTTGAAAGTTCGCGGTTCTTATACAGAGGTTGGTTCACCGGTTTCCAGATCAGGTCTGACTCCGGGTACTGTAACTGTACCTATTGAAGGAGGGGCGCTTAAAGAAGACATGATTTATCCTTTTACAGATTTCAAGGCAGAACGTACCCGTTCTTATGAATTTGGTTTAAGTCTTCGTTTATGGAATAAGTTGAGTGCGGAAGTTACTTATTATAAGTCTAACACTTACAATCAGACTTTCTTGGGTGATCTGCCCGAGTCTACCGGTTACAAACAGATTTATTTGCAAGCAGGTAATGTTCAGAACCGTGGCTGGGAAGCTTCTTTGGGGTATAATGACAAATTCGGTGATTTCAGTCTTTCTTCCAGTCTGACTTTCTCGCGTAATATTAATGAAATCAAAGAAATGGTCGAAAACTTCCATACAGACATTACTTCAGAGCCAATCAACATACCGGAAGTAAGAAAAGATAATGGACGTACTTTATTGAAAGTAGGTGGCAGTATACACGACATTTATGCAGATCGATTCTTTAAGAAAGACAGTCAGGGGTTTGTTGAAATCAAGGAAGACGGTTCTTATGGAATGGAAAATACGGACCCTGTTTATTTAGGTCAGGTTGCACCCAAATTCAATATGGGATGGAACAACTCATTTTCTTACAAAGGTTTCGGATTGAGCTTCCTGATCAACGGACGTTTCGGAGGTGTAGTAACTTCTTCTACAGAGGCTATTCTTGACCGCTTCGGTGTTTCTAAAGCTTCTGGTGAAGCTCGTGATTTAGGTGGTGCTTTATTGCCTGGACAAGGGCGTGTAGATGCAGAAAAGTATTACAAAATGATTGGAACCGGAGATTATCATACTTCAGGTTATTATGTATACAGTGCAACCAATATTCGTCTGCAGGAACTGACGTTGAGCTATACATTCCCCAACTCATGGTTTAAGAATGTGTTGAAAGATGTAACAGTTTCATTCACAGCAAACAATCCGTGGATGCTTTATTGCGAAGCTCCTTTCGATCCGGAGTTGACTCCGTCTATAGGAACTTATGGTCAAGGTAACGATTACTTTATGCAACCAAGTGTCAGAAGTTTCGGCTTTGGTATTAAATTAAAATTATAATGCAACAATGAAAAAGATAAATCAATATAAGCTTTTGGTAGCTTTTTGCATATTGCCTTGTTGGGCATCTTGCGATTATGAGGAGGTTAACACCAATCCCTATGAAGTGACTGATGAGGAGGCGAACCGGGATGGTGTGGCTGTTGGTGGTTCTATTATGAGCCTTGCCAGACAAGTTTTTCCGGTGGGTACCCCTGCAAATAAAACAGATATCATTAACGAATATCAGACATCATTTAATGTTTCTGCAGATGTCTGGAGCGGATATTTTAGCCAGAACAACAATTGGTATAGCGGAAGTAACCATCTGACCTACTATTTACAGGATGATTGGACATCGTCTACCTATACCAGTACTTATACCAAGGCATATGCTTCCTGGAAAAAAATAAAAGAAAATGCAGAAGAAACGGGAAATATGGCAAATTATGCTTTAGCACAAATTTTGAAAATATCCTGCTGGCACAAGGCGCTTGAGACATTCGGTCCGATCCCTTATACATATGCAGGCGAAGGCTTGCTTGTTGTGCCGTATGACACTGAACAAGAAGTGTATACTGCCATGTTCAATGATTTGAAAAGCGCTATAACTGAGTTGACTTCACTGGCAAATTCAGGTGCCAAAGTGATGGAAGATTTTGACCTGGTGTACGCAGGAGATCCGGTTAAGTGGGTAAAGTATGCCAATTCACTGATGTTGCGTCTGGCTATGCGTTTGAAATATTGTGCTCCCGATATGGCCAAACAATGGGCGCATGAAGCCTTGAATCATAGCGTAGGAGTGATGACCGCGAAAGATGATGAGGCTAAAATCAGTCCGAATGCCAATTATGCGTTTGACAATAATATTGCTTATTTGGCAAGCAACTATCAGGAGTGCCGTATGGGTACAAGTATGTATGCTTATCTGCAAGGCTATAAAGATCCGCGCATGAGCAAATATTTTACAAGTATCAAACAGGAGAATTCACTGCCGGGATTTGATGGCAATTGGTATGCCCCTGTGCCTCCCGGACATACTATGGGTAAGGGAGAATACACCGATTGCTCTCAGCCTAATATGACGGGAAGCACACCGACTTATTGGATGCGTGCATCGGAAATGTATTTCTTACGCGCTGAAGCCGCTTTGGAATGGCCAGAGTTTGGTGATGCCGAAGCACTATATAAACAAGGCATTCAGATGTCGTTTGACGAAAACGGAGTCTCTACAAGTGTAGATTCTTATATAACAGGAGCAGGCGCACCTGTATTTGTACGGGTTCAATCTCCTAAGAATAGTTATTGGGCTTCAGAACCTACTACAGCTACTCCAGCTTTTGAAGGAAGCCAGGAAGAAAAACTGGAAAAGATCATGATTCAAAAATGGATTGCACTTTATCCCAACGGGCAGGAAGCATGGACTGAGTGGAGAAGGACAGGATATCCTAAGTTGCATCAAGTGCAGGAGAACAGAGGTTCTGCAAATGGTATAACCAAAGATAAAGGCATTCGCCGTATGGTTTATCCGATAAGTTTCTCCCAATCTGCAGAAGATAGAGCCAACTATGAAGATGCTATAAGTAAATTGAAAGATAAAACAGATAAGGCAACCTCCAGATTGTGGTGGGATTGCAGATAAATAATTTAAAAATGTGTATTATGAAAGTACTGAAAAAACTATTATATGCGATTCCCATAGCGGGAATAATATTTGCATCTTGTACGGATGTAGAGAAAATGGAAATCGAACATATTGGCGGTTTCAATACAATGAACAATGAAGAGAGTGAAGCTTATTATGCCGAACTCCGGGCATATAAGGAAACAGCCAGAAACTATGGCCGTCCTGTGGCTTTCGGATGGTTTTCCAACTGGGCACCATCCGGTGTGATAAGGAAGGGGTATTTGACTTCTGTTCCCGACAGTATGGATATCATATCCATGTGGAGTGGTGCTCCGGGAAGATATGAAATTACGGAAGCACAGAAAAAGGATAAAGAGTTTGTTCAGAAAGTAAAAGGCATTAAATTGCTGGAAGTAAGTCTGCTTTCTCATTTGGGTAAAGGAAGGACTCCCGACTGGGTCTATGAAGAAGTGGAGAAGCAGGCCGAAGAAGAAGGGTGGAATGAGAGTAAACTGAACGAAGAAAGAAAAAAAGCACGTTGGAAGTTTTGGGGGTATACCTCCGGAAATCCTGAAGGTGCCGACATGAAAGAGGCATTGGCCAAATACGCTAAAGCGCTTTGCGATTCTTTGTTTGTAAGTGAATGGGACGGTTTTGATATTGACTGGGAACCGACCGGCGGATTTAATGATGCAGATAATACATTGACGTATAGAGGTTATAATGGGTATTCTAACATGGAGTTTCTAATAAAAGAAATGGGTAATTACATCGGTCCGAAAAGCGACCCGGAGGGAAAGGGACATAAATTATTGGTTATTGATGGATATATCAATCATTTTGGTCCTGAGCTTGATGAATATATAGATTATTGGATTACACAGTCATATGGAAATTCCAGCCCAAATTATAGGCCACAGAGTGGTAATTTGAAAAAGTTGATTATTACAGAAAACTTTGAGTCTAGCGCAACAAGTGGTGGGCAGTTGTTGAACCAAGCCCGGTGGATGCCTGAAAACGGCACTACTTACAAAGGTGGGGTAGGAGCTTATCGTTTTGACAATGATTATGGTAATACTCCGGATTATAAGTGGATGCGTCAGGCAATACAAATTAACCAGCAGGTATTCAATGAATGGAAAGCCGCTCAGAACGGGGAAAATACAGAAGGAGAATAACCACTGAAGTAAAAAATTAGATTAAAGATTATCATGAATAAGATTCGATTAAAATACATAGCAGGTTTTGTCATTGGAGCATTGCTTTTCGGTTGCAATGACAGTGAAAGTGACTTGCTGGAAACCAAAGTATACTTTGAAGAAAACAGTGTTACTATTAAAGCCTCGGGTGATGATGTCATTACCCATGATTTGCAGGCGAGACTTTCTTTCAAAAGTTCCTCGCCGACAGAGGTAACTTATGAAATAGGAGGAGCAAGTGCGGTAGAGGCTTTCAATGTCGCACATGGTACAACTTATGAACTGCTCGACCCTTCTCAGGCAAGTCTGGAAGTTACATCGGCCACTATTGAAGCCGGAAAGATATACGCTCCGCAAACCACTGTAAAACTCAGTGGTATGGCAGATATTGCTGAAGGAAAAACTTATCTGTTGCCTGTATGTGTGCGGTCATCTTCTTTGCCTGTCATCGAAGGTTCGGATTTCACTTATCTCGTCATCAGCAAACCGGTAGAAATACGGACTGTAGGTCAGTTCTCCAGCAATTATATCAAGATACCGGTAAGTCCGCTTAGTCCGTTCACATCGGTTACTTATGAAGCTTTGATCTATTTAAATCGTTTTAATTCTAATAACACGATTATGGGAACGGAAGGTATTCTGATCCTCCGTATAGGTGACGAAGCTTTACCAGGCGGACACAATGACTGGATGCAAATTGCCGGAAATAAGCAATTCCATTCTGAACAGGAATTTAAAACCGGTCAATGGTATCATGTTGCATTTACTTATGATCAACCTTCGGGAAAGGCTATACTCTATATTAATGGAGAAAAAGCCTCTGAAAGCAGTTGGGATACTCCAAGTTTCGATTTGTCAAACGGCGGATGTTTTGTTGGAAAAGTAAAAGGCTTTATGTGGGGAGAACGTCCTTTCAATGGATATATGAGTGAAGTCAGATTATGGAGTGTGGCTCGTACGGAAAATCAGATTAAACAAAATATGCTTTCTGTAGATCCCGCATCAGACGGTTTGTTTGCTTATTACAAACTGAATGGAAAAGATTTGACTCAAGAAGGTGGTGTTCCTTACATTAAAGATGCTTCCGGTAATGGAAAGAATGGAGAAACTGATGTCCGTTTCAAAGAATTGGATGAACCGGTTGCTATTAATTGACATCGTACTTCTCTTTGAATATTTTAAGTAATAACACTGTACATTGAGTGTAACTAAGAAAATACGGGATTCAAAAGGAGAGTTCCGTATTTTTTAATATTTTTATTTCTTAA